>Ga0074044_10000414_pt1 | contig 42545 bp, 43 predicted proteins | sample BogForMeECP23OM1_FD_94443 | JGI IMG/M metagenome (GOLD analysis project Ga0074044, IMG submission 94443) | Bog forest soil microbial communities from Calvert Island, British Columbia, Canada - Bog Forest MetaG ECP23OM1 | ecosystem: Environmental > Terrestrial > Soil > Wetlands ...
CGCTTCATCGTAACGGTCTACCTGAAAAATCCAAGCACGTCCGCTCAGAAATCAAAACTACCGTTTTTTAGCAGCAACTCGCTTCAATCCAATCGCTTGCTCCGAATTTCGTAACACCCTCCGAAGGGATTATGTCAATCAGCCCAGGGTTGCCGAACTTGCGAGGCTACCCGGGGTGAACCGTCAAATTAAAATCAACCCTGAAGGGGTTGAACCAAATCGTGGTGAAATGGAAACGGCGATACAACCCCGTTGGGTTGATGATTTTGCGGGACGATGACCCAGGGTAGTCGCTCCTTGCCGCGCCAAAGCGCAGCGACGGCGGGCGCTCCAACCCTGGGCTGAAAGATGGAATCCCGTTGGGATTCAAAAAACCGACGCGATGGATGAGGTCGGTTGGCATGGTGATTTTTAAGATATATCAATTCGATTTGTAGGTGGATGTTTCGAAAGTTCAGCATCCAACACCGTGACCCTTTGGTTGAAAACATTAAGATCCGGGATCTCATCCGCCCTGACTCACGAAGCCATAAGTAGCCGTCCGAAGCACGATTTACGGTGTTAGCAATTCTCCCCAGATATGAAGACCCAGCATCCGCTGGCTTCTTGCCTCCTAAAGAATTAATTGCCTTTACAATAATCGGCTGGAGCTCTCTCAGGAGCTTCAAATACTGAATTTTAACTGGCGGATAAATGGGTTCACCCGCATTCATTTTTTCTTCCCATGCACCTTCGCCGCGACTTTCAGGCGCAGGACATTCAGCCGGATGAAACCGGTGGCGTCGTCCTGGTTGTAGGTCCCGCAATGCGGGATTGGGTCAGCTTTCATCGTGGTAATCATAGTAGCACTGGCACGCGGGTCGCACTTTTTTTCTTTGCCTTGCTGCCCGGCTTGGCTTCCGGCTCGACCTGAAAACCAATCCGTCGCCGTGGCGGAGCGGGCGGTGGTGGCGGCGGGTTGAGAATGTCCATGACACGTTGCAGCACCTCGATAATGGCAGCCTCATGCCCGTCCAGGCGCGCGGTAAGTTTCTTTTCCAGGTCGGCCAATTGCTTTGCCAGTTCCTTGGTGCTGCCAAGCAGGTCGCGCATTTGGACGAAGGCGCGCACCACGAACACGCTCATCCGCACGGCCTCCGGGCTGTTGAGCACGTTGGCCGCCATGATGGAGCCGTTTTCTGTGAAGGCGTAGGGCAGTTTGCGTTTTCCTCCGTGGAAACTTGAAGTACCAAATTGGTACTTCAAGTTTTCTAATTCTTCCCATTTCAATTGAAAGATAAAATCGTCCGGGAATCGCTCCAAGTTGCGTTTTACTGCCCGGTTGAGTGCCTTGGTCGGCACACCGTAAATACTGGCCAAGTCAGAGTCTAAAATGACTTTTTGGCCGCGAATGGTTCGAATCATCGCACCGATCTGGTCAACGTGTGCCAGCATTCCATTGCTCATAGCATCCCTTCCCATTGCCATTAAAAGAACCTATCGCAAAACGCGATGGGTTCCGCCACTGTTTAAGGTCACAATTTGTGACCTTAAAGGTACGTGCCATCCGGCATCGCTTCGCTCGATTGAGCCACAGGCTCAACGCTACAACTATTTTTTCCTCTGCACCTTCGCCGCAACTTTCAGGCGTAGGGCGTTCAGCCGGATGAAACCGGTGGCGTCGTCCTGGTTATAGGTCCCGCAGTGCGGGATCGGGTCGGCATTATTCTCGAGGCGCATGTTTTCCGAGCTCATTTGCAATGGCTCATTTTCTTCTCTGTACCTTGGCCGCGACTTTCAGGCGCAAAGCATTTAATCGAATGAAGCCTGTCGCATCATCTTGATTATACGCCTTGGTAGGGTCGGCCTCCATCGTGGCGATGTGCGGGTTGTACAGGCTCACCGGGCTCTTGCGGCCGGCTACCATGATGTTGCCCTTGTACAGTTTCACCCGCACGGTGCCGGTCACGTTTTTCTGGCTCTCGGTCACAAATGCCTGCAATGCCAGCCGTTCCGGCGCGAACCAGTAGCCGTAATACACCAGTTCCGCGTAATGCGGAATCAGCGAGTCCCGCAGGTGCATGACCTCCCGGTCCATGGTGAGGCTTTCCATCTGCCGGTGCGCAAAGTGCAGGATGGCGCCGCCGGGCGTTTCATACACACCCCGCGATTTCATGCCCACGTACCGGTTCTCCACCATGTCCACCCGCCCGACACCGTGTTTGCCGCCGATTTTGTTCAGCGTCTTCATCACGCCGAGCGGGGAAAGCTTTTTGCCGTTCACCGCCACGCAGTTACCCTTCGCGAAATCGAGCAGGACGAATTCCGGTTTGTTCGGCGCGTCTTCGGGGAACACGGACAACGTGGTGAACGAGCCGCGATACTTTTTGTCGCTCGCGTCCATCCACGGGTCTTCGAGAATGCCCGCCTCGTAGGAAATGTGCAGCAGGTTCCGGTCGCTGGAGAACGGTTTCTTCGCGCTGGCCTGGACGGGGATTTTCCGCCGTTCGCAATAGGCAATCATTTCGGCCCGGCCGGGGAACTCGTTGCGATACCGCCCATCCCGCCACGGGGCGATGACCTGTAAGTCCGGCGCGAGCGCGGCGGCGGTGAGTTCGAACCGCACCTGGTCGTTGCCCTTGCCGGTGGCGCCGTGGGCGATGGCGTCGGCCTTTTCCTTTTTGGCGATTTCCACCATGCGTTTGGCAATGAGCGGCCGGGCGATGCTGGTGCCGAGGAAATACTGGCCTTCATAGACCGCGCCGGCGTAGATGATGGGGTAGATGAAGTCGCGCGCGAATTCCTCCTGCAAATCGTCAATGTAGATTTTGGACGCGCCGGTCCGTTTGGCCTTGGCTGCGAGGCCGGTGAGCTCGTCCTCCTGGCCGATGTTGGCGCAGAAGGCGATCATCTCGGCGTCGTAGGTTTCCTTGATCCACGAAAGCAGCACCGACGTGTCGAGGCCGCCCGAATAAGCTAAAACAATTTTCATTGGGCGCAGATTAAACAGTACAGGCAGCGAGCAAAAGCAAAATGAGAAACCTCAAACATTGCCAGCAATCGTCCTCGTCCTCGAAACGATTTATAAAAACCGAGGACGAAGCCACACCAAGGCTACTATTTTGCCGACGTTCGTTGTTGCATCCAAGCCCAATCCTGCTGGTCCGAGGGATCAGTAATGACGGCTCCCCCGCTGGCTTTCTCAGCCCGGCTCAACCACCGGTGGGTTTCGGAATGGCCGTCGGCAAACGCAAAGCCACAGCCGCCGTCGTGGTAAGTCCCGGGAGCGTCAAACCATTGGGGCGATTCCATGCCAAAGGCAAAGGCCGCGTCATTGAGGCCTTTGGCGTCTTCGTCCAGCAACACCCAAAGCCCGGAAGGTCCCGGAGCGCGAATATCGGATGCCCTGCCAAACGTGTGCCAGGGTGAATCCCGGTGATGTGTCTGCTGATTGTTTAGCCAGGGGCCGTTGACTGACAAATTCGGGATGCCGTAGTGGCTATACGGGGGTGAACCATACTCCGTTGCCTCATAACCCGGATCAATCGTGCCCACCGCCTGATTCATCGAAAAGGTCCTGGCCGCGGGCACGATCTGGCCGATGAAAGCCGGATTGTTTCCCTGATACGGGCCCATGCGCTGGTCCGCCGGACAGCGGAATACATTCACGTTCCCGCCAAGATAACCGATGAGCAACGAACGGCTCGGATCTTCGAGCACATCGGGATCGAATTCCTGCCGCTGGCCTATACCCGCCGAGCCGGGACACCAATTGTAACCGACATTCGTGTTGCCATCGTCGGGGTTGGGCGGGAAAAAGTCGTTGTTCTCGGTCGTGTAAAGGAGCATGGCCGTCATCATCTGTTTGCCCTGGCTCAGGCAGGTGGCGCCTTGCGCCCGGCTTTTGGCCTTGCTCAGCACCGGCAACAGCATCGCCGCCAGGATGCCGATGATGGCAATCACCACCAGCAATTCGATCAAAGTGAATGCGCGCCGGGAGTGCATGCCTGATGAGACAGCCATAAAACCAGTTCGGTTCAAGGTTTTTGGCCGGGCGACCGGCTTCTTGTTTTCGCCAAGCAATACCAACGATGTTCATTCCCAACCATGGATCGAATCGTAACGGAAGGTCATTTCGCCGGCGTCGTAACCTTGGTACCATTTTGAATGGCCGTCGGCGAAGAGAACGTTCTGGCCCTGGGAATGAATCTGCCAGAGTTCAAAAGGCGAGCCATTGGTCGGGCCGCCGACACAATTCTGCGTGTAATCGTCCTTGTCCGCGTCCAACGGGTCAAACGTTCCGCCGCCGGTTGTTTTTTCGATGCCGCCGGTGTCGCCGCCCAGAACATAAGCCGCGGGCAGGGTGATGGCCGTGCCTTTAACCGAAGCAAAATTGGAGACCGCCACATAGGCCGCGCGAGCGCCGTTGAAATAGTTGAAAGGCCCCTGTTCCGCCGCCGGCAATTGCACGTTACCGGGACAGTTGTAGGCGTTCGTGTTGCCGACATAGGAAAAAATCTGCTCCATCCAACTGGCTTTCCCCGTCGTGGGGTCGATGGCACCCCAGTAAATGGTCGAACCGGATTCGGGATAAAGCTCATTGTTATCATCCGCAAACATCTTCATGCCGAGGCCGATCTGGTGCAGGTTGGAGTTGCAGTTGGTGGTCCACGCCCTCTGTTTGGCCTTGCTGAGCACCGGCAACAGCAACGCCGCCAGGATGGCGATGATGGCGATGACCACCAGCAATTCGATGAGCGTGAAAGCGCGCCCAAATGATTTTGCGCCGGGAAGATTCATGCTTTTTGCTCCCGAAACATGTTCATCAATGAAGTTTGCCCGCCGTCAATGGGTCTCCTCCACCACCAGCATCCGGGTGGATTCGGTGGCCGGCTCCAGTTTGAGTCCCAGATTGCCGAGTATATTTTCCAGTTGTTGCTGGTCCGGCCCGTTGCGTCCGCGCCAGTTCATTTCGACCGAAAAATCGTAAAAATTCGTCATCCCGGTCCGGTCCAGCACCGGTTGTTTGAAATTGGATTCCAAAAATCCCAGCATGAATGCGGGCCGCATGTGGGTGAACTGGTATTTCCGGTTGGCGAAGGAAACATTCCCGTTCGTGGCGGTGCTCAATTTGAAGGCCGGCGGGTCCGGGGTGATGGTTTCCAGCAGCAGCACATCGGTGTCGCGGTCTTCCCAATGCGCGGTATAGCCCAGCTTCTTTTTGACGGCCGCCTGAAGCCGTTCCTGCTGCCGGTCCGGCCCGGTGACCAGGTAATCAAAACTGCCCTTCGGCTTGATGAGCGGCGGCACAACCCGGGAGGGGTTGCATCCATACGCCGCGGCCATGACCTGTTCCAACGGCACATTGTGTCCCATCATCCGCATCACGTTTTGGCCAGCCCTGGGGCTGGTGGAAGCCGTAAAACTGCCCGTGCCACCCGTGAAACGCGTCGGGCGGACCACCAGCAGATTTTTCGGCACGGCTTGGAAATGCTGGTAGTTCAGTTGAAAGTACGAATCCTTGACGGCCGGGGAAAAGCCCCACTTGACGACGACGGCCGCTGCCACCGCCGCCAAGAGCGCCAGGCTGGCCACCACGGTCTTCGTTTTTGTCCACGCCATAGGCAGGTCAATAAGTGCCCGGGTCGCCGACCGGTTGCGTTCCGACGTGCAGGTCGAAATAGAGGTAATTGCGGACGGTTTTATGCACAGGGTTGATCGCGATATACGAATATTTATCGGTTCCAAAAAAATTGGCGGCGCCGTCAGGGTCGCCCAATGAAACCCCACCCGCCACCCAATCCAGATCCATCAAGACCCAGGCATCGCTCAACGGCACGGCGGCCGCGATTTCGGACAGTTTGAGCGACGACTGGTCCTGGTTTTTCTTGCCGAATGGATAACGACCATCGAGTTGCGACATGGGCGGGTTGCTGATGCGCGACAGGGAATAACAAAACGCGTGGAAATACTGGTCGGGCTCCGGGTCGTAATGGCTGTAACTGTTGCCCGGCAAACTATTCGCGTAGGCCGGGCATAGAAAGACTTTTGCCAGATTGGTGGCGTTGTAGCCAACCTGGAACGGTGCCGGCAGCGAAAGGTCGGCCGCCAGGTAATACGGGAAATAATTGGTGCAGGCCGCGTTGTAAGCGGGCATCCCGGTCAGATCAAGTGACATGGGTACCGGGGAATCCTGAGATCCGTTCCCGGGCGGCAACGTGTCCCGGTTGTCGTCCAGGTACATTTTCAAGGCCAGCCCCACCTGCCGGTCATTGGAGGCGCAATCCACCTGCCATGCCTTGCGCTTGGCGGCCGTCAACGCCGGCAGCAGCAACGCCGCCAGGATGCCGATGATGGCAATGACCACCAGCAGCTCGATGAGTGTGAAAGCGCGTCTCACGCCAGTTTTTTCCAGATTCATTTGCACGATCTCCTCCACTTGAATATCAGCCGTTTTACAAACCCGGCAGCGAATTGGTGATGTCGTTTCCAAATTCCCAGTCCACCGCCTGCGCGTGACCGTCGGCAAAGGTCACGTTCGCCCGGCCCCGATGACGGTTGGTCAAAGGGTCCGTGCCGGGCATCCATCGTCCGTCGTTGATCGGTGGTGAGCCGGTCGGGTTGTCGCTGCTGCCACTGGTGCCCGGTTCCTCCGCGAGCATGATTTTGAGCACGGGATTGCGGACGGAAGATTGTTTGAAAATATAAGCCGTGTCGCTCGTGAAGACCGAGGACATCCCCAGATTCACGTCCATGTCCAAATTGGGGTAAGCGCCCACCCCATAACCGGTCAGGCTGTAGCTGTAAAAATACGGACCATCAGGCGTGTCCACCGCCGCCAGGCGGTCGGCGTCATTCTGGTCCAGCGGGCAGCGGAAAAGCGAACCCTTGGCGCTGGCCACCTGGCTCACGATGGGACTTTTTTCAATGGGTGGATAAAGCGCCGTGTTCGTCCGCCAATAAATCCAGTCCGCCGCGTTGAACCCGCTGTGCTCCGACGCGATGCCCGGAAACGCGCCGCTGTTTTCATCTCCATACATCATCATGCCCGTGCCGAGCTGCTTCTGGTTGCTGAGACAAGCCGTTTGCGCGGCCTTCGCCTTCGCCGCGCTCAGCGCTGGCAAGAGCAACGCCGCCAGGATGGCAATGATGGCAATCACCACCAGCAATTCGATGAGCGTGAAAGCGCGTCGCGGATTCATGCCTTTAAAGACATAGACACCGACACGGCCCAATTTGTATGGAAGCGCGCCGGATTCATTTTGTTATAGACACTGACGGTAACGAATCGTTTCGCGGTTTTGGCTGCGAAATTCGCCATTAGCCGCCCGTTTAAGAAGTAGGAGACGACGTGAGAAGTCTCTAACTTGTCCTTCAGAAACCGAAGCAATTTGAGACTCGTCACCTCGTCTCCTACAAAGAAAGAGATTGTAGAGTCGAGGAGTGATGTCATGGTCTTACCATTTACTTAGGTTTTTTAGCGGATTGGTTACAGAAAATGTGGAATTTTGCGGATTCGGCAATGGTTGCAGGTCATCTACTCAATAAGTGTCCGCCCGGGCCAAAACGTGACAAATTATTTTCAATTCCTTCATTCCGCTTCTTTCACAAAGCCGGCGGAAGCGGATTGCCACCCCGCGAGAACTCATGATGTCCATTCCCAGGACGCGCCGGAAACGAAATTAGTCCGGGGTTAATCTGCCTTTTCGACCACGAGCATTTCAATCGGCTCGCGGCCGGGCACGAGTTCGAGACCGAGTTGGTCGAGAACGGCTGATTTTAAATTTTGCGGATCAGGGTGTTGGAAATTTGATTCATTCAATTTCAGATCAATATCAAATCTGTCGGTAAGGCCGGTTTTGTCCACGACCGGAATCCCCAGGCTATTTTCCAAATAGTCCGCCAACATGGAAAGCAGGGCATGCCTGCAAGACCATTGGCCTCGGCGAAAGTTGGTAGAGGTGCCATCTTGAGGATTCCAACCACGGCTTGGCTTTAACCCGGGCGCATCGGGATCCCGAACGTTCAAAAGTAGAAGATCTGTATCCCGGGTTTCATGTCTGGCAACTAAACCGAACATTCGTCTAACCTCCTGCTGCAAGGCTTTCTCATTTCCATTCGGCAAACTGGCGATATAGTCATATTTGCCTTGTGGAAATCCGGCTGGCACAATGGTTCTCACGGAACTCGAAAACCCGTAAGCCACTTGTACGACAGTTTCTGCTGACACTCCTGTTCCCATCAGTTTGGTGTTTCCGGCCCGGTCATCACTTGTTCCCCGAGCTGCGTATCGCAATTTGCTGGGTAAGATTCTAACTTGCGGCGGTTGCCGATCCAGCACACGACTGTCAAAACCTTCAATCTGCCATGGATAGCGCCTGTGTTCCTGGATTTCTTTGACGGTTACAGTGGTGGTTCCGGCGGCGAGCAACACGCCCATGCCAACAACAATTGCTGTTTTCGCTTTTGTCCATGCCATAAGTTTCAATGCTCCTTTGATGAGCGTTAAGGTTGAACTGCCCGCCGCCGCGCCTTTGGCAATCGCCACGGCGGTCACCGATTTTGCCAGCGCCACCGGCGCGGCTTGAACCGAGTTCGCCGAAACCGCTCCGGCAATCACTGTGCCGGAAAGTGTCACGCCGCGTTTCGTGAAAAATTTCCGCAGCTTTTCCAGCGCACGATTCACCCGCAGCTTCGCCGCGTCCTCGCTCGCGCCCAAAGCCAGCCCGACTTCGCGTAAATTCCGGTTTTCGAAAAACCGCAGCACGATGGCGTTGCGGTCCTTTTCGCCGAGCCGGTCCATCGCGGCATCCAGCAACGGCGCGATTTGCGGCCAGATTTCCGGTCCTGGTTCGTTCAAAAGCGATTGCATATACGCCTCCTGTTCGCGCCGCTGCCGGCGGATTTCGCCGCGCAGAAAATTCGCCGCCGTCAGCCGCGTCGTTTGGTAAAGCCAGCCGGAAAGAACGGTTCGTTGGGACAGGCCCTGCGCCTTCTTCGCCAGGATGATGAACACCGCCTGCGTGATCTCCTCGGCCGCGTGCGGGTTGCCCACGCTGCGCAACGCGACGGAATAAACGAGATTGATGTGCCGCGTGGCCAGTTCAGCGAACGCTTCTTCGGAATTGTTTTCGGCGTATTGCCGCAATAATGCGATGTCGTTCATCTCCGGCATTTACCCGTAAATGTCCGCCGAAGTGAAAAAGGGCACAGATTATTTCACTTTTTTCGCGCGGCGATGCCGAGCGGTTCGATGTGCACCAGCACGTCGCTGACGGCGGGGACGGCGTCGCGGATTTTGTCCTTCACGTCGTGGGCGATTTCATGCGAGCGCAGCACGCTCATTTGCGGGTCCACTTCCACGTGCATGTCCACGAAATACTGATAACCCACCTTGCGAACGATGCATTTTTCCACGCGGTCCACGCCGGGCGTGGCGGTCGCAATCTGCCGGATCTGGTCAATCACCTCCGGACCGGGCGCAGTATCCATGAGTTCGTTGAGTGCCGGACGGAGCAGGTGCCAGCCGTTCCAGGCGATGACCCCCGCCGCCGCAATCGCCGCCACGTCATCCGCCGCCTCGAAACCCTTGCCACCGATGAGCGCCACGCTGATGCCGATGCCGGCGGCCACGGATGTGATGGCGTCGCTGCGATGATGCCAGGCATCGGTTTTGACGGCCGAGCTGTCCACGGCCCGGCCTTCGCGCGAGACAAACCGGAACAGGCCTTCCTTCACGACCACCACCACCAGCAGCACGATGAGCGTGAACGGCGCCGGCGACTGGTGGGGTTCCCTGATTTCGCCAAACGCCGTGAGTGCGATCCACAGTGCCGCCCCCAACAACATGGCGGCGACGATGGCGGAGGCAATCGGCTCGGCCTTGCCGTGGCCGTAGGGATGGTCTTCGTCCGCCGGGGCTGCTGCCACGACCAGTCCGCGCCACACAATGAGCGAACTGAAAATGTCGGCGAAGGATTCAACCGCATCGGCGACGAGCGCGTGCGAATGGCCGGCAATGCCCGCGGCGAGTTTCGTGCCCGACAACACAACGTTGACGGCCATGCCCGCGAAGGTGGCGCGCAAGCCGCGTTGGAGGCGATTCAGTGGCACGGGCGGAGTTAAGCACGGACCAAGCCGGTTCGCCAAGCTCGGAGCAATGGGGTAAAACGTGCTGCCAGCGTCCCGCTGGCAGATCAAATTGAAATCAATTCTGCCGGCAGGATGCCGGCAGCGCGTCAAATCAGGTGGCAGAACATGGCGTCGCGGAGCTTCGGCTCGAACCAGGTGCTCTTGGGTGGCATGATGCCGCCGGCGTCCGCAATGGCCATCAGGGCCTCGATGCCCGTCGGAAACATCGAGAACGCACAGGCGTATTCACCGCTGTTCACCAGCTTTTCCAATTCCGCCGTGCCGCGAATGCCGCCGACAAAATTGATTCGCTTGCTCGTGCGCGGGTCGTCGATGCCAAACACCGGTGACAGGATGTGTTCTTGCAACAGCGACACATCAAGCGAATCAATCAGGCCGCTTTTGGTGGCGAGCTTGTAGCGGAAGGCCAGGGTGTGCCATTTGCCCTGCAAATAAAGGCCAAGCTCGTGTTTAAAAGCGGGCGAGGCCTTGCCGTCCGGGTCAATGGTAAAAACGGCGTCTAAAATTTCCAATAATTGTTCCGGCGTCCAGCCGTTCAAATCCTTCAGCACGCGGTTGTAAGGCAGGATTTGCATCTGGTTGTGCGGAAAAATCACGGCGAGAAATTGTCCGCTGTGGCCCGCGCCCTTGCGCGATTTAAAAACCCGCGCCGCCGCCGCGCAGCGATGATGGCCATCGGCAATGTAGAGAAACGGGATGGTTGAGAATTGTGTCTCGATGAATTTGATCTTGTCCTCATCGGAGATCACCCAGGCCGTGTGCCGCACGCCATCCCGGGCAGTGAAATCCACGTCTGACTTTTTGAAAGCAATCTTCTTCGCGATAAATTTGTCGAGTTCGGCGTTGGCGCGGCAGGTCAAAAAAACCGGGCCGGTTTGCGCGTTCAGGGCTTCGATGTGCCGGGCACGGTCGTCTTCCTTGTCCGGTCGCGTCAGCTCGTGCTTTTTGATGACCCCTTGCAGGTATTCCTCGCAACTCGCCGCGGCGACGAGGCCAACTTGCGAATGCTTGCCCATGATCTGCCGGTAAAGATAAAAACACGGTTGCGAATCCTGCTTCAGCGCACCGTCCTGGATGAGCTTTTGAAAATTTTCCCTGCCCTTCGCATAGACTTCCGGCGCGTAAGGGTCCGTGCCCGGCGGCAAATCAATTTCCGGTTTGCTGACGTGCAAAAAACTGAGCGGGTTGCCGGCGGCGATTTCACGCGCTTCGTCCGACGACATCACGTCGTAGGGCAATTCACAAATGCGCGCGGCCAGTTTGGGGTCCGGTCGCAACGCGGCGAAAGGTTTGACCGTGGCCATAACGGTGGGAAGATACAAACAGCGCGGGCCGAAGGCACGCAGAAATTGAACCTGAAACCCCGGCTATTTTTCCCCGCGGGACTTGCTGAAGGCTTGTCGGAGGAATTTCGCCAGCGTCAGTGACGAGGAGCGGGCAGTGTGACACTCTGGCCGGTGGCCGGAATTTTAAAGGGTTGGTAGGGCTGGCGGAAAGCCAAAGCCATCTGCACGTCGAATCGGAGCCAGTGGAAATCGGGCGAATCCAGCGAAGTGTTGAACCGAAAAGCAACGCGGGAAGGCAAATCCGATGCATCCACTTCCAGGACTTCCACCGTGAGGCCACCCAGGTCATACCGGTCGCCTTTTTTGCATCTGGGTTTGCCTATGAGCAGGTTGAAAGCCCTGCAGGCGTAGGCGCCACGGATCGGACCAACATTGTCACAGGAGAACATGTCCGGCGCTTGGGATTGAATCACCAGCGTTTGGTCATCGGTCCGTTCGACGTCAAAGCTCGTGCAACCCGGCACCAGCGTTCTCATGGACCTTGGCAGGGGCTGGTGGTAATACGCTTTGTAAGAAGGGGCATAAACCAACGCGAACGGGCAGGGTAAGTTGACTACGATCACATTCTTGTTTTCCGCGTCCGGTGAAGCGCCGAGATTCAAGGGAAACCGGCAAGCCTCACGTTTCACATCGCGTGCGACTCACTGAACGAGTCTGCCGACGAGCCGCCGCTGCTTTGCTTTCGCGCGCTAAAGCCGGCTCGCGAGTACGCTCGCCCCACCCGGAATGCAAACCATTCCACTGCCTCATTTTTCAAATCCGGGTGATGACCTGAAGCCAATCCATCGGAAATAGTGCTTGCCACAGCGGGTTTCGATGGTAAGCTTCGCAACTCATTATTGAATTTTTATGGCACGAATTTGTGAACTCACCGGCAAACGCCCGATGAAGGGCAGCATCATCTGGCGGAGTGGCAAGCCCAAGAAACAGGGCGGCATTGGCACGCACATCACCGCCATCACCAAGCGCCGGTTCTTCCCGAACTTGCAGCGCGTGAAAGCCCTCCTGCCCACCGGCGAAGTGCGTTACATTGGCGTCGCGGCCAGCGCCATCAAAAAAGGCCTCATCACCAAGGCGCCCAAACGGAATTGGACGAAGCCGGAAGCGGTCAAAGCCTGACGGTTCGGCGAAAATAGAGAATTGAAAATGGAGGATGGCAGTTAAACGGCGCCCCCTTTTTTCTTTTGCCATCCTCAACCCTCCATCTTCCATCCTCGTTTTAAGACTTGGACCGTTTCATCGTCGCGCGTTTCATGTCGCGGTCGGACTCGCGCTTTTTCAAATCCTCGCGCCGGTCGAACTGCTGCTTGCCCTTGCCGACGGCCAGCGCGACCTTCACCTTCCCGTTCTTCCAGAAAAACGCCAGCGGCACCAGCGTATTGCCTTTCACCGATGCCAGCTCGAACAGCTTCCGGATTTCCGATCGGTGCAGGAGCAGTTTGCGCGGGGCCTTGGGCTGGTGATTTTGAAGATTGCCGTGCGAGTATTCGTCAATGTGCGCGTTGTAGAGCCAGACCTCGTCCTTTTCCACCCGCGCGAAGGCGTCGGCGATCTGCCCTTTGCCGGCGCGCAGCGATTTGACCTCCGTGCCGTGCAAGACGATGCCTGCCTCGAACGTTTCGAGGATGTGATAATCGCGCCGGGCTTTGTGATTGGTCACGATGTCGGCCATGGAATCCATTTTATCCGCAAAGGACGCTGATTTCACGGATTAAAAATGCGGAAGCCGGCGCAGGGAAGCCATGATTAAATGCCGAATTCCGAAGGCCGAAACCCGAAGGAAAACCGAAGGCCGAAATTCGAAATGGCCCACGCTGCGATTCAATATTCGGTTTTCTGTTTTTCGAAATTCGGGCTTCTTTCGAAATTCGGATTTCGAGTTTCGGATTTGAAATCGTGAGCCTCGTCGCCCCGGCTCCTCCGGAAAGAAACGGTCAGCGTTTCTTGCGTTTCTTGGGCTGCGGACGGACCAACTCGACCGGTTCCGGCATTTCCCAGCCGATTTTGTCCTCCAGCAGTTCGCGCAGCGCGATGTCGGCTGCGCCCAGGTTCCCTACGTCGGCGATGAGCGGACGGCTCGCGCCGCCGCCGCCGGAATTCAACTGGCGCACCCGGCGTGAAATGAGGTTCACTAGGACGTTCGGGTTGCCGACCTTTTCGGCGGCTCTTTTGCAAAGTTCAGCGTTCACAATTTGAATTGATAAACCGAGCCGGAAATTCTAATCAAGCTGGGCGTGAATGCAATAAGAATAATCAGGGCATATTCGCGCGAGCGGGCGTATCTTGCTGCGCCCCATCACACACTGCCAAATTTCTTGCCGTACTGTGCCGGTTCGAAACATGATGTTCTCATGCAGCGAACGATCCTTCTCCTGATGGCGTTCCTTTTCGGAGCACTCCTGCCCGGCGACGCACAGATTCCCAGGCTCGCCGGCAAGCCCACGCCCGGCGACGCGATGCTCGCCGATTATTTCCGCAACCAAACCACCGCGCTTTCGCAGCATTGCCTGGCCGACATCAATACGCTGGACGAATGGAAGGCGAAGCGTGGCGAGTATCGCCGGCAATTGCAGGAGATGCTCGGGCTGTGGCCGATGCCGGAGCGGACGGATTTGAAGCCCGTCGTTACGGGATGCATCACGAACGATGAGTTCGTCGTGGAGAAAATTTATTTTCAAGCATCGCCGGGGCTTTACTGCACGGCGAATTTGTATCTGCCAAAAAACCTGGAACCGCCCGCCCCGGCGATTCTTTATGAGTGCGGCCATTGGTCGGCAAAGACAAACGGCATCAGTTACGGCAACAAGGGAATCTACCAGCGGGATGGCGCGTGGTACGCGCGCAACGGTTACGTTTGCCTGGTGCTCGACACGTTGCGGGACGGCGAGATTCCGGGCATCCACACCGGCACGCGCGACCGCGGCTTGTGGTGGTGGAATTCGCGCGGTTACACGCCCGCGGGCGTCGAGGCGTGGTTCGGCATCCGTGCATTGGATTATCTTTGCACCCGGCCGGAGGTGGACACCAACCGGTTCGGCATCACGGGACATTCCGGCGGCGGCGCGTATAGCTGGACGGTCACGGCGCTGGACGATCGCATCAAGGCCGCTGCGCCGCTGGCCGGCATGGCCGACGTGCAAAGCCATATTCTGGACGGCGTCATTGACAGCCATTGCGATTGCAATTTCTTCGTGAACATTTACCGCTGGGATTTCCCCCAGGTTGCCGCGCTCGCCGCCCCGCGTCCGCTACTGATTGGCGGCACGGATCGGGATCCGCTGTTCCGGCTTCCCAGCACCCTGCGCATTTATGAAAAAGTCCGACATATTTACAGCCTTTATGACGACACCAACCAGCTCGGCCTGATTCTCGCACCCGGCCCACACGACGAAACGCCGGAATTGCAGCTCGGCGTGATGCGCTGGTTCAACCGTTATCTCAAGGGTGAAGAAACGCCCGTGGAAACCGCGGCCAAAAGATTCTTTTCACCCGAACAACTCAAGGTTTTTGAAACGCCACCCACCAATGCCATTAACACCAACATCGCGGAAACTTTTGTGCCCATGGCGAAGCCGGAAAAGAAATCAGCCGGCGAACTCCGCTCCGCGCTGCGCGAAAAGGTTTTTGCCGGCTGGCCGGATGAGGGAACACCGCCGGAACCGAAGCGGGCTTTTTCCGTCGAACGCGACGGCGTTCGTTTCAGCGCGTGGGATTTCACCAGCCAGCATGATGTTCCATTGCGGCTCTACCTGTTTGAAAATGCGACGGCAAAACCAACGGAACGGGTCGAACTCAACGTGCTGAATCAATCCGGCTGGACCAACTGGCTTGCCACCGTGGGCACGAAGTTCGGAGGCGAGTTGACCGGTGAACTCGCAGCGAATGGTGGCGGCGTGCTGCGGCGCGCCGCGGCTGACCAGCCGGTCAGCCCTGCCGGTCCGGTCGCGCTCGCGTTTTTCGCGCCGCGGGGGGTCGGGCTGACGGCGTGGTCGGGTGGTGAAATACGTCTCACAGAAATCCGGCGCCGCTTCATGCTGCTCGGCCAGACGCTGGACGGGATGCGGGTGTGGGATATTCGTTGCGCCGTGCAGGCGTTGCATTCCGTGCCCGGAATGGACGCGGCAAAAATCGGGCTGCAAGCCGAAGGCGCCATGGGGGTCAATGCGCTTTACGCCGCCTTGTTCGAGCCGGACGTGCGCAAACTTAAATTGGTAAACCTGCCGAAATCGCACAGGGAAGGGCCGGATTATCTGAACGTGCTCAAGATTACGGACATTCCGCAGGTGGCGGAAGCGGTTGCCGCCCAGGCGGAATTGAAACTCGAAACGCAGTAGTCGTGACTGTGTAGGAGCCGACGTAAGGAGGCTCTGACTTGTTTCGGGTCTGGCGCGACCGGGTTCCGGGGTCTGGGAAAATTTGAGACTCGTCACCTCGTCTCCTACCTCTATTAAGCCGCCGCCGGCTTGATTCCGGCTTGAATCGCCGCGTGTTTGGCGTGTTTGCGCAGATACCATTGGTGGGCCGATTCCAGATAGAGATAAATCACCGGCGTAATGTAGAGGGTGAGCAACTGGGACACCATCAGTCCACCCACGACCGCCAGACCGAGCGACCTGCGCGATTCACCACCGGCACCAACCCCCAACGCGATGGGCAACGTGGCCATGAGCGCGGACATAGTGGTCATCATGATGGGGCGGAACCGCAGCAGACAGCCTTCATGAATCGCATCGGCCGGCGATTTGCCGTGTTCGCGTTGCGCGGCGATGGCAAAGTCAATCATCATGATGGCATTTTTCTTCACGATGCCCACCAGCATGATGAGCCCGACAAAGCCGTAAACGTTCAAATCCAGCCTGAACAGAATCAGCGTCAACAACGCGCCAAAGCCGGCTGAGGGCAGGCCGGACAGAATGGTGATGGGATGAATGAAACTTTCGTAAAGGATGCCGAGGATCATATAGATGACCAGAATGGCGGCCACGAGCAGCAAACCCAGTCCCTTTTCTGATGATTGGAAGACCGCCGCCGAACCCTGGAAACTGCCGGTGATGGTCGCGGGCAGGTGCGTATCCGCTTCGATTTTTTGCAGTTGGGCGACGGCGGTGCCCAGGGAAACACCCGGTGGAAGATTGAAGGAAATGGTGACCGCCGGCAACTGGCCGGCGTGCGAAATGGTGGCCGGCCCGAGGCTACGCGTAAGTTTGGCGACGGCGCTCAAAGGAACCAGCGTTGGCGGCGGATTGTTGGTCCCGGAGCTGGTGAACGCGCTGGTGATGTAAAGCCGTGCCAGCGCGCTGGGGTCGAGTTGAAATTGAGGTTCGACCTCGAAAATGATCCAGTATTCGGCGATGTCCGAATAGATGGTGGAAGCCTGCATTTCCCCGAAGGCGTCGTAGAGCGCGTTTTCAATCTGCTCCGCGGTGACCCCGAGCGCTGAAGCCTTGTCGCGGTCAATCTCCACGTTCACTTGCGGCGTGGCGATAAGCAAATCGCTTGTCACGTCCTGGAACACGGCTTTGTTCTCGGCAACTTTGTTCATCAAAATCGGCGCCCAGTGGAACAGTTCGTTCACGTCTGTGTCCTGGAGGCTGTATTGATACAGCGTCTTGGTCAGCCGGCCGCCGACGGGAATGACCGGCGGGTTTTGCATGTAAACGTTGAGTCCCACCAACTGGGAGAATTTCCCGCGCAACTCCTGGATGACCTGGTTTGCGTCCAGTTTGCGTTCCGAGCGGTCCTTCAGCCGCATGAATATTCTGCCCTGGTTCAGGGTGGCGGACGAGCCGGAGGCGCCGATGGCTGACATAAAACCGTCCACGTTGGGATCGGCGGCAACGATCCTGGCCGCCTCCTGCTGATGCGCGCGCATCGCGTCAAACGAAATGTCCTGGGACGCCTCGGTGATGGCAAAAATCTGGCCGGTGTCTTCATCCGGGAAAAATCCGGCGGGAATCCACATGAACAGGGCAATCGTGGCGAACAACACTACCGTAAACACGACCATCGTGGTGCCCCGGCGGCGCATGATCACCTGCAACGTGCGGTCGTAAACGTCCCGCATCCAATTGAAAAATCGCTCGAAGGCGTTATAAAGCGGGCTGTGCCGCTTTTCGTGCTCCGCGTGTACGAACCGGCTGCACATCATCGGCGTCAACGTCAACGAAACGAAGCCGGACACCAGGACGGCCACGATGATGGTCACGGCGAATTCATGCAGCAGCCGGCCGAGCAATCCGCTCATGAACAACACCGGAATGAACACCGCCACCAGCGAAAGCGTCATCGAAATGATGGTAAAGCCGATTTCCCGGGAGCCGTTCAACGCCGCCTGCATCGGCGGCTCACCATTTTCCATGTGCCGCACGATGTTTTCGAGCATTACAATTGCGTCGTCCACCACGAACCCCACGCACAGCGTCAGCGCCATGAGCGACAGGTTGTCGAGGCTGTATCCCAGCAGTGCCATGGCGGCGAAGGTGCCGATGATGGACATGGGCAGCGCCAGGCTCGGAATGAGCGTCGCCGAGAGATTGCGCAGGAAAAGGAAGATGACCAGGACGACGAGGCAGACCGCCAGGAACAGCGTGAATTCCACGTCCTCCACCGACCGGCGGATGGACTGCGAACGGTCGAAGAGGATGTCCAGCTTCACCGCGGCGGGAACGGCCCGGCGAAATTGCGGCAGCAACTGCTTGATCGCGTTCACGGTTTCGACCGTGTTTGCGCCCGGCTGGCGCTGGATGGCCAGCACGACGGCGCGCGCGCCAGAGTTTTGCGTGTAATACCATGCGGCGACCTTGTCATTTTGCACGCTGTCGAGCACCTGGCCCAATTGTTGCAGGCGCACGGGGTTGCCATTGCGATACGCGACGATCAACGGACGAAATGCGGTGGCGTTTTCCAACTGGCCGTTCGCCTGCACGACAAACGCCTGCTGCTTGCCGTAAAGGGTGCCGAGCGGCTGGTCCACGCTGCCCGCAACGACCGCCTGCTCCACCTGGTCAATGCCCAGGCTGTAAGCTGCCAGCTTGTCCGGGTCCACCTGAATTCGCACCGCGTACTGCTGCGAGCCGAATACACTGACCTGCGCGACACCGGTGACCATCGAGATTTCCTGCGCGAGCAGGTTTTCTGCATAATTGTCCACGTCCGAAATCGGCAGGGTGGGTGAAGACATGGCGAGGTAAAGAACCGGCGCATCCGCCGGATTGACTTTCCGGTAGCTGGGTGGCGCCGGCAGGTTGGATGGCAATTGTTTCTGCGCGCGCGTGATGGCTGCCTGCACATCCTGCGCCGCTGCGTCAATGTTCCGGTCCAGCGTGAACTGAATGGTTATTTGCGTGACGCCCTGGGCGCTGATGGACGACATCGAATCCACGCCGGGAATCGTGGTGAACTGTTTTTCCAGCGGAGTGGCGACCGAAGAAGCCATGGTTTCCGGGCTGGCACCGGGCAGGTTGACGGAAACGTTGATGGTCGGATAATCCACGCTGGGCAGATCGCTCACCGACAACTGGAGATAACCGACCAGGCCGACCAGCAGAATGCCGGACATGACCAGCGTGGTCATCACGGGCCGGCGGATGAACAGTTCCGGAATGCTCATGGCGCGTTGGTTGATGTGTTCGCGCTCCGAATATCCACTTTCGCGCCGGGCGTAAGCCGCAACTGGCCGTCGGTGACCACCATTTCGCCCGCCTTCAATCCCTTTTGCACAACCGTTAGTCCCTGGTACGTGAGCCCGGCGGTAATCGGCCGTTCCTCGGCGGTCTGGTCGGGTTTGACCACGTAGAGGTATTCGCCATTTTGTCCGGTCTGTGCTGCAGACGACGGCACCACCACGGCATTGGTCAACTCCGACAAGGTCAACACGGCGGTTACAAACTGTCCTGGCCACAATGTGCTGTCCTCGTTCGGAAACGTGGCCCGGAGCTGAATCATGCCAGTCGTTGGATCAACGCTGTTGTCAATAAACGTCAACTCACCCTGCGGCGGCGTGTCCATGTTTTGAAAAGTTGCCATCACTTTCAGCGTTTTTTGGCGCATCTCCCTTTTGATTTCCGGCAGGTATTGCTCCGGCACGGCGAACGCGACGTAAATCGGATGAATCTGGTTGATGGTCAGCAGCGTGTCATCCGGGGACTTGACGACGTTGCCTTCGTAAGATTGCAGGCTGCCGGTCCGGCCATCAATCGGCGCGCGGATCCGGCAATAATCCAGGTTTAAAAGCGCGTTGGTGATGGCCGCCCGGTCCGCCGCCACCGTGCCGGTCAAGGCATCCTGACTCGCCCGGTTGGTGTCCAGCTCATCCTGTGAAATCAATTTTTGCTCGAACAATTTTTGCTCGCGCGCAAAGTTAATTGTTGCGTATTCCAACTGCGCCGTGTCGCGTTCCAGCGCCGCGCGCGCCTGGTCCAAAGCCGCCTGCGACGGGCGCGGGTCAATCGTGAACAACAGGTCGCCTTTCTTCACTTCCTGCCCCTCCCGGAAATGGACCTCGCTGATCATGCCCTGGATTTGCGAATGGATCGTCACCGTCGAATACGGCATCACATGGCCGACCGGCGGCGGGTCAATCTGCACCGGCACGTTGGTTTCAACCGCCGGCGCCACGAGCACCGGCGCGCCCGCGCCACCCGCGCCTTTTTTTGCGCCGCCGGAACAGCCGTTGACCAGCATCGTCGCGACCACGGCCAGCGCTGGAATCAGGGTTGAATTTTTCATGCCATTTTCAATTTTCGAAATTGGTTTTGTTGCGGCGGCCGCCGGCGGGCTGGAACGCGGCGGCGAATTTTTTCAGAAACTCCGCGTACTTCTTCTGAAAATGCGGATCGGAAACCGGCTGGCCCGTGATGAGCCGTGTCAACTGCGGAAACGCCATCGGAAACATCGTCAGCGACCGCATCGCCAGCAAAAGGTGGCGCGGCTCAAATTCGCCGGCCAGATAGCCGAGCACCTGCTGTTGGCGGATGCGGCCCAGCGCCCGGATTGCCAGCGCCCGCCGGTCGGTTCCGTCAATCAACCGGTTGTCCGCCTCCTGCAATGCCTCCCATTCCAGCAGGCGAACCCAGTCCGCGTCCTTGCACGAGAGCTTGAACCAAAATGGCAGGCTCTCCGCCGCGTCGCCCGACAAGCCCTCGGCCGACGCCTGCCGCTCGGTGATTTTGCGGCGCAGCACTTCGCGGAACAAATGCTCCTTGTTGCCGAAATAATGGTAAAGCATCCGCTTGTTGATGGCGGCGCGCCGCGCAATCGCGTTCACGCGCGCGCCGGCAAAACCTTTTGCCGCGAACTCCTGCAATGCGGCGGACAAAATGCGTTCGCGGGTGCGTTCAGGATTCCGCTCCGCCACTGCGCCGTTCGGTTTGCCAGGTCTGCCCATGTATTCCATTAAGTAACCATCAAGTTACTTGGAACGCAAGCCCGATGATTTGTTCAAATGGCGTCGGGTCGGCCCGGCGGCCGTTCACCCCCCGCCCGGGGGAATCCCCTCATCTCCGCAACCATTTTCTCCGCCGCCTCCCTGGAAAGACCATGCGAAACAGAAAGACCGAACCGGCGTTGCAGGTATTCGTCCAGGCGAATCCACTGGCCCTCGTATTTTACCTGGCCGGTCCAGGCGCAGATGGTGACGACCTGTTGCAGTTTTTCGAGTCGCCGCAGGATGATGACAATGAACATCAGCACCATGACGACGGTCCCGATGAGCACCACCGACGTGATCTGGCTGGAAATGGAGTCGGCTTCCGCGCGCTGCTGATTTATATTCAGCGAGTATTCCTCGTCCTGCCCCATTTGGAACAGCACGCGGCCGATTTTCTCCATCGTGTTTTTGCCCTCATCCGTCAACGTGATGGCCAGCGCATCGTGCACATTGACCTTGCTTCCGGCAATCGTGTCGGGATTAATGCCCAGCCGTTCAGTAATGAGATTTTGCAATGCCAGGATGTTGGTTTGTTGCCCGGCCCTGGCCTGGACGAGGCTTTTCAATTGATCAATGTCATTGTGGACCGCGGCCATGGCCCGGCCGTATGAGTTAAGATAATCATTGCCACCGGTCAACAGGTAGCCGCGCCGTTCGATTTCCGCATCCAGAAGGTGAAACTGGGTTTGCTGGACAAGGTTCAGGACTTTGTAGGTATGCCCCACTTGAAAAAATGAATCCCGGAATTGTCCGCTCGTCTGATGCACGAGCCAGCTCATTACAATCAGCGCCAGCAGCGGAAAGCACACCCCCACAAAAAAAAGAACTTTATTGGCGCGCGGGCTTGGCTTCATACCGGATAATCTGGCTCAGATTACTGTAGCTGTTTTTTCCTTGTGCCACAAGGTGTTTAGCTCATAAGCATGGGCAATTTTCAGAAGCGTTTCCTCGCCAAAAGGCTTGCCGAGCAGTTGCAGGCCGATGGGCAACCTTGGTTGAGCGTTGAGGGTTGAAGGTTGAGAGCCGGTGAAACCGCACGGGATACTGATGCCACAAATGCCCGCCAGGTTGCAGGAAATCGTGAAAATATCGCTCAAATACATTTGCAACGGGTCGTCGGACTTTTCGCCGATTTTGAACGCGGCGGTCGGCGAGGTCGGCGTGACGATGGCATCCACTTTTTCAAACGCCTTCAAAAAATCGTTGCGGATGAGCGTGCGGACTTTTTGCGCGCGCAAATAATACGCGTCGTAGTAGCCGCTGCTCAAAACGTAGGTGCCGAGGATGATCCGCCGCTTCACCTCCGCGCCAAAACCCGCGCCGCGCGTCCGGCGGTAAAGTTCAATCGGATCCATGCCGTCCACCCGCGCCCCGTAGCGAATGCCGTCAAACCGCGCCAGATTCGCCGACGCTTCCGCCGTCGCGATGATGTAATAAACCGACACGCCGTAGTCAGTGTGCGGCAGCGAAATTTCCACGATTTCCGCGCCGAGTTTTTGAAATTGTTTCACGGCGGCGTCCACCGCGGCTTTCACTTCGAGGTCCAACCCGCCAATCATGTATTCCTTCGGCAGGCCAAGCTTCAAACCTTTGATATTGCCGGTCAGGTTCGCGGCATAGTCCGGCACCGGTTGCGGCACGCTCGTGGAATCCCGCGAATCATGTCCGCTGATGACGCCGAGCATCGTCGCTGCGTCGCGGATGTCTTTCGTGAGCGGACCGATTTGATCGAGTGACGAGGCGAAGGCGACCAGCCCGTAGCGCGACACGCGGCCGTAGGTTGGTTTCAGGCCGACGCAACCGCATAACGCGGCGGGCTGACGAATCGAGCCGCCGGTGTCGGAGCCGAGCGCAGCAATCGCTTCGTCCGCCGCGACCGCCGCCGCCGAGCCGCCGGACGAGCCGCCGGGAATGCGCGTGGTGTCCCACGGATTGCGCGTGATGCCGAACGCGGAATTTTCCGTCGAGCTGCCCATGGCAAATTCGTCCATGTTCAGCCGGCCAAAGACAATCGCGCCCGCCGCCTTCAACTTTTCGACGACCGTCGCATCATAGGGCGAAACAAATTTGCCGAGGATTTTCGAGCCGCAATTGAGCGGCTGATTTTTGACGGCGAGCACATCTTTGACCGCGACCGGAATTCCCAGCAGGCGCCTGGCCGAGCCGCCACCTTTGGCCAGTTCCTTGTCCGCCGCATCCGCTTGCGCCAGCGCGTCATCGGCATTGTAGCTGATAAAGGCGTGGATTTTTTTGTCCACGCGCGCGATTTGGTCGAGACACGACTGCACGGCCTCGCGCGCGGATACTTCGCGTTTGACCAGTTTGGCGGTGAGTGCGGAAATGGTGAGTCGGTTGAGCATCGGAAATTTTTAACCACGAATTACACGAAAAGGAACCGGGTTTGATGTGTTTCGTGTGTTTCGTGGTTCATATTCTTATTCCACAATTTTTGGCACGATAAAAAGCCCGTTGGCCTGCGCGGGCGCGTTGCGGAGGGCGTCGTCGTGCGGGAGCGACGGGCGGACTTCGTCCGGGCGCGTGACATTGACCAGCGGCACGGCGTGGGCGGTCGGCTCGACGCCGGCAACGTCGAGTTCCTTCAACTTTTCGATGTAGCCGAGAATGCCGCCGAGTTGCGCGCCGAGTTTCTTTTCCTCGTCGGGTGTGAGATGCAGCCGCGCCAGATGCGCGACGTATTTGATGTCAAATTGGGCCGCTGACATGCCCAAAGACTAGAGTCCGGGGTTCAGAGTTCAAAGTTCAAAGTTTGCGAAAACGTGAGGCGTGAAACGTAAAAACGGGGCGTGAACAACGGTTCCGGGGAGCACCTTCACGTTTCACGCATCACGCATCACATGCCTCTCATTCCTCGTCAAACTTCCGTTTGACGAGGGCTTCGAGTTCGATGATGGCGGCCTGGGCGTCGGCGCCGCGAACGTGCAGGGTCAGTTTGCTGCCCGGGCCGGCGGCGAGCATCATCAATCCCATGATGCTCTTGCCGTTGATTTTTTCACCGTTCTTTTCGACGAAAATTTCGCACGCGAACCGGTTGGCGGTCTTGACGAACAGGGCGGCGGGCCGGGCATGGATGCCCAGCTTGTTCGAGATCGTGAGTTCCTTGGTGAAGAACTCGCCGTCCGGCAGCTTTTTTGCGCTCATCGGTTTGCTCATGCTACACTAAACGATGTGGAAATGAAGTGCCACTGAATTTTATTCCGCCGGCGGCGGATTGCCCCGGCTCATGTGGGCGATCAGGCGGTCGTTCAATTCCTGAGCCGCGTTGTGACCGGACATTTTCAACTTGGTCTGAAACGCGGCAACTTCGATGAGCCGCGCCAGGTCGCGTCCGGGGCGGACGGGGATGGTGATGTGCGGAATGTCCACGCCCAGAATTTTCACGAATTCCTGTTCCATGCCGACGCGGTCCACATCCGTAACTTCGTTCCATATCTTGAGCGTGATGACGAGGTCCAGGCGCTTTTTGTTGCGAATGCTTTTGATGCCGAACATCGCGGCGACGTTGATGATGCCGATGCCGCGAATTTCCATGTGCTCGCGCGTCAATTCAGCGCAAGTGCCGACGACTTCGCGGCCGTCCACCAAAGTGACCCTTGTCACGTCATCGGAGACCAGGCTGTAGCCGCGCTCGATGAGCGCCAGCACCGCCTCGCTTTTGCCGATGCCGCTTTCACCGCGAATCAGCACGCCCACGCCGAGGATGTCCACCATGCTGCCCATCTCCGAACCGCGTGGCGCAAACATGGTTTCGAGCGCGAGCGTCGCGGCATTGATGAATTTCATCGTGATCGTCGGGCATTGAAAAACCGGCACGCCCGCGGTCTCGGCGCCGGCCATAAATTCCTTGTCCGGGCGGAAACTGCGGCTGAAAACAATGCACGGAATTTTGAAGGCGAAAAAGTGGGCGTAACGTTTCGATCGTTCGGCGGACGTGAGCGACCGCAAATAATACACCTCCGCGTTGCCGAAAACCTGCACGCGTTTGTAGGCGAAGTAATGCGTGAATCCGCTCAACACGAGGCCGGGACGGTTTACCGTCGCTTCGCGGATGATGCGCTTCAGACCACGTTCCCCGCTCAGCAGCCGCATTTGCAGCGCGGCGGCGTGTTCCTTGTAGAACTGTTCAACGGTGACGATCTGGCGTTGCATATTCACAAATTAAATTCCGGCCCCAGATAAATTTCACGCGCCTTCGGGTCGTTCGCCAGAAATTCGGACGAACCCTCCACGAGCACCTGGCCTTTGTGGATGATGTAGCCGCGGTCAATCAACTTCAAGGTTTCGCGCACATTGTGGTCGGTGACCAAAATGCCCAGCTCGCGCTCCTTCAAACGGCGCACAATCTTCTGCACTTCGTAAACCGCAATCGGATCAATGCCGCTAAACGGCTCGTCCAGCAGCATCAACCTGGGGCTCGTCACCAGCGCGCGGGTGATTTCCAGCCGCCGTTTTTCGCCGCCGCTGAGCGTGTAGGCTTTGTTTTTGGCCAGCGGCGTCAAATCCAGTTCATCGAGCAAATACTTCAATCGCACGGCGCGTTCGTCACGCGACAGCCTGCACATTTCGAGAATCGCCAGAATGTTTTCCTCAACCGTGAGTTTGCGGAACACCGACGGTTCCTGCGTCAAATAACCGATGCCCAGCCGCGCGCGCCGGTGCATCGGCAGGCGCGTGATGCCGCGGCCTTGAAATTTCACCGCGCCCCCGTCCGGTTTCACGAGACCGACGACCATGTTGAACGTCGTCGTTTTGCCCGCGCCATTCGGGCCGAGCAACCCGACGATTTCGCCCGCACTCACGGAGATGGACACGTCGTCAACCACGCGGCGACTGTGATACGCCTTCACCAGATTTTCCGTGGTGAGTAACGGACCGTTTGATGGTGACACAGTGGTTTCCATTCAAAAATCAGCACGGGGAGGGTTGCTGGTGTTTTTGTCAATGTTCTCGATTGTTCCCGGCGGAAAATTTGTTGTTTTTATTACGGTTGGCGAATTGGTGTCCGTCATGACATCGTTCAGGTTTTGGGATGAAATCATGTGGTAATTGCCGGATATGCGGATATGGGTGTTGTTGTTCGCGCGGTCCCAGACAATAACATCGCCCGTCTGCGTGCCTTGAGCGTTTTCAACCTGCGGCTGCGGATTGCCGGTGAGCGTGACCGTCTCGTTCGTCACGCCGTTTTGCACGTTGTAAATATAAACCGCCTTGTCACCGGTCGCGTGATTGGTCTGGCCTTTGTCGTCCGTGAAATCAATCACCACATTCGTCTCGGCGACGATGTGATTCGGGCGCTCGCCCGCCTGCGGCAGGTCGGTGGTGAGCTGCGCGCAGGTCAGTTTCATCTGGGGATCGTCCACGCGCACGTGTCCGCGATAAATTGCCTGATGCCCGCTCAAATCAAAATCCGCGCTATCCGAATCAATCCGCTTCGGGGCGCGCGGCGGACGCGTCGCGTCGGGCGAATTGGTTGTCGCACTTGCGGGGGAACTTTGCGCGGTCGCGTTTGTTTGAGCGTGGACCGTCAAGCTGCACCACCCGGCAATTATGATAAGACTAAAAAGTTTCATGGTTTGGTGTTCATTATTGCCCCATTTTCAATCACGGTGCGCTGGTTATTTGAGATGGTGAGCCAGGAATTGGTTTGCCGCCACAAAAAACCTTCGCCTTCAACCCGGATCTTTCCATCACCCGTCTGCAAGTGCAAAGGGCCGGCCGAACTGGCCGTGCCGCTCATCGTGTCGTAGAGGCACTCCGGCGCGGTCACGATGATTTCGGGTTTGCCGTCGGGATAGAACGTTCTGAGCTTGAGTTGTTTGATGATGAGCAGTCCGCCCGGCTGGGGCAACGCCTCGGCGCCGGACAAAATTGATTTGACTTGTTGGTGATTCGTCGGCCCGTAGTATTCGGTGGAGGTGAAATCGTTTGCGTGCTGGACGCCGTTTTGCTGCGCGCGAACGCCGGGCGCGACGGCGAACAACAACACCGCGCCCGCGGCCAGCGATGCCCGTGTGATGTTCGCTTTCGCATTCATTTCGTGTAATGCGCCATGATCGAATCCCATTTCCCCTGCGCTTTCAAAATCATTTCCACGACTTCGCGCACCGCGCCGCGCCCGCCCGGCGCACCCGTGACGAAATGCGCCGACGCTTTCACCTCGGGCCGGGCGTCACCCACCGCGACGGCGAACCCCGCGCGTTTCAGCGGTCCCAAATCCACGACGTCATCGCCAACGAAACATACCGCGTCCCAATCCAATTTCGCGCGGCGCAAAAGTTTTTCGACCGCGCCGATCTTGCTGATCCGGTCGGTTTGCTGGACGAGAAAATCAATTTGCAGTTCGGCCGCCCGCAGTTCCGTCACCGCCGACGGCCGCGCCGAGACCCAGCCGACTTTGAAGCCGGCCCGGCGCAGAAATACCAGGCCCAGGCCGTCCCGGATGTTGAACCGCTTGATTTCCTGCGCTCCGCCGATGAACACCGAGCCGTCGGTCAACACGCCGTCCACGTCGCAAAGCAACAATTTCACGCGCTTCAAGCGGGTGACGAGTGACGGATGACGGGCGATGGGATGCGTCGGGCGTCGGGCGTTGCCGGTTTTCATGTCACTTGTCACCTTTTCACCGCATTGAAGACTCTCAACAATTCCCGCAACAACGCGGGCATTTCCGCGAGCGGAATCATGTTCGGCCCGTCGCTGAGCGCGCGTTCCGGTCGCGGATGCGTTTCGATGAACAGGCCGTTGGCGCCCGCCGCCAGCGCGCACCGCGCCAGCACCGGCGCAAACTCGCGCTGGCCGGATGATTTGTCGCCGCCGCCGCCGGGCAACTGCACCGAATGCGTTGCGTCGAAAACCACGGGGAAACCGGAACGCTTCAGGATTGGAATCGAGCGCATATCGGCGACGAGATTGTTGTAGCCGAACGTCGTGCCGCGCTCGGTGAGCAGGATTTTTTCCGCCCCGGCGCGCCGGGCCTTTTCCGCGACCTGGCCCATTTCGGCCGGCGAAAGGAACTGGCCCTTTTTCAAATTGATGATCCGGCCGGTGGCGGCGGCGGCTTCAATCAAATCCGTCTGGCGGCAGAGAAACGCCGGGATTTGCAATATGTCCACGACTTCGCCCGCGATGGCGGCCTGCGTTTCGGTGTGAACATCGGTCAGCACCGGCACGCCCAATTCGGCGCGGACCTTGTCGAGCACGCGCAGGCCTTCGTCGAGGCCCGGCCCGCGAAAGGATTTGGCCGCCGTGCGGTTGGCTTTGTCGAAGCTGGCTTTGAAGACGTAAAAGATGCCCAGTCGGGCGCAGGTTTTCTTCAGTGCGCCGGCGACCTGCAGGCACAACTTTTCATTTTCAATCACACACGGCCCGGCGATCAAAAACAGCCGGCGCGGCGAGTTGAGATTTTTCCAGATGGCGGCGTCGTTGAGCACGTGGAAGTTTTAGCAGCGAAGCGAAGGAAAGTAAATGGCGCAAGCGAAGATGGTTGTTCAATGAACAAAAACTGGTGAATTATTCGTGGCTAACATCAGAACATCCGGAAAAGTATAACGGCGACCTTTCTCAAGTGTATTTACGAACAAAAGTAGATTTTGCGACGTGTTGTAATTGTCTGAAACCGACAACTCGTCACCATCGCCCCTTTCAAGGATAATTGTGACAAAGTAATTTGTTTGCCCGGTTTTTTTGTTCAGGAAATTACCAGTATGCTTCGCCTCTAGCTTGGCTGGAAAGGCTGGAAATTTTCTAATTTCTGAGAATGAATAGTTATTTGTGATTGATCTCATACCAATATCAACGCCTGGCTTGATTTTGGTTGGGGCATAAAGAACGTCTCTGGTTAAAAACAGAACAACCGTGACGAATACCGCGGCAAAACAGCACACAATTGCTGCCTTGGAAATCTTCATTCAAATCACCGTTCCGTGCGGGATGATGGCGCTTTTGGGAATGACGATGATACCGTCGCGGATGTAGCAGAGTTCGTGGTCGAGCTTTTCGGGCTTGCCGGCGGGCGAGATGACGACGTTGTTTCCGATGCGCGCGTTCTTGTCAATGATGGTGTTGTCGATCTTGCAGTTCGCGCCGATGCCGATGCGCGGTTTGCCCTCGCGTTCGTGCCGGTCCACCGATTCCTGCGATTCGTAATAGTCGCTGCCGAGGCCGATGACCCGGTTCAATTCCGTGCCCGCGCCGACGACCGTGCGCAGGCCGACGATGCTGTTCTTGATGCTCGCGTGGTTGATGATGCAGCCGTCGGAAATCACCGCATGGTCAATCTGCGCGCCGTTGATTTTTGAGCCGGGCAGAAAGCGCGGCCGGCTGAAAATCGGCGCATTCATGTCAAAAAAATTGAAGCGCGGCAGTTCGGAAACGAGATCGAGGTTCGCCTCAAAAAACGAACGGATGGTGCCGATGTCCTCCCAATAACCTTGAAAAACGTGGGAGCAAACGCGGCGCTCATTGATGGCCTGGGGAATGATGTGTTTGCCGAAATCGGGCAGTGGATTGTCGAGCAGGCTGCGGATCAAATCGCGGTTGAAAACGTAAATGCCCATGGAGGCGAGGAACAAATCGCCCTGCGCGGCCGGCTCGACAATGCCGAGTTTCGGATACCAATCCGGGTTCACCCGCAATGAATCAAGCGCCTCGGGTGTTTTGGGCTTTTCCTCAAAGCGCGTGATGCGGTGGTCCGCGCTGATTTGCAGGATGCCCAGCGATTGCGCTTCGCGCCGCCCGACCGGAATCGTGGCGACGGTGATGTCCGCGCCGGTCTCGACGTGTTGCGCGACCATGGGACGAAAGTCCATCCGGTATAACGCGTCGCCGCTCAAAATGATCAGATAATCGAAATCGTGATTAAGAAAGTGAATCAGATTTTTCCGCACGGCGTCGGCGGTGCCTTCATACCAGGAGGCGTCGGTGAGGGTCCGTTGTGCCGCGAGTATTTCCACAAACCCGCTTGTGAACTGGTCGAATTTATACGTTCGCGAAATGTGGCTGTGCAGCGAGGTGGAGTTGAACTGCGTCAAAATGTAAATCCGCCGGAAACCGGAGTTGATGCAGTTCGATATCGGAATGTCCACAAGCCGGTATTTGCCGGCCAGCGGCACGGCGGGTTTGGAGCGTTCCCTCGTCAACGGAAACAGCCGCGTGCCCTGGCCGCCGCCCAGGATGACGCAGAGGACGGTGCTCGTGTTGAGTGACTGGCGACCGGTTTGTGACATAACCGATGTTTGTGTTTGTGGCAATGATACTGCCGTCTGCTGCATCAGGGCAAGCAACGGATTTTGATCGGCGCAGCAGCGCCGCCCTACCCGCCGCAGTTACGAAGCAGCTTGCGCTTCACGCACGATGTAGGGCGCGAATTCGTCGTGGTAATGCGGTGGAATACGGACTTTGAACCGCGCCGCCGGGCCGCGGTAACTGTGCGAAATGACCTGGCCGACCTTGTGCAGTCGCGCAATCACCGCCGCCTGCTCGTGCGGCACGCGCAATTCGAGAAACTCGCGTTTGGGGCGCAACTGCGTTCCGATTTCCGCAAGCAATGACGCAATGCCCTCGCCGGTCACGGCCGAAATCGCGACGGCGTTTTGATGCCGTTCCTGCAAACGGTTCAACGCGCCCGCGCCGCCTGCCCCGGTTCCGCCGGGGTTGAGCCGGTCCATTTTGTTGAAAATCATCAACGTCGGTTTCCCGCCCGCGCCGATTTCGGCCAGCACGGCATTCACGGCGGCAATTTGTTCCTCGGCCTGCGGATGGCTGATGTCCACGACGTGCAGCAGCAAATCGGCCTGCACCACTTCTTCCAGCGTGGCCTTGAACGCCTCGACAAGCCCGTGCGGCAGTTTGCGGATGAAACCGACGGTGTCGGTGAGCAATACATTCTGGTTCGTTGGCAGGCGCAACCGGCGGGTCGTCGGGTCGAGCGTGGCGAACAAAATGTCCTTCACCAAAACGTCCGCGCCGGTGAGTGCGTTGAGCAATGTGGATTTGCCCGCGTTCGTGTAACCGACGATGGAGGCCAGCGGCCAGTTGTTGCGCTGGCGTCCGGTGCGCTGAATTCCGCGCTGTTGCCGCACCAATTCCAGTTCGCGGGAAATTTTCGCGATGCGATCCTGCACGCGGCGGCGGTCGGTTTCCAATTGCGTTTCGCCTTCACCGCCGCGCATGCCGATGCCGCCGGCCTGCCGCGACAGGTGGCCCCAAAACCGTGTCAGGCGCGGCAGCAAATGCTGAAGCTGCGCGAGCTCAATCTGCAGCTTGCCTTCGCGCGTGCGGGCGCGTTGCGCGAAGATGTCGAGGATGAGCGACGTGCGGTCGAGAATCTTGCAGTTGAAAATTTTTTCGAGGTTCCGGCTTTGCGCCGGCGAAAGATCGTCGTCGAAAATCACGGTGTCCACGTCCTGCCGCCGGCAGAAATCCGCGAATTCAGTCGCCTTGCCCTTGCCGATGAACGTGGCTGGATTCAGCGATTCCGTTTTTTGCAGGCCGTCGCCAACCACTTCGCCGCCCGCCGTCGTGGCCAGTTCCCCGAGTTCGGCCAGCGAATCGTTCGTGTCCGCATGGTCGCGCGATTTGAGTTCAACGCCGACGAGGAAGACCCGTTCCGGCCGTTTTTTTCTGGTTTCGATGAGCGCTTTCAACGTCTTGTTGTAGGAATCATATCACGAACGAGTACGTTTGCGCTATGCCCCACGGTGAAAAACTGCGATGACGTCCGCCCTCACCCCGGCCCTCTCCCCCGGGGAGAGGGAGCGCACCGCCACGTTGCTAGATAATTTCTCGACTCATATTGCCGTCACCGATTCCATGTCATTTGAAGTGAGACGTACGATAACCCGGGACAACGCATTACTTAAAACGCGGCGAACAATTCCCCCTCTCCTAGAGAAGAGGGCCGGGGTGAGGGCGAGCGTAAATTCCAATTTCACTGAAAACGTAGTAAATCCGCATCATGCGGTTTAATCCGGGCGGTAGTTTGGTTTGCATTTCAAATCTGAAAATCCACCACGGTCGTTTTTTTCGCTTTGTTCAACACGCGCATGTCTAAGCCGCCGTAAATGACCAGCGACTTCGGCGCGACACTGTTCATGAGGAACACATTGCCGCCAATCGTGCTGCCGGCGCCGATGACGGTCTCGCCGCCGAGGATGGTCGCGCCGGGATAAATCGTCACCCAATCTTCAATCGTCGGATGCCGTTTCTTGCCGCGCAATTGCTGTCCGCCGGCGGTGGACTTCGCGCCGAGCGTGACGCCGTGATACATCTTCACGTGGTCGCCAATGATGGCGGTTTCGCCCACGACCGTGCCGGTGCAATGGTCCACAAAAAAGTGCGACCCGATTTGCGCGCCCGGATGCAGGTCCATGCCCGTGCGCGCATGCGCCCACTCGGTCATGATGCGCGGAATCAGCGCGACGTCCTTCAAATACAATTCGTGCGCCAGCCGTTGCACGGCAATCGCCTCGATGAACGGATACGAAACGAGCACTTCCTCCTTGCTCTTCGCCGCCGGGTCGCCGTCGTAAGCCGCCTCGACGTCCGTCTGCAACACGTCCCGCAACCGCGGCAGGCTGCCGAGAAATTCCACCGTCAGGTTATGCGCCGCCATCGTGATGTTTTGTTTCGGCAGATGGGACGGGGGATTGTATTCGAGGCTCTTGCGGATTTCGTCCTCCAGCGCGCCCAGCACCGAATCGAGCAACTCCGCCGTGACCACCTTGATTTCCGAAGAATGAATGAGTTTCTCGTCGAAATATCCGGGGAACAACAGCCGCAACAAATCCTGCGTGATGGCGGCAATGGCGCGTTTGGACGGCAGGTTTTTGCCGTCCAGATGATTGATGCCGCCGACGCGCGCATACGACGCGACGAGCTGGTTCGTAAGTTCGGTGACCGTTTCCACAAAGGCAAATTTACCACGGAGGCGCGAAGACAAAAAGCGTAATTCGTTGAACCGTCAAACCGTTGAAACGTTGCCGCGGTGGCGGTCGGACGCGGCGTTTTCAAATCCGAAACTCGAAAGCCGAATTCCGAAAGAAGCCCGAATCGCGAAACCCGAAAACCAACTGACCAACCGTCGGTATGACCGTTTCGAACTTCGGTATTCGGATTTCTTTCGGTCCTCGGAATTCGGACCTCGGAATTTGTTCAACCGCCTCAATCCGCCTTGCCGAAAACGTTGCCGAGCAATTCCGGCTGCTTGGGAAGTTTCAGCAAAGTGTATCGCTCGTATTGGTCGCGATCCGGCCACAACCACAAGCTGCCGTCAGCGGCGAGCGCGATCACATCTTCCCAAGTGTTGGCAATCGCGACCCAATCATTGTGGATGCCCAGGCGAGTGGGTGGTTCCTGAGCGGCCAAGATTAATTGTCCTTGGCTCATATTCCATGGATGGAAGAAGTGCCATTGCCACAATGAACCGTCGGATTTGAGGGCAACCATTTTTTTCCAGTTCAAGGCGACGGCCATCCAATTGGTTTCCGTTCCGACCCGCACAAAGTCTGAATACACATACTTACTGTTTTGTTGATAATCCCAACTCATCCACAAAGTTCCATCCGGGCGGACATAGGCCATTTCACCGTTGCCCGAAAAAGACAAAGTCTGAAACGCCACCTGGTCCAAATTTGTGTCCCGGCGCAATTCGTTTTCCCCGCTTTTGTCATTTACGCCGACTTTCCAAACACTGCCATCGGCTTTCCGGACGGGATTGCCCCAGCAACTGAAAATTTCTTTCCAGTCGGAATCCGTGCCGATTTGATGCGGCTGGAACGTCCGCAGTTCCGGCCAGTCTTGCGGCCATTGTTTCCAAGTGTAGAGAGTGGGGCTGCCCCATCGCCATAACGTGCCATCCTTTTTCAAAAGCAGGACCGAAGAGGCCGGTACTGACTGGGCGACCTGCTGCCAGTTGGTGTCGTCGCCAAACCGGACCAGCCGGTCCCCCGGCCAGGCCTGGGGATCCGACTGGTCGGAAAACCAGAGGGAACCGTCAAACTGGATGCCGACCGTGGGCAGATAACCGGAAACGTGGATGCGGTTTGTATCGGACCCGTCTTTACTTACCCATGTGTCAACGTGACAAACGGTGGCGGAAACCCAGTTCGAGCCGGTGATGAACCGTTGCGGCCCGGCGCTTTCCAGCAGCGGATCGAGCAGCATTTGCCAGAATGTCCGTTTACCCCTCAAGCCATCGAACCAGACCCGACCGTCAGGCAGACGCACCAGCAGGTTGTTGTAGCGTTCACATCGCAAAGTCAGCGGGTTTGCCAGCGTTAACTTCGGCGGTCCATGCGGCGGTTCCAACGGTTGAAAGACTTCCCAGACGCGGTTATAAAGCGCGATACTCGTCACGATGATGAATACAAACGCCCCGGCAAAGCCTAGAAGGTTGCGCCGCCACAAAGGCCAGCCGTCGCGGAAATTTTTGTAGTTCAGATACGCCAACCAGAGCAGCGTAGTGGTTATTATCGGAATGGCGATGACCAGCAACAGGATGAAATGAAGCGAGATCGAGCCATAAAAACGGATCCGTTCATCTGCGAGTGCCGGAATGATCATGGTCAGGCAAATGAGCGTCGCGATGGCGTAGCCGACGGCTTGCAGGAAATTTTTGGCGAGGCTCGAAGCAAAAAAACTTACCAAGGCCAGCCACGCGGAAAAAGCCGCGGTGCCCAGTGCGAACACCAAAAGGCCGAATTCAACCTTGTGGTTCTCCGACAGGAAAGCCGGGTTCTGCGCGCCGAGGGCCACCCCGATTGTTTCCAGCAACAGCGGCATCACGCCGCCCAGCAGGATGCCGAGAAACAAGATCACAAAAAATTTGATGCCGAATTGAATCCGGCGCGAAGCGGGTTGGCACAACTGCCCTTCCATCACGCCGAGGCTGCGTTCCTCAGCCACGGCCATGCAGCCGATAATCACCGGCATGACCAGCCATAGCATCCAGAAAATACAGGTGACAACTTCACCCGCCGAATCCTTGGCGAACTGGTGATACTTTCGCAGCGCAATGATGCCGATGTGTAGTGCCAGCAAGCCAACCGCTCCCATCAGGCTGACCTGTTGCAATTGGAATTCCTTTTTCATCAGCGCGAAAATGGGTTTACGGTTTCGAGGCGAAATTACATTGTCCGGGAGCGCCGCCGAAAATGGCCAGTCGGGAAGCGAGATGACCCCGCCGCTCCAGCCCACATCCTGCGCACGGAAAAATAACCGGTGCGCCCACCAAAATCCGACGAGGAGCAGGGGCGCCGTGACAGCACAAATAGCCAGGGCCAGCACCGTATCCGAGTATTTGACCATCGAGACCGCCACCCAGGCAAACAACGTCACGGGAACGAGCAGGGTGATCCAAAGTGCCGCCGCCACCTGACGTAACAAAAGCGTGCTCCATAGGGCTGTGGCAAAGGTGGCCAGGAAAAATACAGTTCCCGCTCCACCCCTTATCAGAGATGGCCAGCCTGTTTCCGAGGCGTGAAATCGCATCAATGTCCACAGGAAATTTCCAGGCGATTTCCAGAAGTAGTCGGGGGCTTCCCGGTATGCATCAACCAGATGAATCGCCATCAGCAAAAGAAGCCAAAAGACAAAAACGAGTGCCATGCCGGCAAATAAAACGCCAATTTTAGTCCGCCAAAGATGCGTCCGTGGCGCAGGTTGTGCCAGGTAGGACGAAAAAGTGCCCAGTTGAAATTCACGTCCGAACGAGGACAAAGCCATCAGGGTCAAGCCGAGCCAAAGCGGACAAAGACCTGTCAGACCATAGATTTCATAAGTGGGGACTGCAACCACAGCCAGTATCAAGGCGACAATCCGCGCAGGCAATAGCAGATGAATTTCCTTTTTGACAAGCGCGTTCATAAATCGGTTGGAATTTGGAGCGCGGCTGTGGTCGCAGACCCAGCCGCAGCACGAATGATGCTTTGTGCAATTTGAAAATGTCGGACAAACTGCGGCTGGCGCTTCGCACACAGCCGCGCTCCGCCCTGTTTTTGTGCGCGCAATTTCATGTTTTCGCCTGTTTCAATACACCCGACGCCACAAAAATTTCCTCTAGCGACAGCGATTCGCAGCGCAATTCCTCCGGCTGGAGCGCGCGGAGCCTTTCCAGCAATTGTTCGCTGTTGCCGTCGGCCAGGATTTCCAGTTCACGGCCGGACTGGCGCACATTCAAAGCGCCGGTCAGGTCGAGTTTGGCAGGCGCTTGCGGGAAACGGGCGCGGATTTTCCGGAAACGGTCGCGCGCGGCATCGGCGTCCATCGTCAGCAGTTCTCGGCCTTGCTCAATGATGGTGAACTCATCTATCAACCCCTCGAATTCCGCGATGAGATGCGTGGAGACGAAAACGGTCCGGCTTCCCGGATCGCCGGATTGATAGGCGCCGATGACGGTTTCGATGAACTCGCGGCGTACAATCGGGTCGAGACCGGAAGTCGGTTCGTCCAGCACGAGCAATTCCGGTTCCGGACAAATCGCACCAATCAACGCGAGTTGCGTCTTCTGGCCTCTCGAGAGATTGCTGGCCTTCTGTTTCGGGTCGAGTTGAAAGCGCTTCAGCAGGTCGGCTTCGATGTCACCGTTCCAGTGCAGGCGGAACGAGGCGAGATATTCCAGCGTGCCGCGCACGGTCATCCACGGATAAAACGCGACCATGTCCGGCACATACGCCAGCCGCGATTTCACGGCCACTTCGTTGCGCTGCGGGTCGAGTCCGAACACGCGCGCCGTGCCGGAATTCGGACGGAGCAGATTCAGCAGGCACTTGATGGTCGTGGTCTTGCCCGCGCCGTTGCGGCCAAAGAAGCCGTAACAGCGTCCAGCGCAGACGGTCAGGCTCAGGCCGTTGACGGCGTCCAGCTTGCCATAACGACGAGTCAGACTTTTGATTTCGATGACGGGAGTGTTCGTTTCCATGATGTCGCCTTTCCGTTAATCGTTTTCCTTCGCACCGGATTTGCGCTCGAAGTAATCAAGCCGCTCCTTGACCAGGGCCAGAAACTTTTCGCGGTCCACCTGCAGGTGATGCGCCATGACCACGGCCTCGTCAATTTCCGCCGCCAGCAGTTTCTGGCGGACTTGTTTGTTGAACGGGGAATCGCTTTTCTTCAGGAAGCAGCCCTTGCCGGGAATCGTCTCGATGACGCCCTGCCCCTCCAGTTCGGCATAGGCCTTGGCGATGGTGTTGCGGTTGACGCGCAATTCCTCGGCCAGCGGGCGGATGGACGGGAGCGGTTCGCCGGAACGCAACGCGCCCGAAGCCGCCGCGTAACGGATCTGGTCCACCAGTTGGAGATAAACCGGCTTGCCGGACTTGAAATCAACCTGAAACATCATGGCCGTCTTTTACTGTCATAGAACAGTATGACAGTTGGGCCGGCTTGTCAACACCCAATTTTCAGCGGTGGGGAATTTCGCTTGTTTTCAAGGCCGTAGCCGTGGATGTCAATCCGCGCTGATTACCCTGGATGATGGCGCCGACTCACGTCGGCGGCTACGCGGTTTTGAAATGGCCGTCTTTGTTGCTTCGTTACTTTGTTGTTCAAACTACAGACAAAACGGCTTCGACGACGCGCTCGATGCTCATGCCGTTCAGGCAGCGGAAATCAATCGGGCATTCGCGCAGAAAGCACGGCGAACACGGCGCGTCGGATTTCAACAGCCGGTGCCGCGGGTCGCCCGGCAAACCCGGCCCGGTCAATTCCGGCGACGTGCTGCCGAAGGGGACGATGACCGGGAGGCCCAGCGCGGCAGCCACATGCATCGGACCGGAGTCGTTCGTAAGCAGTACGCGGCAAACTTTTAGCAGCGTCATCAGCTCACGGAGTGAGGTTTTTCCGGCCAGGTTTAAAAACGTGCTTCCGGCATCCTGCCGGAAGTTCTGTTCTGCCGACAAGATGTCGGCAGCACGTTGACTCGCCGCATCGGCCTGGCCGCCGAAAACCAGCCAGGTGCAGTTGGTTCGATTTTGGATCTCGCGGGCGGCGGCGATGAATTTTTCCACCGGCCAGCGTTTGGCGGGACCGTATTCCGCACCGGGATTCAAGCCGAAGAGCGACCGCTCAATTTCATTCAGGCCGAATTTTTTCCTCACGGCTTCAATTTCGCCGGGGGTCACAACCAACTGCGGCGGCAGCGGTTCCGGGTTGGCGCCCAGCGCGGCAGCCAAATGCAGGTATTCATGCATTTGATGGGTGTTTGAAAGTAGCGCAGGCGTCCCGCCGGCGATTATTTTTTCAGATGCAGGCGAGACGCCTGCGCTACGGTTATTGGCAGCGACCAGCCTTTTGATTTCCCCAACGGACCGTTTCTGCATTTTTACGGCATCCGGTCGCGGTGTCACCCGCATGGTCAAAAACCAATTCCGCCAGGGTCGCGCGTAGCCGATGCGTTGCGGAATTCCGGCCAGCCAGACTTCCAGTGCCGAGCGGGGCGAGTTTGGCAGCACGAGTGCGAGATCAAAATTCCCTGCGCGCAATTTTCGACTGACGGAAAACACATTTTCGCCCGGGGCAATAGAAATTATCTCGTTCACCGCTGGATGGGCGAGCCAGAGGTCGCGCAGTTTTTCCGGCGTGAGCAGCGTGATGTGCGCATCGGGAAATTTTTCGCGCAATCGCAGCAGCGCGGGCGTGGTCATGACCGCATCGCCCAGCCAGTTCGTCCCGCGAACCAGAATTCTGCGACCCGTCTTCGCTTCGCTTCGACGCGGCAAGGGGGGAAGATGGGATGGCGGGGTTTCCATTTTCTATCCTCCATTCTCCATCTTCGCTTTGGAAGACGGCCCCGGTTTCCACCGTTTGTGGACCCAGAACCAGTTGGCCGGGTCGCGGCGGACGGCGGCTTCAAAAGCGCGATTGACGTCGCCCATGATTTCCCCGGACGGACGGGGACGGCTGTTTTCGTGCGTGGGAATTTTTTCGCCGAGTTCGAGCCGCCATTTCGCCAGTGCGACGCGGTAGCAGAAGCCGGTGAAGAGTTCGCACTGATAACGCAAGGCCAACACGGCGGGCGCGAGCGTGGTGGAACAGTTGTGGCCAAGGAACGGTGCCCGGAGGCCGTTGGAGCTTTGGTCGGTGAGCAGGCCGAGAAGGATTCCCCCCCGGTTCATCGCGGCGCGGAGCAGCGGGCCGTCGGCGCGGCGCTCGAAGTAAAGGCAGCCGCTGCGCGTGCGCAAATCCTGCATGAGCCGGTTGAACGCAGGCTGCTTGAGTGCGCGGTAGGTCGTGGCGCTCTGGTAATCCGGCCGGACGTCCTGGATCCGCGCGTTAAGCTCGAAGTTGCCGAAGTGGCCGATGGCGACGACGGCGCTGCGCGGCGGTTCGTTGCCGGATTTTTGCGGCAGGCGGTCAATGCCGGCAAATTCGATGTGCGGCCGCAATTCCTCAAAACTCATCACGGCGGTTTTGATGGCGCCGGCGTAATTTTCGCCAATGCGCCGGAAATTTTCCCGGGCGAGGGCGCGGATTTCCTCCGGCGATTTTTCCTGACCGAAGCACATGGCCAGATTTTTCAACGCCACGCGCCGGTGCCGCGCGTCGAGCCAGAAGGCCAGTCCGCCGCCCGCCCGCCCGAGGCGCGCGACGAGGGTGAGCGGCAGCGCTTGAATCAACGCAACGAGCGTGCGGGCGGGCCAGTAAATCAGCGTGTCCATTTTTAACGAAAGCAGATTTTGCGGACGCAGTCCTGAAAGTCGTTGGCGCCGCTGACGATTTGAATTTCGACGCGCATGAAATAAATCGGCAGGTCGCGCCGGTCAATTTTGGGGAAGCGCACGGCGTCTTTTTGCGTGGTGATGATGGTGTCGGCCTGGCGTTTTTTGGCGCGGTTGATGACGTTGAGAATTTCCTGCTGGGTGAAACGGTGATGATCGGCAAAGCGTTTGGAATAAACCAGTTCCGCGCCGAGTTTTACGAGGCTTTGCTCGAAACTTTCCGGCTGCGCGATGCCGCTCAGCGACGCGACTTTGTGCCCTTGCAGCAAATCCAATTTACGCCGCTGGCCGGTGAACACATCTTCGAGGAAAAGCGGATGATGCACACATTCGATGATGGCGGCGGCGGAATTGAATCCGGCAATGCGCCGGCGGAGTTCGGCGGTCTGGCCGTCGCTTTTGGTGATGAAAATCGTCTGGGCCCGCGCGAGGTGCGACGGCGGCTCGCGCAAGGTGCCGCGCGGGAGCAAATGTTCGTTGCCGAACGGCTGCTGGCGGTCAACCAGCACCACGTCGTGCCGGCGCCCGCGCAGGTCCCAATACTGAAAACCGTCGTCGAGCAACAGCGTGTCGCAGCCAAATTTTTCTATCGCATAACGTCCGCTCTTCACGCGGTTCTTGTCCACGAGCACGACGACGTCCCGGAGATTGGACGCCAGCATGTAAGGTTCGTCACCGGCCATTTCCGAATCGAGCAACAGCGATTTGCCGTCGGACACGACGCGCGGCGGGGTCTGGTCCTCGCGCAGTAAAATTTTATTGAGCAACCACCAGTGCAACGGCGGCGGTTTGGAACGATAACCGCGAGAGAGAATCGCGACGTTGCGGCCGGCGTCGCGCAATTCGCGGGCGAATTTTTCCACGACCGGTGTTTTGCCCGTGCCGCCGACGGTCAGGTTGCCGATGGCGATGACCTGAACGCCCAGTGTCTTGTCGCGGAGGATGCGCACGTTGTAAAGCCAGCGGCGCATTTTGACGCCGACCTGGAAAAGCTTCGAGCTGCCAAACAAAATGGCGCGCATCAACACCGCCTTGGTGTCGCGGCGTTCCCCGAAGATGACTTCGAGGGCAAAGGTTTCGAGGCTTTCCGCCCAGACCCGGAATTTTTCGCGCATGTTGCGTTAGTGTGCCATGTCGGCCGGCGAGCAGCAAGAAATGGCGGCAGACGGTCGGCAAACTGCCGCAAGGGAAAATGACCGAACCTAAAATCCGAATGCCGAATGTCGAATGCCGAATGAAGCCCGAATTCCAAAATCCGAAGATGTGGCCTGCACTGACCCGCGCGTTGTTTTGGGTTTCGGGCTTCGGATTTCTTTCGGATTTCGAAATTCGGGATTCGGGCTTAAAAACCCATCCGCGCAATTTCGTTTTGTAATGCGGACTGAAATTGCTGCACGTCCGCGGCGGCCGGCTTGTACCCCTGCTGTTTGGGCAGGACGCCCAGCCGCCCCGTCTGGTCGAGATACCAGTCGGCCTGCTGGCCATCGCTGAACGCGACCTTGCCGCTGACAATCGCGCCGGGTCGCGCCAATTGGTCCACCGTCACGGACACACCGCCGGTCGCGCCAGCCGGCCCGGCGGGTGACGAAGTGCTTTTCTTGTCGGCGGGTTTTGCCGCCTCGGCAACCGGCACGGCAACTTTGGGCGGTTCCGGGTCTTTTGGCGTCAATTTCAAATCGTCCACCAGGAAACGCACTTCCATGTAAGTGAGCTTCAGGCCGAGTTCCAACGTGAGCCGGCTTTGAATTTCCGAAAGTTTCGCGCCTTCGGCAATCCAGGCAGCGACTTTTTGGCGTTGGGATTCGTCCAAATTCATAAGTTACCCGCGGTTACACGGCCTTCGTGATCCAATCGTAGCCCTTCGCTTCGAGTTCGAGCGCGAGTTGTTTGTCGCCGGACTTCACGATGCGGCCATCGTAAAGCACGTGGACAAAATCGGGAATGATGAAATTCAACAACCGCTGATAATGCGTGATGACGAGCTGCGCGCTGTCGGGTCGTTTCAGTTTGTTGACGCCGCCGGCGACAATGCGCAGCGCGTCAATGTCGAGGCCGGAATCGGTTTCGTCGAGGATGGCGAGCCGGGGTTCGAGCACGGCCATCTGGAAAATTTCGTTGCGCTTCTTTTCGCCGCCGGAAAAGCCTTCATTCACCGAACGCCGCAGCAAATCCTCGTTTAACTCCAGCAATTTGATCTTGTCTTTGACGAGGCTGAGGAATTCCATCGCATCGAGCTCGGACTCGCCTTTCGACTTGCGGATTTCATTCAGCGCGGCCTTGAGAAAATAGGTGCTGTTCACACCGGGAATTTCGACCGGATACTGGAACGCAAGGAAAACGCCTTCGCGGGCGCGTTCTTCGGGGTCGAGGTCGAGCAGGTCCTTGCCGTCGTAAATCACTTCGCCGCCGGTCACGTCGTAACCGGCGCGCCCGGCCAGCACGGCGGCCAGGGTGCTTTTGCCGGAACCGTTCGGCCCCATGACCGCGTGGACCTCGCCGGCATGGATGGTCAGGTTGATGCCTTTGAGGATTTGCTTGTCCTCAACGCCCGCGCTGAGGTTTTTGATTTCGAGAATCGGTTTGCTCATTGTTTGTTCGGTTAAATCATCACCATTCAGTTTTTCGTCCTCGTCCTCGTTCTCGTCCTCGTAATCGAAACCGGATCGAGGACGAGGACGAGAACGAGGACGAGGAGGAGATATTACCCCACACTGCCTTCCAAACTCACGCCTAAAAGTTTCTGCGCTTCCACGGCGAATTCCATCGGCAGTTCCTTGAACACTTCCTTGCAGAACCCGTTCACAATCAGGTTCACGGCGTCCTGCGTCGCCAGCCCGCGCTGATTGCAGTAAAATATCTGGTCCTCGCCGATCTTCGAGGTCGAGGCCTCGTGCTCGACACTCGCCGACG
>Ga0074044_10000416_pt1 | contig 42491 bp, 60 predicted proteins | sample BogForMeECP23OM1_FD_94443 | JGI IMG/M metagenome (GOLD analysis project Ga0074044, IMG submission 94443) | Bog forest soil microbial communities from Calvert Island, British Columbia, Canada - Bog Forest MetaG ECP23OM1 | ecosystem: Environmental > Terrestrial > Soil > Wetlands ...
CTGGATGATGGCGAAGACAAACAAGTTCGGGCCTCCTCTCACGAAGGACGAGGAGCGCATATGGCGCGTAGACGCAGACGGTGTCACCGAAGACGATGTCGGAGGCGCGCGGTTCTTGTGTGGGAGAGTCCTCGCTACGCTCGACGTGGAGCGCCGGGCACTGGAGAAGGCAAAGGATCTTCTGCGCGATGTCATTACTGGGGAAGACATCCTGACAGACAGGAAGTGGCTGAGGGCGGCTAAACGACTAGTAGATGCAATGTAAGGACAATCGTCGCGCTTCTACTGCGCGCGAAGGAAGACAACATGATGCCGCCTAGCAGAATCGTAGGGATGGGTGAGAAACGCTGGGATCCGAGGTTCTGTTGTGACTCGACGTGCGGCTATAGGAAGCCAACGCACGTGACCACTGACAAGTGTCGACCAAGCAATTACGGCGTTGGTGCTCCGTGCTGCGATGAACACTCCTGCCCCGACTGTAAGCCGTGGTCGCCATCTGCAACGTGACGTACTGCGCGCGAAGTCAGAGAGGACGGAGGGACCATGAGCGAAACGAAGCCCATCGAGCACACCGAGCCGCAGTGGCAGTGCAAGTGCTCAGCCTGCGAACGACGTCGGGCCTTGGCGTACGAACGGACATTGGTGGACGAGTCGTCGGACACTGAAGACTTGTACGACGGTGGTCAGGAGTGGTGACGACCGCCGCGCTTTCCACTGCACGCAATATCGACGAATGTGGAGGAGGTGAAGAGCTATGCCTAGAAAGAAGACGTTTACTCTCCATGGCCCGGCGGCTGGCGAGTACATCCGCGCTCAGGCAGGAGCCGTCGCCAAAACGGATGACGAGTGTGCGTTGCGCGTCGCGACGTTCATCCACCTGTACATGGGCGGCTCCGACCCCTCGGTTGCGGTGGCCTTGGTCAAAGCCGTCGCCGAGAAGGGTCTCGAAGCTGCCGCCAAGATATGTACGGCGCAGTCGGTACAAAAGGCCGGATAACACTCACAACAACATGAAAGAGAGCTGACCCATGCGAACCGTTATAGAGATACAGGCCGACATTGAGAGCGCACGTGGTGCTTATCGCGCCATGGCCGACATCCCCGACGCGGAGCCAGAAGGCAAAGGCATCTTTCTGGGCAACTGCACCAGACGTATCCGTGAACTGGAAAAGGAATTGGAAGTGGCGAAGGGCGCGTCCACGTCGGGTCAATGAGCGCCGAAGTCCAGAAGCTCATCGACATCTGCTTCTCGCTCGTCTTGGTCTCGACCAGCCACGAACAGGCCGATCGCTTCAAGGCGATGGAGAACGAGGAGAAGGCCGCCTGGGTCGCTAAGCAGCTCCGCGAGTGCGGCTTCGACACGACCCCGGTCGGCGCCTCCTGGGGGAAGCTCCGAACATGAACAACATCCATATCTACACCGACAAGACCATCAACGATGAGCTCCTCGTCGACGAGTTGCAACCGTCATGACGAAGCCCCTGCGAGACATCCTCCGCGGCGAGAAGTTTCGCCCGGCCGGCTCACCCCACTGGCGGACGGCTACCAAGGACGCTCAGTCCGCCGAGCAGCGAGGTGCCTGCGTCGTAGTCTGCGAGGGACCTTCCGAAGTGCGAGGACTCGGGCACCTGGTGTGCGAAGTCGAGGCGTCATGACGACGCCCGACGACGAGTTCGAGGCGCTCGGCGAGGAGGTCGAGAAGCACCCACTCGGCAACCCGCTCGCCGGTCGGAGCGCGCACGACGTCTTTCTCTGCGCCGTCATCCTATTGCGGACCGGAAGCGGGGAGACTCTCGACCCGTTCGGCCGATCGATAGAGACGCTCGGCTTCGTCCTCGCCTCGAACGGCGCCGTGCGCTCCTTCATCCGGCCAACGCACAACGACCCGCGGTGGATCATCGCAGCGAAAGCCATCGTCAACCGGCTGAAGGCGACCGAGCCCAAGACCGCCGAGGACATCCGACGCTTCTCCAAGCTCGAAGGTAACGAAGTGCGACTCGGCGAGCCGATGCTCGTGCACGAATACTGGCCGACCTATGGACGATAAGCGTATCGAAGGGGTCGACGAGCACGGAGCGTTCATCGCGACCATCCACACGTACCCTGACGGCAAGACCAGCGAGTACCGCTGGTACATGAAGTGTCCAAGATGCGACGCCGACCGATCAGGTCTTCTAGGCGCCGTGCATGACTTCGGCAGCGACTGTCCCCAATGTCGAGGCGGCGGGCCTACCGGACCCGGACCCACCGGCCCGACAGGGCCGTTCCCAATCTCCGCACGCAACGCACGACGCTTGGCCCGTCGACGAGCCAAGGATCCGCAGTAATGCACGCCTGGTGGCCCTGCAGCCTCCACCCCGGCAAGGGCGTGCTCACGCACGAGCGCAAGGCCATCTACGATGCTGCCGTCGAGATGCTGGTCGAGCCAGACAAGCTCCGGCAGCTCGCGGACCTCTTCGAGAAGGAGGAGCTGCCCGACCAGGCGAAGGGCCTTCGAGAGCGCGCGTCCGCCCTCGAGCCGAAGGGAGAGTGCAAGTGCGGCCGCGCGAAAGCGGGGTGCGAGTACCACGACCCGAACCTCCAAGGAAAGCAATGACGATGATGATCCGGGAGACGTGCCGCGCGTTCCGGCGAATGATGAAGGACCCGGAGATGCCGTTCTCCGATGCCGCCAGGAAGGGCGACCTCAGCGACCCGTTTGCCACCCCTCAGTGCGTTGCCGGCATGCTCATCGGATTCATCTCGCGCAAGAGCGACCCCTTGCAGTCTGCGCTCTGGGAAGACATGAAGAGGTTCGAAAGAGAGTTCGGGACGCAGCCCCTCTACGCCTTCGTCATCGCCATCGTGCGCGAAGGGTTCGAAGAGCTGCAGAAAGAAGGAAAGTGAACATGGGGCAGATCATTCGGACCGTGATGTACGGAGCGAGGCTGAAAAGGCTGGAGCACCGGAAGATCTTCGAAAAGAGCCGAGACCTCCTCCACGAGTGGAACGAGAGGCATCGACCGAAGAACCTCCCCGAACTCCGGACCGACGAATCGCACGACGTTGTGGGCGTCTTTCTCATCGACCCAGAAGCGCCGGTCTTCAGGGGCGTCGGAGAGGTCGAGCCGATCGACGTCGCAGAACTCCTCAACGCCAGGGTCGGGAAACGCGCACGCGAGTCGACGATCGCGTTCCGCCGCTGGCTCGACTTCTCCGGCATCACCCTGCCGCCGTGCACGCTCTGGCTGGTGGGAGCGGAGGTCGCATGAACCGCCCGTTTATCAGGCCCTACGTCACGACGAACTGTTCTCCGATACTCATCCGCGCCATCCTCGGCAAAGAGCTGTCGCAGAAAGACTCCGAGCGTGCGGCATTCCTCTCAGGCCTGCACGGAGATCCCAAGCTATCCACCCTGCAAACACCGGCCGTTGCGCGCCGCGAGATCGTCACACGCGACTGTCGCCCAGGTGAGCGAGAACGGATCCGCTACCTCGCGTTGAGGGAAGCGCGGATGGCGGAATCTGCGAAGGAATTCCACGAGCACCAGATCGAACTCGGGATCAGGAAGAAGTCGGCAGCGGAAAAGTTAGAGGAGATGTTTTCCTTGTTCGCCGGTTCGCTGAGCGTTAGTGGCCTCTTGTCCATCTATGGGTGGCGTAGACTGCATAAAGCAGCATGAAGAAGCTCGGGTGGGGCATCGGCCCGTGGAGCACCGAGCCCGATGCGGTGGACTGGATGACGAGAGTGGGCCTGCGCGGCGTCATCCTCCGCGACGACGAGCTCGGGACATGGGCGGGGTACGTCGGGCTGCCGCCGGGGCATCCCGCCACCCTGCGCGACGTGGACACGCTCCACGCCCACGGAGGTGTGAACTTCGGCCCGAAAGAGAGCAGCCGGCCGAAGCTCCGCGGGTCGGGCCTCTTGTGGGTCGGCTTCGACTGCGCGCACGCGGGCGACCTCGTGCCGGCGTTCTTCGGCCGGTCGCGACTCGTCATCGGCGAGTACCGGAACGTGACGTACGTGAGAGAGCAGGTGGAGGACCTCGCGTACCAGCTTTCGCGCGTGCTTCGCGCGGGTGCTGGGGTAAGTCCGCTGAACTAAACTTGGGCCTGGATGGGCGATGAGGGACGATCTCGCCGCCGGGACCCCACTCGGCCTTGTGTTCTTCCCAGAAACGCGCCTCCTCCGCTTCGCTGGCGAAGTCGGGCAGGGGCTTATTCGCGGACCAGGTCTTGCGGTTCATCTGAGCTTACGAGTTCGCCTCCATGCGAGGTGTGCATGCTCATCGTTAGGGGGTGAGGAGCGAGGATGCTGCCTGGTGGGTGCGCAGCATGCCGTAGCCGAAGCCTCGCTCTCGGCCGATACCGACGAGGAGAAACTCGTTGAAAAGGTAAGAGGACTCGACCTCTAGTGTACCTATCAACTCGACGACAGTTAGATAGACTTGGTATTCCTCGCGTCGTCCGTCCTCGTCATTCTTTTCTGCTCGCCATACCTTTTTGCTTTGCGGTGTGGTTGTCAGGCTCGCCTCGACTAGTTTCACTCCGGTCCCTTGGGGCCAACCTTCCGGTTTTTCTATCTGACCGGTGAGCCATTCGACATAGGCTTCTTGGCGGGAGATGGAAGGGTCCTTCTTTTTTCTCATGTCGTAGTAGCTTAGCTGTCCCTCCTTGACCGGGACCGCGGTCACGCTGAAGCCCACGCGTTTGGACCAGTAGCGTGGCAGTGGTTTGCTGCATAAGGATCGTGGGTCCATGACCGAGAAGGCCTCCGAATCGGCGAACTGCTCCGAGCGCCATCGGAGCTCATCGGCTGAGAGAGTGGAGTATCCCCAGACGGGGATCGTGCGTCCACGGATAGGGCCCTTGAAGAACGGACGGAGACAGGGAGTGTTGTTCCTTTTGCGATATTCCATGAAGGCTGGGCTGTCACCTCCCAACTCCTTGGCTCGCAGGCGGATGGCGTTCTCCGGCACTCCGCGGTCATCGAAGACGCCGGCAATCGCTCCCTTGATGGTATAGTCCACATCTCGGTGACGTCGGCCCACACGGCGGGCGTAATACTTGAGAGGATCGCAGATGAACTCGAGGCGCACCTCGTGGACACGGCCCGTCGCGTAGGTCACAGCGTGGCTCGGAGGGGGAGCTTCCCCTCGATCATGCGGCGGCGCCCCGTGTGGTTGTCGTTCACCCAGTCGCGGTCCTCGACGACCTGAATGGCACGGCCCTTGAGGCCGTGCCCTTCCGTCTCTGGCCATAGGCCCCACGCCTCCGCCTGGCCTTTCGGCCCCTTGCACGTCACGGTGGAGAGCGCACCCAAGAGGTTTGCTGCGTCCACGAGGCCGATGGCGATCCGGGTCGTCGGGGGGTATGCGTGGCGGCCGAGGAAGAGCGGTGCCTTGGGGTAGTCGAGGGCGTGTTTGACGTCCTCGAGGGCTGGGTACTTGGAAGGATCCTGCAGCGCCACGGCGATGATGAAGTGGCCGTCCGCAAGATACTCGCAGTAGCGGTTCACGGGGTTCTTGTTGCTGCCGATCCACTGTGAGCCTCTCGCGTTCAGCCAGCCGTGCGGCGTGATGGATGCCTCGGCCATGTCCCCGGTCGAGACATTGGCGGTCTGGAAGTCGACGCCGCGGATAGGCTGCCGGTCGCAGCGCACGGCGTAACTGATACGCCGCTGGAGGGCGAGGAGCTCGGCGGCCTGCTCCCGGCGCCAGCCGAGGGCGCAGCCGAGCTGGCCGGTGAGCATGGACCGCGTCGGCCACTTGCCAGCAGGGCGCACATCGTCGATGGCCGGGGCCCCGAAGGAGATCATAGGACCACGATGCTGAAGGAGGAGGGCTCTCACGGCGGCCGCCTATTCTGCCGCCAAGGACGGGGTCGCGGGCGTCGCGGGGGTCGCAGGCGCAGGAGGCGCCGGGGGCTTCGGAGGAGGGGAAGCGAGAACGTACTTCGGCACGAACGCCTCTCCGTTAGCGGTGTGGATAGCCCACTCCGCGAGGTCGTAGTCGCTCATGATTGTGGGCACGACGGAGAGCAACTTGGTCTTGTGAGGCTCGACGAGCATCATCGCGCGCTTGTTGGTAGTGGGGTGCGCGAGATCGTTCTCGTGTATGTACTCGGCCAGACGGTTGATCGCGTTATAGGCCATGTTCGAGCGCTCGGGGTCGTGCTCATTCACACCAATCGGCTCGAGGAAGGCGTCTCCGAAGGACTGCGGCTGCATGTTCCCTATCTCCACGAGGACGAGCATGGCCGTGTTCTTCGGTGCGAGGCTCCCTTCCTTGGTGCGCGTAGAGAGCCGGCTCGCCATGAGGATGAGCCGCTTGATGACCTCGGCCGAGAGATCGGAGCCCTTGGGGGCCCGCTCGATGTTCTCGATCAGTTGCCGGGTGTGGATACACTCATACCCATAGAAGAGACCGTGCGCGAGGGGGAGTTCGCCGAGCATACCCGTGGTCCCCATGTCGCCTTCGCCCCTCGAGTTGTCGCGGGCCGTGAACGTGTCCGAGGTGACGCGCTCCTTGTGTACAGTGTACTGGTGCGCGACATTGACCGCGGGAAGGCAGGACTGGGTAAGGCCGCCGCCCCAGGCAAAGCGGCCGAAGACTGCTGCCTGGATGCCGCAGCCGAGGCGGAGCTTGGCGAACTCCTTGCCCTTGGTCTTGCGCCAGCGGCTGACGACGATCTTGACGGTCTCCGACTCGTCGCCCACGGCGATCTTCTTGGACACGATCTCGGCGAGAGAGTCGGCCGCCAGGGTCTCCACGAGGTCGGTCTCAGCTATCGAGAACGCCATGACTTGGGCCGTCTTGTCATAGGTTGTGTTTGAGTCGGAGGCGCTGCGCTCTTCTTCATCCATACCTACGTCGACGCCCGCCTTGTGGAGCGTTTCTTTGGCACCGTCGATCCTCTTCTCCAGCGCGGCGATGGCTTTGTCGGCGGTCGTCCTCTCCTTGCCTGTGAGGCCGTCGTACTCTTCCTTTTTTGCCTCCAGCTGCTTCAGGAGGTGGCCGAGCTCAAACTGCTTCTTCTCCAGCTTGTCGTCACGCTTCTTGTCGGCGTTCGCCTTGTGGACGAGCGTCTCGTAGAGAGACTCGACGATGTTCCGCTTGGCGCGCGGATCGCCCTCCTTGTCGTCGAGGCTGTGGAAGACGTCCTCGAAGTGCCCGCGGCTCGGAAGGGTCTGCGGGACCGCAGAGCCGTCAGTCTCGATAGAGGCAATGCCGATCTCAGGGTCCTGACAATAGCGCCAATCGTACTTGATCGACTGCGACGAGCGCCGCGTGCGGGGGTAACCGCCCATGTGGAGGCTCTTGAGTCGACCGTCCTCATTCCTATTGAAGGCAAAAGAGTTCAAGAGAATATGGATCTGAACGAAGCGGTCTGCGTTGGGGTTGAGGATGAGCTCTACGGCTCGGTGGCTCAGTTGGTGGGGCATGAGTGTTTCTCCGGTTCTGGGGTGGGGATGCAGATCGAAAAAGCAAGATCGAACAGGTTCAGGGCTGAGCTAGTCGCGGATGGCTGCTACTGGCTTTGTGCCAGCGGGGGCGCCCATCTTCGAGACAGCTTCGGCGTGAGCGCTGGCGGCCAGGCGTTTCAGGTGGATGATCTCCACCGTCGAGAACGATAGGATCTGGTTTGAGACGGAGACGCCCAGTAGGATGATGATTTCGGCGGCGCATGGAAGTACGTCTCCAGTTTTGGTGGGGGGGCCGAGCGGGTTAGATTCAAGTGCTAGCGTTGGACGTGGTTGCCTCCGTCTCTGGATTCCATGATTCTGAGAGCCCTTGCGTCTGACGAGAGTGGCTCGGGATGGGTTTCCTGGTGTTCTCGTACCCATCGTAGGGCGGTGGTATAAGCGACGTTGCAGGCGTCTTGCACGACGCGAGCACAGCTTTTCTCGTAATTCTTGGTAGTCATGGTGCTCCTTCTAGGGTTGCGTTCTAGGCTCGACGGGCTCAGTTGAAGCCCGAGCGGGTTGTGTTCAGGCAGACTTCTTGAGGTAAAAGCTCTTGGCGATACGACGGCGGACGTCGGAGGCTTCGGGCGACTCTGGCCAGAGGTAGACGAAGGCGAGGTCGGTCAGATTGAGGCTCTTCTCCTTTTGCCTGACGAAGCGAACGATCGCGTTGAAGTTCGTGTCGAGGTCGTCGCCCTCGGAATTGAGGAATCGCTCGAGACGAGCGGGCGAGAGGTCGGCGGAAGAGAGGGCTGCACCCGTGCTATTGCCGCGGTGCAGACCCGAGACAATGGCCGCCGCGCGGACAACGGTGGCCCAGCGGCGACCATGCTCGCGGTCGGACTTCGAGGCCCGCGGTAGATCGGCACCGTCGATGTATCTGGCCTCAATCTCGAAGTAGTCGCGTCCGCTGGGGGCCAAGGGGTCGAGGTCGCGCAGGCCCGCGAAGGACCCCCTGTCCTTACGTTTGACCGCGGAGATGTAGTTGTGCACACGTGTCACGACTTCGTGCAGCGTGTCGTAGTGACTGCTGGCATGTGGCTGGGTCATGGGGAGTTCCTCGTTTGGGCGGATGGTATTGCGCCTCGCCTCCTCGTACGTATCGAGCATGCGCATCGCGGCGGAGAGGCCAGCGTAGTAGCTGCCGGCACCGGTCGAGATGCTGGCAGCCTTCTCGATTGTGCTGCGGGCCGTTGCCATGAGGAGCTCAAACCAAGGCAGAGCGTCCTCGGCCTCGTCCTCCGCGTACCTGAAGAGATAATCGAAGAAGCTGTCGTCAACGCAGGTCTCGAAGAGCGACATGAGCTTGTCGTGGTGTCCCTCATGCCGACTGCGCATGCCGTCGGTCGTCCTCTCCCGGCCGAGCATGAGCGACCATATTGCCTTGCCGAGCACGTCGCGGAGCCTCTTCACTTCGTCGACCATGCCTCTCGAGCTGAGGGCGAGCTTCGACTCGGTGGACTTTCCCTTCAGGCCGAAGGTATGTCGTTCGCTGAACGGGATGACCCTTTCGTGGTAGCCTCCTGTTTTGCCCTTGTCGCGCACGATGCCAGAGACGATGAGCAGGCCGTCTCCCTGGCAGTCGTCGTCGACCTGGGCGGACGGGGGTCTATTCGCCTCGAAGAGAAACTCGTGAATGCGTTCGTAGTTTGTCGTGAGGCTGAGGGCGTGGAGGACCACCCCGCCCAGGCCGAGCGCGACGATCTTGTCTTTCTTCGTGGTGTGCGGGGTCCAGAGGTCTCCACCCGAGCCAGCGACAATGACCCGTTGCGTGCTCGTCTCGCGCCTGTAGCCAACGATCCTGTCCTCCTCGAGGCGGAGTCGAACGAGGCGGGGCGCATCGAGAAAGAATGGGTCGAGCCTGTCCGCAGGCAAGCTGGTCTGGCCGTCCCATGGCTCGAGCCATACGAGGCCGACGCCGCCCTCACTCTGGTAGTGGTATTCTCGAATAAGACGCTTGCGGAGCACCGGGTCGAGACCGATCCCGACGTCGCGGACGAACCGCGCCCCAAGGGACATGGACGGGGCGATGGTGACGCAGATACGGCCTCTGCCGGTGACGCGTGGACTGCCGCGGTAGCCTGCGATGGCGTTCGAGGACCCTTGCAAGGACATCAACGCGAAGAAGTAATGCTCCGCGCGAGGGCTGGTGATCCTCCGCTTCTTCAGGGAGTGATTCGCACCCGAGGGAATGGTGTCGATCTCGTCCGGAGTGAGCAAACGCCTCTCCGGTTTTTCCGGATCGATGATGTCTTCGCCCGTTGGCGGCTGCATGAACGCAGGCTTGGACAAGTCCGGCTTGACAAGGTCATAGGCGCCGAGGGGCGCGAGCTGAAGCAGGATCTTCTTCCAGGCTTCGGCCGAGAGGGCGGGGCTCGTATCGCCGACGAGGTGGAGCCCCTGGATCGTCATGTTGACGAGACCCGCGTAGATCGAATGCTCCTGGTATGCCTGCGCGTGGCAGAAAACCACGTCGAGTCCGGCTCCGAGGCTCGCGAGGACTTCCGCGAGGGTCACTTCGGATTCGACTTCTCCGATCCGTATCGTGATGCAAGCATCCTCTACGAGGTTCACGGCGCAAGGGTGTTTCATGTCAGTCTACCTCCCGGTAGCGCTGCGCGGTCTGCGGGACGCCGTGGCCGTCTACTTCGATGGAGGCGAAGCCGCAGTAGCGCATGGCGTACTTGGTCGCCTGCGACGAGCGCCGCGAGCGGAAGTGATGGCTTATGGTCTGAACCGTCTTGTGCATATCAGTCCTCTTCGGTGCGCTCGTCTGCGCCGAGCGTCCTGAATCCAAAGTTGTCATAGGTGCGGATGAGGCCTTTGCCGAAGAACAGCGAGCCGTCCGGGCCCACTGTCGGTCGGATGCGGGAGCCTCTGGGAATCTCTGGCCACGCCTTGACGACGCAGGCGTCCATGGTGCTCCCGAGCGGTGAGAGGATGCCGCCGAAGTAAACCCGGCGCGGCCAGTCGGGCAGATACGCTTCTTCGGGATGGCGCTCGGACCCTGGCTGACGCGGATCGCATGACTTTGCGCCGAACGGGGCACGAGAGTCCGCGTCCCACCGCAGTGTACCCACGGCTGCATCGACGAGCCCCAGCTGACCAAGGAGCCACGCGTGGTGCTGCGCCCAGCCGGAAGACGCCAGCATCCCGGTACGGTTGTATGGATGATAGATCGTCTCGATGGCATCCCTCGGCTGGCCGCGATCGATGCGCCCGTGGGCCTCGAGCCAGTCGAGGGTGCGCTTGAGATCGATCATATCGATATGAACGGTGCCAAACCCGCGCGGCAGGCGTCGCGGTCGTCCAGTGTCTTTCTCCACTGTTTCTTCGAGGAAGTCCGCAGCGACGGGCGGCGCCGTGATGATCATTCTGGGCTTCTCGAAGCCAGGCGGCCTCGGTCCTGGGTGGGCGTGCATTCGGCCCGAACGCCTGAGGAGCGAGTCGAACGGCGCGAAGTTCGTGTAGATCACATCCGCATCGAGGTGAAGGCCGTTCTCGATCTGGGGACTCGCGACGACGATGCAGGCCGTGCGTGGCGAGCCATAGCCCATCGCCGCACGAGCAGCGAGGTCGACCTGGTGTCGATCCTCGGGCGTATACCACTTGAGATGGGCGACGGGTCGATCGTTGACCCGGATGAGGGCTCGAGGGAAAAGCTCTTCGATCCTCATGGCTATGCGGAGGGCATCGGAATTCGTGTTCGCGATGACGAGCACCTTCGCCCCGCGGCGGAAGGAGTCGACGGCCATGTGGGCGACGGCTTCGTCGACCTCTAGCGAACTCATGAGGAGGACCTTGCCGCCCGGCGTCTCAACGCTTGTCCGCACGAGCGTGGTCTCCACGATGTCGTGGGGGCGGTCCTCTGTGGCTCGGGCACGAGTGTGCCGGGGGTCGGCGGTGAGGCCGCGGTACCAGACGCACGAGTATGGTTGCTTGGCGGATCTCTCCTCGTGCTGCGCGTTCGCGGTAGACGTATCGGGATCGAGGTCGAAGAGGAGCTGGCGCCTCGCCGCCGCATCGAGGGTCGCGGAAGTCAAGATGGTGTGGCCTCCCATGAGTAGCTGAGCGCCGTGGATGAGGGCTCGGGCGAGGGCGAGGTCTCGGGCGTCCGACGTGTAGAGGTCGTCGAGGACAACGACGGCCCGTGCGATGGCGAGCGACCGGAGGTAAGCGTTCTTTTCTAGGCGCATGCCATTGGCGATCTGCTCTAGCGTCGTGACGCAGATGGGCGCGAGAAGGTAGCGGGCTGTACACCCCGTATACCAAGAAGGCTCCGGCAGAAAGTCCCATGGGAGACCGCGCACTATGAGAACTCCGGGGAGCAGCGCGCGAAGCTCGTCGTAGACGTGGAGGACGCTCGCTCGGGTCCGGCAGGCGATGATGAGGCTGTCTGCGCAGCCGGCACGGATGCGGGCGATGGCCAAGGACAGTGCGCCGACGAGCTTGCCGCCGCGTACCATGTCCTCGAGAAGGACCACGCCGGCCTCGTTCGGCACGGCGCATCGCTGGACTCCCTGAGGAGGACCTGGCAGGACGCTTGCGGGCCATGAGGTGGCGCGCGCGTCGAGGTGGAGTTTGAGGAGTCTCGCAGAGGCCCTCTCTTGGAGGACTTGCCAGTCGAGTGAGCCGAAAAAAGCTCCCTCGCACGCGTGCGTCCCCAGCGCCACGACGCCCGCGAAGAGACGTTTCATGGTGTAGGTCATGCCCTCAGGGCGTCGAGCATCATGGAAGTGTGTTTCGAGCCGGTCGTTCAGAGCGCTGACGGCTTGGACGAGCGCCGTAGGCACTCCGGCACCCTGGTCGGAGGGCGGAGGCCGACCGGTAGGGCCCGAGCAGGCCGCGCGGAGCAGCTCCGTACCTAACTTGTCTGGTCCGAACCACTTGAGGAGGATGGGCCGCAGAGTGGGGTGCGGGCCTCTGCGGTTCTGGAGGGCGTTCTCCAGGCAGGCGAAGGTGGCCTCCGGGGGACGATCCACCATACTGCCTACGTCGCCGAAGGCCGAGGTTGCGGCGAGCCAGGCCTTCTCCCTGGGGTCGAGGGGCACGTCTCTCTGGCCGGCGGTGGCGAGGCGAGCAGAGAGTACGCCCGCGCCGTCCGCGAGGACCGCCTCGACGATGGCCGCCGTCCCAAGGAGGGAGGAGAGGGACATCGGTCGAACTAACTCCCTCGCTCCGCATCGTGCAAGAGGTTTTTTGCACGAACACATGGAAGTGTCGGGAACTACAGCGTTCTTCGCGTTCGTGGTGGGTCCTCACGCTCGCGAGGGGGCAGAGCGCACGAAACCCCGTCAACCCGTCAACGGAATATCTCTACCGCGTCGGTTCATCCTCACTCGTGAGAGACTTTTTTTCAGGTCCGCGCTTCTTCAAGAGATTGAAGGAGAGACCCGAAGGCCACGCGAAAGCCTTTTTACCAGTATCGCGTAATAGCTTCTTGCATGAGTGGTACACCATCTCGGAGAGACGTTGGAATCCCTTTCCCTTGGCGAGTTTGGTGAGCTCCTCGTACTCGTCCTCAGTGAACCGGACGTAGAGGGCGTGGTGGCGCTTCTCGTGGGGCGGCAGGCGGCGCATGGAGCTCGGAGCCTATCGCGCATAAAAGGCTTGCGCAATATGGCATATGCGGGGGAAGAGGGTGCCGGGCGGGAGCCGTGCTGGTGCATCCCCTCTTCGCTGCGGAGGGAGGAAGACGAGGCCCTGGCGGGTCAGAGTCTGGCGGTGGGTCATCCCGAAAAGAATGGCGGACTCGGCGCTCGACGCGGTCACCTACGCCGAGAAGCAGTGGGTGCGGGTGGCTGCCAACATGGCGCTCGGGCGTGGATCATTCCTGGCTCGCCGAGATCGGCGTCTCTCGCGAAGCGACGATGGACCTTTCGTCATGTACGGATCATCCTCGCCCGTGAGGGGGGGGGGCGAGGCTGCAAAACGACTCAGGTGGTCCTGCAACCCCTCGGATCATCCCAGCTCCCAGGTGGCTGGCTGACCAAAGAGGGCCGCGCCCCCCGCTCGGCAGGAGCTGAAGCTCGCTCGCATTCTCGGAGGTTCATCCGGAAGATCGCCGGGGCATCCAACATTGAGGCAATGGTTTCATCCTATATCCGTGATATGGGGCCGTAGCTCTGACGGGGAATCATGCTCAACAGCGGGTCATCTGCACGGAAGGGGGGCCGCGCACGCGAAGTCCGGTTCATCCAAACGCGTGCGGGAACGACGCGACCGACGCCAACCCGCCCGAGGTTCCTCTATGCGCGCGGTTCATCCCGACTCCCGACGCGTGCGGGAACGACGCGCCTCCCGGGTCGAGGAGCTCGAGGCTGGTTTGGTTCATCCCGACGCATACGAGAACGACGGCTTCCTTGGAAGGGGTAGCCTCCGCAAGCGCCGGTTAGGTTCATCCCGACGCGTGCGGGAACGACGCCCGCCGCGCGACGCGCTCCGTCTCGCACCACGGTTCATCCCGACGCGTGCGGGACCAGTTCGGAGCCCTGGAACGCGGAACAGGCTCAGGTTCATCTCGACACATGCGGAAACGACCCGGCATGGCTCTGCGTCGGCACGACTGCGGCGTTCTTATCCAGCTCGTCGAGACGCGCGGTTCATTCCCGACGCGCGTGGGAACGACGACCCCGTCGACGAAAGCACAGGCGTCACCAGTCGGTTCATCCCGACGCGCGCGGGAACGACGAGATCCACGATCCCTTGCCGCGCACGCGTTTCGGTTCATCCCGACGCGCGCGGGAACGACGGCGAGCCTTGGCCTGCGCGACGTCGGGGGCGAACGTGCGCCCGCGCTCCAGGGTAGGGTTCGGTTCATCCCGACGCGCGCGGGAACGACGCCGTACGCGCGCGACCCGTTCATTGCTCGCGGCGGTTCATCCCGACGCGCGCGGGAACGACGACGTGCCGGTGAGCGGCCTAGTGGTGAACTGGTTCATCCCGACGCGTGCGGGAACGACCGCTCCCGAAGCCGCTTGCGACGTCTGCGACGCGGTTCATCCCGACGCGCGCGGGAACAACGTCGAGCGACCGACCCATGGCCAATCGGATCTGCGGTTCATCCCGACGCGCGCGGGAACGACGGCCCAGGGATGGCGCGTCAGCAGATGGGGGTCCAGTTCATCCCGACGCGCGCGGGAACGACGCGAGCTGTGAAGATGGATCTGTACGAATGCACCGGTTCATCCCGACACGCGCGGGAACGACCTCGGAGTACCACGAGTTGACGGGAGAACTGACGGTTCATCCCGACGCGCGCGGGAACGACGGGAACCTGCGCCGATGCGGTGGTGCGAGCTGCGGTTCATCCCGACGCGCGCGGGAACGACGTGCGGCCTGACCCACACCCTCGAGCATTGCGTCGGTTCATCCAGACGCGCGCAGGAACGACGTCCGGGTTGATGTAGCCAGTTGCGACCAGCACGGTTCATCCCGACACGCGCGGGAACGACGAAGAGTCGCGTCGTCGGTTCGCAGACGCCCGCGGTTCATCCCAACGCGCGCGGGAACGACGGAGCGGGCCTGGTGCCCGCTACGGGTGATCACGGTTCATCCCGACGCGCGCGGAAACGACGCAACATGGGGAGTACATGTTTTGGGACGACGCCGGTTCATCCCGACGCGCGCGGGAACGACGTCGTGGTCGCGCGTCTCGACCCTCGCGATCTCGGTTCATCCCGACGCGCGCGGGAACGACGCCGAGCGGGTCAACCGAGAAAGGGAGCGGAAACGACGCCCTGGCGCTGGACAACAGGCCTGCCGTCGGCGGTTCATCCCCGGTTCATCCCGACGCGCGCGGGAACAACCCCCCGCCGACGCCGGCTCCTGCGTCTGGTTCGCCGGTTCATCCCGACGCGCGCGGGAACGACCTGGGAGAGAAGTCGACCCTCTCTCGAATCTGCGGTTCATCCCGACGCGCGCGGGGACGACGAGTTAGGCGGCGGCGGTGCACTGCATGGTGGCTCCGGTTCATCCCGACGCGCGCGGGAACGACGGCCGGACGAGGATGCTCTCGAGCGAGGGCTCCGGTTCATCCCGACGCGCGGGAACGACTCGAGGAGCTCTCGCGCTTCTAGTCCGCGCGGAAACGACACACCGAAGAGGATCAGGGTGATCGCAGGGGACGGTTCATCCCGACGTGCGCAGGAACGACGCTGGCGCAGACGATCTCCGTCGCGGCTACAAGCGGTTCATCCCGACGCGCGCGGGAAAGGTTGCGCGAAGCGACGAGCTTGCGGCCCGGTTCATCCTGACGCGCGCTGAAACGACGTCACCACGCAGCCGCTCGCCGGTTCATCCCGACGCGCGCGAGAACTACGACCTCCTAAGCGTTTTCTTTTGCAGGGACGCGCGGTTCATCCCGACGCGCGCGGGAACGACTTCACGCCGGTACACCAAGAATTACTCCCGACGGTTCATCCCGACGCGCGCGGGAACGACGGACGTGCAGATCCCCGTGACGCTGCTCGCGGGCGACGGTTCATCCCGACACGCGCGGGAACGACCGAGCTGTGAAGATGGATCTGTACGAATGCACCGGTTCATCCCGACGCACACGGAAACGACACACCGGGTCGTAGAGGAAACAAGAACTCATCACGGTTCATCCCGACGCGCGCGGGAACGACCACCCACGGCATGGGCCTTGCGGCGCAGGCCTACGGTTCATCCCGACGCGCGCGGGAACGACGCTATGGCGCCCAAGGTATGTGTGATGGCGGCCGGTTCATCCCGACGCGCGCGGAAACGACTAGGCGGCTCGTCTGACCTCGCGGAGCGACGGTTCATCCCGACGCGCGCGGGAACGACTTGTTTTTGGGGGGCTCGTAGCCGATGTCCGAGGTTCATCCCGACGCGCGCGGGAACGACCCCTGTACAGTGAGGGTGGCTCGTCGCTCTAGGTTCATCCCGACGCGCGCGGGAACGACAGGCAGGCCGCAGAGTACGTCGGCCAGTCCTACGGTTCATTCCAACGCGCGCGGGAACGACACAGCACGCCGGCACAGACCAAGATAATCGACACGGTTCATCCCGACGCGCGCGGGAACGACCCCGTTTCTGGGTGAAGGGACGAGGCGCGGCAACGGTTCATCCCGGCGCGCGCGGGAACGACCCGCCACATTCTCAGGCGACGACGGAGTCCCGCGGTTCATCCCGACGCGCGCCGGAACGACCTTTCCCGTCTCGCGCAGAGGCTTGCGGGGCGCCGGTTCATCCCGACGCGCGCGGGAACGACATCCCGTCGGCGGTTGTCGCAGGGGGATCCGAACGGTTCATCCCGACGGCGCGCGGGAACGACGGACGGGCGCTTGGGGGCGGTTCATCCCGACGCGCGCGGGAACGACGTCGGACCGACGCACGAGGCGCCTCCTCCCCGGCGGTTCATCCCGACGCGCACGGGAACGACGGGCTTACTCGGCGTCGCCATGGAAACGAGGCGGTTCATCCCGACGCGCGCGGGAACGACGCCGATTGCCTTGCTGAGCGCGGGTAGCAGCTGCGGTTCATCCCGACGCGCGCGGGAACGACTTCGCGCTGATCTCGTGGGTCGTCAGGCCCGGTTCATCCCGACGCGCGCGGAAACGACGTCGTCGTTCATGTGGTGCCTCCTCCGGCCATCGGTTCATCCCGACGCGCGCGGGAACGACACCCGAGGACGAGCCCGGCGGGCCGGAGGCAGCGGTTCATGCCGACGCGCGCAGGAACGACATCGACGCTTCGCAGCAGGTGCGCGCGCCCGACGGTTCATCCCGACGCGCGCGGGAACGACGTTCGTGCGCAGCGGCTTCGGGCCTCATCCTCCAGGTTCATCCCGACGCGCGCGGGAACGACGGCGTTAGTCGTGGCGCGCGAGCGTGCGGTTCATCCCGACGCGCGCGGGAACGACGCAGGCCGCGCGCGGGAACGACGCCGGGCATATCCGAAGAAAACATTGGCTATCCGGTTCATCCCGACGCGCGCGGGAACGACAGGAGGACAAACCTCCTCGGGGTTGTTTTTGACGGTTCATCCCGACGCGCGCGGGAACGACGTGTCTCTCCAGATTCGTTCGTCGTGGTTGCGCCGGTTCATCCCGACGCGCGCGGGAACGACCGCGCGGCCCAGCGAGGTGATAGGGTGACCTTCGGTTCATCCCGACGCGCGCGGGAACGACGGCCTGCGACCTGGCGGCGCTTCAGGAGGCTCTCGGTTCATCCCGACGCGCGCGGGAACGACCTCTCGCCGCTCGGGAGCCGCGCGAAGGCCTTCGGTTCATCCCGACGCGCGCGGGAACGACTCGACTCCACTCATCGGCGCCTGGCAGCAACGACGGTTCATCCCGACGCGCGCGGGAACGACGGCCAAGGGTGTCGGTGGAGAGATGGGGGTCGCGGTTCATCCCGACGCGCGCCGGAACGACGGCGCTGGCTCCTCCTGCGGGGTGTTGCGTGGCGGTTCATCCCGACGCGCGCGGGAACAACGCGTCGGCCTGGTGTCGGCGCCTGTTGTCGTCACGGTTCATCCCGACGCGCGCGGGAACGACGTGGGCGCGGTCATGCGTCGCCGCCTCGCGAGCGCGGTTCATCCCGACGCGCGCGGGAACGACGAGGTACTCCGGCGAGGCAAAGTCGAGGACCAGCGGTTCATCCCGACGCGCGCGGGAACGACGCGCGGTGCGGACCGCAGTTCCGCCGCGCAGCCGGTTCATCCCGACGCGCGCGGGAACGACGGAGCCAGCGAGACGCCAGTCGTGGACGCCAGCGGTTCATCCGGACGCGCGCGGGAACGACACTACTGGGGCGGCAAGATCGAGAAGGGATCGTCGGTTCATCCCGACGCGCGCGGGAACGACGGAAGAGGGACTCGAAGAGGACGTCGAGCATCCCCGGTTCATCCCGACGCGTGCGGGAACGACCACGCCTCTTGTTACACCCTTGGTACAGGACCCGGTTCATCCCGACGCGCGCGGGAACGACGACTGATGCAGGTACGTCGCCGTTGAACGAGGCGGTTCATCCCGACGCGCGCGGGAACGACCCATAACCCCCATCACGCGCGGGAACGACGAGCCCTCGCCTCACTCCCTGGCCGGCTAAGACGGTTCATCCCGACGCGCGCGGGAACGACCTCGACGCGGAGGTGTGGATGGTGAGGCGCGTCGGTTCATCCCGACGCGCGCGGGAACGACGTGCCTAGCTCCTCCGGAGCTCGTGGCCGGCCTCGGTTCATCCCGACGCGCGCGGGAACGACGCGGCACGTGGAGCACCTGTGCGCGTCGTCGTGCGGTTCATCCCGACGCGCGCGGGAACGACGCACTCTTCCAGTCTGCCTTGGGCATGAAGACCGGTTCATCCCGACGCGCGCGGGAACGACACGACCGAGTAGCAGAGCGAGGCGCACGCCCGCGGTTCATCCCGACGCGCGCGGGAACGACGCACACGGGGCAGCGGTCGAGGACCTGCTCGTCGGTTCATCCCGACGCGCGCGGGAACGACGGGACGGAGCTCGTCGCCTCGACGGGGGTCGACGGTTCATCCCGACGCGCGCGGGAACGACGCAGGCACGCGAGCCGAGATGCGTCTCGACTTCGGTTCATCCCGACGCGCGCGGGAACGACGCCGTGCGAGGCGCAGACGTTCGCTCCGTTCCCGGTTCATCCCGACGCGCGCGGGAACGACGTCGCGCGTTTTACCGTGGTTTTGCGGGTTTTCGGTTCATCCCGACGCGCGCGGGAACGACGCGAACGCGTGCCCGCATGACCCCCGCGGTGTCGGTTCATCCCGACGCGCGCGGGAACGACGCGCCAACGAAGCTCGAACAAGCTGAGCGGCTCGGTTCATCCCGACGCGCGCGGGAACGACCCCGAGTCCGACGAGCTCTCGCTCTCCCCAATCGGTTCATCCCGACGCGCGCGGGAACGACACGAGGCGCGCGTGCCACGGGGGACCCTGATCCGGTTCATCCCGACGCGCGCGGGAACGACTCTTCGAAACTGCACAACAATTCGTCGGTTCGCCTTCGAATGTGTTGCAAACGGCCGTCTCGAACGTGAGGCACATCTCTCCTCTACCAGCTTCTAAGCCCGCCTGGCACGTCGGGCGTCGCGAATCGTCCCCATGAACCCCGAAGGGACCGGGAGCAAAAAATCAGGTTGGTATCAAGGAGCGTCGGTGACGAAGAGAGAGAGCAGCATTACCACAAGGCCGTAGCCACACGCGAGACCGAAGGCACAGGGCCGGAGTCCGTCCTGTGGCATGAACCTTGACTCATATTGGTTAGGCCTCATAATTCAGGCATCCCCCCATCCGAGGTCCATGATCAAAGTCCGCAACGTAGAGCCCCTCACTGGCCACCGCCTCGCCCTCGAATTCTCTGACGGGACAAGCGGGATCGCTGACCTCTCCATCCGTATCAAGCGAAAGCCCTTCCTCGCCCTGCAAGACGAATCCCTCTTCCGCAACGTCCTCGTGGACCACGGCGCGGTCGAGTGGCCCAAGGGTGGACCAAAGAAGGGAATGGGGATCGGCATCGCGACCGAGATCCTCTTCGCGCTCGTGCATGGCCTGCGCAAGCCCGAAACCCTCGAGCAGGCCCGCGAGAACGAACTCGTCGTCAGTCTGCGCGAGCTCCGCCGGCTCGCGGGCAAGACGCAGGAAGCAGCCGCCGAGAAAGCCGGGCTCACCCAGGGCGCGCTCTCGCACTTCGAGAACGCTCCCGACCACAAGCTCTCGGCCCTCCGAAAGTACGTTGCCGCCCTCGGCGGGGAGCTCGAGATCGCCGCCGTCATCGGCGGCCGTCGATTCCCGCTGCACGGGGTCTAGGGTTCGATGGCAACGGCGAAGGGTGTCAGCATGCCTAACCGCGCGCCAGACGGCGCGGCCCGCGGGGTACTCTCGTGACCAGCTTCAAGCACCTCACGGGGAAGCTGGAGGAGCGCCGCACAGGTGTGTCGAGGCAGGTCGAGCCGGACGAGTGGCCCGGCATCCTCAAACGTCTGGCCGAGAAGCTCCCGCAGGACAGGCAATGGCGGGTCACGGTCATCGGCGGAGTAGCGATGGCCCTGGGCTACGGCGGACGGCGGACGACGGAAGACGCCGACGTCATCAACACGCCGCCCGAGGTCATCCGCGCGGCTCGCGCCGTCGCGACCGAGTTCGCCTTGGGCCTGGAATGGATGAACTCGAAAGCCGAGGATGCGGACCATGTGGACCCTTCAGTAGCTGCGGACACCCGAGTCGTCCTGAGCGAGCCCTCGCTCGAGGTGCACGTCCCTTCCGCCGTTCCCATGCTCGCCACGAAGATCGCGCGCTTCGCTCGCAAAACGGACGTGAGCGACGCCAAGATCCTTCTGTCCAGGTTGAGACACCTCGACAGCGTCGAGGATGTTTGGACCCACATCGGTGGCTTTGTTCCCGTGGCGGATCGCGCTCAAGCGAAGCATAATCTCGAGAACCTCTGGGAGATGGTCCATGGTCCCGCGTGAGCTCGTCCTCGCAGTCCTCCGGCACGACGACCTGTCCGCCAGTCAGTTCGTGAAGGACGCGAAGCGTGCTGGGTTCTCCTGGGCCGACGCGCCCGCGCCGGACTTCGCCGGGCCGCGGGCGCGCGCGGTGTATGCCGGGCTCGTGGAGCTTTTCGCCGCAAGGCAGGGTCGAAAGCCGCCGGAGTGGACAGCCGCCGTCGGTGCTGCACCGGCTCCCGTGTACCTGGCCAGCGGTGCGCGCTCGTCGAGGGCCATGCGCAGGGTACTCGAAGAGGACAGTCCGGCGCCCCTCAAGCGACGCAACGTCTTCGCTTTCGGCCAGTGCCTCGATGTCATCTAGCGGTGCGCCGCCCGCCGCCGACGCTGTCCGAGTCCTCGACGCGCTCGTTCGCATCGAGCCATGAGTATTCGCGTGAAACGCCCGAAGAAGCCTCCCACGAACCCGAGCGGGAGCTCGCTACGCGACTTCATGCGAGAGATCCGCGCCGAGGCGGAGGCCGAGGGGCCCGAGGCGGTCGCACACCTCGAAGCCCTTCACCGCTACTACCGCGAAGAGGTCGCGCGCATACGGATCTGCGAAGATAAGCGCCTCGCCTTCAAAGATCCCGCAACCGGTCGAAAGAACAACTAGCAGCGCTTGCCGCCTGTGGATAAAAAAGAGCGTGATGGAACTTGATGCGAAGCTCATCATGCTCTAGGTTCAGCCGCGCAGCACCAAACGACCCCCCCACACCGCGCCGGCGTAGCCGGTCCATCGGTCCTACCGCTCATGGAGAAGAAACAATGCGCACGTTCTGGTCAGGCGACCTGTCGGTCGGCCAAGTCGTCATCCCGCTGAAGCTCGCCACGTCGTCGAAGGACACCGAGCCGGCGACGGTGCTCCTCCACAAACCCTGCTCGACCCGCATCGAGCAGGTCCGCCAATGCCCCGAGTGCAAAGTCCCCGTCCCGTGGAACGAGATCGGCAAGGGCGTCGAGATCAGCAAGGACAAGTACGCCCTCCTCTCCGAGGAGGAGATGAAGGCTCTCGAGGGCGTGCAGGGCTCCAGCATCAGGGTCCTCTCGATCGTCGCAACGAAACTCGATCTCCTGCGGGTCGAGAAGACCTACTGGGCGCTGCCGGGCAGCAAGGACAAGAAGTCGTACATCCTCTTTCGCGACACGCTGACCGCGATGGACCGCGCCGCATGCGTCGAAGCCATCATCCGCACCAAACCACGCACCGCCATCCTCGCGCCGCATGCCGACGTCCTCACGCTCACCATGCTCCGCGCGCCAGGCGAGGTGCTGCGCCACGACGAGGAGAGTCTGCGCGAGCAACCCTACTCCGCCAAGGAGTCCAAGCTTGCACGCAAGTTTCTTGGAACCCTCCAGGGTGATCTCATCGAGGCCGAGAAGCCGATGCAGCTAGCGCGAGAGAAGGTCGTGGAAGCGGCCATCGCGAACAGTGCCGAGCCCCTCGAAGACGCTCTCGAGCGGTCCCTCCACGACGCCCTGCATCCCAAGGCGCAAAAGCCCAAGAGCGCGCGATGACCGATCTCCTGACCCTCACCCAAGCTGCGAAGATCATCGGCAAGCCTCCCATCGACTGGATGGGCTGCTGCTACGCCGTATCGTGCGAGCTCGCCAAGTCAGGCGTGCTGCCAAACGCTATCGCCGTTTACGGCGCGTACCTCGGCCATGTCGCAGAAGGGTCGATGTTCAAGTCGGGCATGCCCTTCCAGCGCCACGGCTGGGTCATCTACGGGACCGGCGCCTTGCTCGACCCGACACAGTGGGTCTTTGAAAACACGGCGCCGTACCTCTTCTGGTCGATCGCCTCGAACAGCGACTACGACGAGGGCAATAACTCCGTCCGCCGCGCCTTCCAGAGGCCGGCGCCGAAGTATGACCCGCTCGAGAAACAGTTCCTCCTCCGCCCCCACCTGACGGAGCCCGTCTGGCGCGCCGTCGCGAAGATGCTCGACGAGAGCGAACTCGCTTCGCGCGTCCGCAGCGGCGAACGGGTCCTCTGCCTCTCGGAACTCTTCTGGCTAGCGAACCTCCCGCTCGACGCGCTCGGCGAGCTCGCGTACCCCCTCTTCTCGGCGTTCGACGCCATCGGCAAGTCGGTCGTCGTCCCGATGGACAACTTCCGCCGCGTCATGGACGGCCGCTGGCCCGGTCATGCGCGCAAGCTCGCACCGCTGGCCAAGGCGAAGAAGAGGTCCGCGTGAACGACCTCCGCCTCGTCTTTCCACTCTCTGACGGCTCGACAGTGACCGTCACCCCGTCGCAGCCGCTCACCATCGAGACGATGGAGGAACTCCTCCTCTACCTTGATGTGTACCTTCGCATCCTCAAGAAGAGGACAGTCCTCACCGACCCACCGACCGACGGTCCACGCGAGACGGACCCCATGGAGCAGCCCAGGTGACGCCCGGCACCCTGGAAGACCGCGCGGCAGCGTTCGCCGGATGGGCTCACCGCGCGCAGAAGCGCAAGGGCAGCGGTCATCCGTACATCAATCACCCTGCGGCGGTGGCCGAGATCGTCCGATCCATCCCCCACGACGAAGAGATGGTCCTCGCCGCGTGGCTCCACGACACCGTCGAAGACACAGAAGCAACCATCGAGATGATCGAGGCCGACTTCGGCAAAGGCGTCGCGGAACTCGTCTCGTGGCTCACGGACGTGAGCAAGCCGACCGACGGTGGACGCGCCACACGCAAGGCGCTCGACCGCGCCCACACGGCCAAGGCTCCGCCCAGAGCGAAGACGGTGAAGCTCGCGGATCTGCTCGACAACAGCAGGACCATCCTCGAGAACGAGTTCTCCTTCGCCCGCCTGTACGTCGAGGAGAAAGTGCTTCTGCTCGACGTGCTGCGCGAAGGAGACCCAATCCTCTGGGCGCGGGCTGACGAACTCGTCATGCAAGTGCGCTGGCTCCTCGATCTCCTCTACAAGCAAGGCATCACCTCGTGGAGGGCCCCGTGAAGCTCCTCGCGGAAGACACGATGCCAGGGGTCCAATCCGCATGACGACCGACAGCTACCTGCACATCGTCGGCCCTCGCCCCTCCTTCGAGTCCATCTTCATGAGCCTCGCTTTCTCGCTCGCCAGGCGCTCCACATGCAGGCGCCTCAAGGTCGGTTGCGTCATCGCGCGGAGCGACTTCCGGAAGATCGAAGCCATCGGCTACAACGGCGGCGCCGCCGGCCAGGAGAACGACTGCGAGTCCGACGAGCCAGGCAAGTGCGGTCACCTGCACGCCGAGGAGAACGCCATCATCAACGGCGGCGTCGAGAGGAGCACGGCGAAAGTGTTCTTCACGACAAACTTCCCGTGCCCAATGTGCTGCAAGCGCATCGTCAACTTCGGAGGCGTCACGCACGTTTACTACGGAGGTGAGTACCGGGACGGGAGCGGCATCACGATCCTCGAGAGAGCCAAGATCGAAGTCGTCCACTACCCACTGGAGCACGCGCCATAATGGCCGCCCACGAGAGGCACGATTACCGGGAAGACTGCTCCGGATGCCAGATCATCCTCCTCGACGAGACAGGGGCGAAGCTCGTCGACGATCATCCTCACACCATCACCGCGCGCCGCATCTGGAACGCCAGCCCTCTCGAGGAGAGACGCGCATGCAACCGAGTCTGGGTCCACAACAGCCGCGAGCTCAACGACCTCCAGAAGATGGCGCGGCTCTGCGCCCGCATCGAGCAGGCCCTGAAAGGGGCCGCCGAAAGCGCGTCATGACCTTCGTCAAGCACACCTACCAGTGCGACTACTGCGGTCTCCGCTACAAGCGCAAGGAAGACGCGCCCCGATGGCGAACCGTCGTCGAGCACGCGCCAAGCGGAGAGGTCATCAGCCGGCTCGACATGTGCTCCAAGCCTTGCTGGCACGAGATGCACCTCCTCGCCGCTGATCAGAAGGTGCCCGACCTGCCCGTGAGGCGTCCGGTGTCAGAAGAGGCAGCCCCTGGAGAGGTAGAATGAGGACGACAACCAAGAAGCACTCGTCGCGGCAGCGCGAAAAGCCGGTCCTCGTGAAGCGTGGGCACTTTCGCCAACGCGTTGACCTCGAGACGACCACCATCTACTGCCCGTGCGGCTCAGGCTTCACCTGGTCGGGGCTAGACCCGAGGCTCGAGACGTGGATGGCCTCGCACGCTGCGCACGTCGACGACGAGCGGGTAGAAGAGACAATCTCCGCCGAGGGCAGAAAGGCTGGGCTCTTGCCGTGAACGAGAAACCGGTCACCGTCATCCCCGGCAAGGGGAAGCACAAGACCGAAACGCGCGTCTTTGCGCGCAACATCCACGAGCACTTCTGCGCTCAGAAGGGCTGCAAGTTCTACGGCAAGCACGCGCGGAAGGGCATCTGCCACACCACCAAGACGTTCGCCGACCACAACGACTGGACGTACATCGACGTGACGATCAAGGCCGCCGAGAAGGCTGCCAAGGAGCAACTGACGATCTACCGCAAGGCCTACAAGGACAAACCGCGAGCTTATCTCAAGCGTCTCGAAGACCAGGTGTTCTCCGCGTGGCTCGACAACATGTTCCACATGGACGAGATGGTCCATACCCGACGCGAGAACACGCTGCTCAAGCACGAAGTCGAGCGCCTGAAGAAGGCGCTGAAGAAAGCGAAGAAGCCATGACCGCGAAGAGCAAAGTCATGGACTACCCGGAGTTTCTCGAGCGCGTCATCCGCGCAGGTCTCGCGAGCATCCTCACCCACGAAGCCATCACGAGCCGCCCCGAACGACTCGAAGGCTCGCGCGCGGGGTTCGAGGCGTGCCGCGGCAAGAGCCCCGAAGAGCTCGCAGAGCTCCTCAAGACGACGCGCGAGGAGTGTCTATCGCTCAGACGAAACCTCCCCGATGGCGCCGCACCGCGGGAACTAGGGCTCTACTGGCGCAAGCGCTACTTCGAGGTCCAAGTCGAGCACGTCGCGAACACCGTCGCCGCCCGCATCCTCGTCAGCGACGAGCCTGCCTGGCGCTCGCACTACTCGAAGCTCTTTCCGAGGGATCTGCCCACCATGCGCGGCGCGGATAACGCCGCGCGCGTTTTGCGCGGTCTCGCGGGTGCCACTTGAACTTCGACGCCTGGACTCTCCTCCAAGGGCTCGCCGCCGGCGCCGTCATCACGATGGCGGCGCAGGCCGTCTTCTGTCGCCTCTTGCCACCCCTACTCTGCAAAGAACCTCAGTGGATCGAGAAAGGCCAATACTTTATCTCCTGCCAGGAACCGCGCGGCCACATCGGAGCCACGGCGTGGTGAGCAAGAAAAAGCCGCCCCCCGGCGCGGGGAGTGTCCCGCCCGCCGCCCCCGACTCGGGGCAGCGGATCCGCGCCAGCGCACCCATGCAGGCTGCCATGCTCCACCCTCTTGTCGACGTGGTTCATTCCATCGTCTTTACCACCGCCGAGAGTGACCCCATCAAGGCTGGCGAGATGCGGAGCCTGTGCGTCCAGACGAGCCTCCGCTTTCGGCCGATGAGCATCGAGTGCCCCCTCGTCGTCGCCCAGCGGTTTCACCTCGCAAGCCTGCAGGTCGGCAACAAGGGCGTCTCGATGCGCTTCGCAACGCAGAATACCGGCTCGCCCGTCGCCGTGTGGACCGTCTACGACGCGCCGACACTTTTCCCGGGACAGGGCGTCGAGCTCATGGTCACCAACGTCAACGGAGTGGCCTATCACTTCGCCGCGACTCTCGTCGGCTCGACCCAGGTGGGGCTATGACGAAACGTCCGTACCGCATCTCCGCGGCCCATCCAGAGACACTGGCGACGCGTCCCTGGCGTATGTGGCTCCTCGAAAGGCTGACCCTCTTCCGCTTTGCCCGGCGTGCGCTCGGAGGACACTGGGAGAAGGAGGTCGACTACGATTGCGACCGGGGCCGATCCTTCTGGACGGCGTGGAAGCGCCTCGAGTCGTGCAGTAAGCCCGGCGTCAGCGCGGTTGCGTCCTGGCCGCTCCACTGCGAAGGACCGCTCCACACCTTCGCTCCGCTGGAGCACTCCCACGCGATCTCACTCCTCGGCAAAGACGACATCCCGCTCGAAAACGGCGACCTCTATGTCGAGCGCGTCGGTGGAAGAATCTACGCGTGGATCCCCCAGACCTACCGCCTGCTCGGGAGGATGTGATGGGCGATCCGAACCGCACCATCATGACCAACCAGTACGAGGGCGAGGGACTCAACTGCAAAGGGTGCGGCAAGCCCCTCAAGAAGGGCGACCGAGTCTTATGGGTGCGCGGCGAGAAGGGTGTCACCCACATCATGTGCTCGGAGTCCGAAGAGAGCCGCTCGCTCCGCGAGAGGCTAGCCCCCAGCCGCGCGACTGACGCCGCCATCGACGTGCCCGCGCCACAAGGCAGGGCGTACTTGCCGTTCCAGCGAGGCGGAATCGCGTTCGCGATGAACCTCTTCGAGGCCGGCAAACCCGGCGTCCTCATCGCCGACCAGATGGGGCTCGGTAAGACCATCCAGACCATCGGGATCATCAACGCGCGGGTCGAGATCAAGATGGTCCTCGTCGTGTGCCCCGCAAGCCTGCGGACGAACTGGCGCGAGGAGCTCGAGAAGTGGCTCGTCCGCCGACACTCCGTCTTCGTCTCGAACTCGGGCGACAGCGTCACGGCGGACGAGCAAGCATTCGACGACCAGGTCGCCGGGAGCAGTGGTGGAACCCCGCTTCTCCTCCGCCCTGAAGTCCGCATATGCATCACCAGCTACAACCTCCTCGGCACGATGCTCAAGGAGCACCCAGACCTCTGCGAGAAGATGCACTGGGATCTGCTCATCTTCGACGAGGCTCACTTCGTGAAGAGCGAAAAGTCGATGCGTACGCAGGCTGTCCGCGCCGTTGCCAGGCACTCCGACAAGAGGGTAGCCCTCACCGGTACACCCATCCCGAACGAGGTCGCCGAGCTCTTCCCGATCCTGTCCATCCTCGACCCGTTCGAGTGGGATCCGCCCGGCACGGTCAAGCGTAGCGGCCATAACGTCAAGGTGGGGATGGGCGAGGGGGCGGGCTTCTTCCAGTTCGCGAAAACGTACGCCGGAGCCATCAAGAGGTGCGTCATCCACAAAGACCCCGCCATATGCGCGGCACGCCCGTACATGTGCCGAAGGCACTGGGAGTTCGGCGGCTCTTCCAACCTCGAAGCGCTGCAAGAGAAGCTCCGCACGACCATCATGGTGCGGCGCATGAAGCGCGACGTGCTCACCGAGCTGCCGCCCAAGGTGAGACAGGTGCTGAAGCTCCCGGCCGAGGGAATGAGCGCCGTGCTCAAGCACGAGCGGGCCGCGTGGAAAGAGCTCGGTCTCGATCCGGAGACGATGATCGAGAAGGGTGAGACGGTCCCGTTCGAGAAGATGAGCGAGGTGCGCCGCGAACTCGCCCTCGCCAAAGCACCGCAGGTCGCAGAACTCTGCGAGGAAGCCCTCAGCGAGAACGACAAGATCCTCGTCTTCGCGCACCACCGCGAGGTGCTCGAGAGGCTCTATGCCGCGCTCTCCGGCTTCGGCGCCGTCCTCTTCTACGGCGGCCAGGGCGACTTCACCAAGAACAAGGCGGTCCGCTCGTTCCAGGACGACGCGAAGACCCGCGTCTTCGTCGGCGGCATCATGGCCGCCGGCGTCGGCCTCACCCTGCACGCTTCCTCGCACGTCATCTTCGGCGAAGAAAGCTACCGCCCGATGGACGTCGACCAGGCCGAAGACCGGGCACACCGCATCGGCCAGAAGCAATCGGTCTTCGTCCTTCACCCCGTCGTCGAGCGGACGCTCGACGCGCGCATGGTCGAACTCATTGTCGCCAAGCAGTCGGTCGCCGACCTCGCCCTCGATGCAGGCCTCATCGACGAGCAAGGCAAGCTCGAGGAGACGCCTGCTCAGGCCCGCGAGCGCGAGCTCCGCGAGGTGGGCCTCAGCGAGAAGGACATCGCGACCGTCCAGGAGGACCTCGTCTACTACGCCGCGCAGGAGAAGTTCTCCCCTGCCATGCGCGACATCGGGCGCACCCTTGCGAAGCTCGAGAAACTCTCCCCGCGCCAAGCGAAGCACGCGATGGAGATCATGGGTAAGAAGAGGGCTGCATGATGAAACACTACGAGGTATCGCTGATCGTCGAGACCGCGTACGCGACCAACGAGCGCCCTGTCCGCGGTGTGACGTGGTGCGTGTCCATCTACGCGAATAGCGCGAGGGCGTGCAAAGACGAGATCATCCTCGTCAATTCGGGCGTCGCGCGCTGCTCGTCCCCGTTCGCCCACGGCCGGGAAGTGTCGTGGGGCGACAAGCAGCTCGGGCTCATGTGCTCGTGCCACGAAGGTCTCGCGGGCGCGGACGGAGGCAAGTGAGCGAACGATGGGCTCGAACGACCACTCCCTCTCCCCCGACCAGAAGAAGGTCTACGAGTCCATTATCGACTGGACCAAGACGAGGCACCGAGAAGACGACGTCCTCACCGTCGGCGGCTTCGCCGGAACGGGCAAGAGCTTTCTCCTCTCGCGCTTCGCGGCCCAGACGGAGCTCTTCGTTGCTTACGCCTGCTACACCGGCCGAGCGGCGAGCGGCCTTGCGAGAAAGCTCAGGGACGCCGGCGTCCAGACAACGCTCCACGTGCACCCGCCGAACCGCGACGGCTCAGAGCAAACCGACCCGGAAGCCTCGCTTCCCTACTGCAGCACGATCCACGGCCTCATCTACCGACCAATCAAGGACGAGGACAGCGGCGAGCGCACAGACTGGGATCTGCGCCAGGAACTCGATCGCCGCTACGATCTCATCGTCATCGACGAGGCGTCCATGGTGAACGAAGAGATGGAGGAGGAGCTCCGCAGCTTCGGCATCCCCATCCTCGCCGTCGGCGACCACGGACAGCTCGAGCCCGTCGAGGGCCAGAGCAGTCTCCTCATCGACCCGGATCTGCGCCTCGAGAAGATTCACCGCCAAGCGGAGTCCTCACCCATCATCAAACTGTCGCGTGTTGTCCGCGAAGAAGGGCGCCTCGACAAGACTCTCGCGGAGCCGGGTCGCCTCGTTTTCTACCCGTACAACATGCTGGAGAAAGTCGTCGGACGAGCATGCGAGTCGCCGCTCGACAACACCATGCTTGCCTTCCGAAACTCCACACGCACGAAGATCAACAAGGCCGCCAGGAAAGCGCTCCGGCTCAAGGACGACCCGAAGAAGGGCGAACCGCTCATCGCGCTCTCGAACTACCGGCCCGTCTACAACGGGATGCGCGGCATCCTCGCCGAGGACGCCGTCCACCCGAACAGCCTCCCCGAGTGGATGCTCCGCGCGGACATTGCCTTCCCCGAAGAGGGGCTCAGCGTGCGGACCTACGACATCTGCAAAGCGCAGCTCAACAGAGAAGCCAAAGGCAAGGACCGGAGAGGAAGAAAGAACTCCTACAAGTTCTCCTCGAAGGACGATCTACGCGAGGCCGGCATCAAGGTCCTCGACTTCGAAGACGCCGGCAAACTCTTCGATTACGGGTATGCACTTACCGTCCACAAAGCCCAGGGCAGCCAGTTTCCCCACGCCATCATCGCCATGGACTGGGCGCTCGAAGAGAGGCCGGACGACCCCGAGCGGAAAGTCGACCCCCGACGCCTCACGTACACCGCCATCACCCGCGCCTCCGAGCGCCTCAGCATCCTGTCGAACCTATGAGAAGACCCATGGTCAAACTTGGATTCAGAACCCTACGTGTCCAGGCGAAGGAGACAACACCATGAGCACTACATCTGCGCAAAGGGCTCTGCGCGGAACACCTCCAAGACCACATCAACGAGCTGCAGAAGCGAAAGAAAGAGCTCCGAGCCGAACTCGATCACGTCGAGAAAGAACTCTGGGACCATCAGCACGAGTCAGGATGACCATGACCAAAGACACTCAAGAAAAAGCAACTCCTTCGGCGTCGCCAGCGAAAACAACTCCTTCGGCGTCGCCGGACAAGAACCGCTACTGCGGAGAATGCGGGCGGGAGGTCACCGACCACCGACCCGGATGCCTCTCGCAAGCCCTCAAGGGGAACCTCACCGACGCACGAAGGGCCATCTTCGACAAAGCGATGGCCGAGCAAGAGGTCCCCGCAAAGCTTCGTTTCCTTGCCGACGCCTTCGAGAAAGAGGCCCTCTACGAGCACGCGATGCACCTCCGAATGCGCGCGACCACCAAGGAAGGAGAACGGGCCGGTGGCAGGAAGCACGAACTCGGAACCATCAAAGCCGCGCGCAAAGGCATCCTCGCCGACAGAGGCGTACAGGCTGTCGAAGTGTCTATCGAGTTCGGCGAAGGGGTGACGGCGCAGTTTCAGACCGTGTTCCTCCGCGACGCCGACATGGAGAAGTTTGCGGAGGCGGTCCTATCCCTCTTCGCGAAAAAAGAGATGCACGAGCTCGAGGGCATCAAGGTCCATGCCCTCCGCGCATGGGACGACCCCCAAGAGCCTGTCGAGGGCCTCGAGAGCCTCGAGTCCGGACAGCGCATCACGAAAACCGGCTGGCTCCGAGCGTACGACCCCACGGGCCAGCACCCGTCGCCCCTCGACCGCCGGGCGACGCATATCGCCCACGAGATCGCCCGGCTGCGCATCGAGATCGAAGCACGCAGCGAGGAGATGAAGAAGCTCGAGGATGGGTACACCGACTGGGAGAAAGTCCCCTGAGCACGAAGCCCAAACCGAAGGGTTTTCTCGCGCAGACCGTCGTGTCCAAGGAGGTCGGCGCGTGGATCCGAAAGAACGCCGAGGAGGACGGCCTCTCTGTCGCGTCGTGGCTCCGCAACCTCCTCTCCGAGGAGGCTTCGTCCGGTAGGCACGGACCGCTCCGCCGACGCGTGACCGAGCTCGAGACGCGCGTCGGCGCGCTCGAAGGACAGCGCCGCGGCAAGGAAGCGAAACCCCTATGAAGCAAAAGCCTCGCGATCTGGGGACCGTCGGCGACGCCGGGCGCATCCTCTACGCGATGGTGTGCACCTGCTCCGCCTGCTCGAAAAGCTCGACTCCCCAAGGCTGGAAGGACGGTGGACCCATGGTCGCGCACATCGTCACGCATCTCATCTTCCTTACCTGCCTGGAATGGGAAGGACACCTCATCACGCCACAGGTTGACCGCGGCCTCTTGAAGGAGATCGAAAGCCTGGGGTCCGTCGCCCTCGACCCCACCGCCGTGGAAGCCATCCGAGGAAAGCTCGCGAGCGACGGTGTGCTCAAGAGGGTGCACCAGAGAGCACTGGCCGCCCTGAATAACCCGAAGCAGCACAAGACAGGAGAGATCGCTTTGCAAACCGTCACCATGTCGATCACCGAGGTCGCGAAGAGCATGGTCGATAACGCCTGGAACAGCCTCTCGGAAGAAGAGAAAGCAGACCTTCGAAAGCGCGTTGCGCACGCACTCTCGAAGAACCTGCAGAGCGGGCAGCTCGAACCGCGCCTGCGTGAAACGATGATGAACTTCGTCGTGGGGATGGTCGAGAAGGAGCTCGAGGCTCGCACCGAGGAGATCCGCGCGAAGGTCGCCGCCGAGGTCGAGGCGCGCTGGGCAGAACAGATCGAGAAGGTCGTTCAGACGAAGGTCGACCAGGCCATCGCCAAGGTCAAGCAAGAGATCCTGGCCCCGCGATGAAAAAGCACCGTCAAGGTATGCCGTGACCAAAGCCGCCGACGTCAAGGAGCTCCTCGCCGCCCTGCGCACGCAGGGATGGCAAGTCACGCTCACCGACGGCGGCAACAAGTACAAGGCCCACCCGCCGGACAAGGGCAAGAAGATGGTCGTCTTCTCCGCGCTGCCTTCCGGCGCCGACGCCTTCACAGCCATCACCCGTGAGCTGCGGCATAGCGGGTTCGTCTGGCCGCCACCAGAGAAGAGAAAGGCTACCGTCGTCCCGATCCATAGCGCCACGCCGTTCGCCGCCAAGCCTCACCCAGAAGTCGAGACCGTCGACGAAGAAGACGACGAGAATCGTCCCGCACCGCGAGACCTCGGAGCACCCATCGCTCCGCCGGTTCAAGCCGCGAGACCCAAGGCCAAGGCAACGGGCCGTGGCAGCGGCGACGAAGACGTCATGTACCTCGAGCTCAAAGAGGCGAAGGCGCTCGTTGACCTCGCGGGCGAAGAGCTCCGCGCCGCAAAGGACAAGCTCGACATCGCCCAGGCGACCTACGACACCGCGAAGCAGGAATACGAGTCCGCCCTGTCGGATCTGCGCAAGAGAAAGAAAGCGTTCGACGCCGCGTTCGAAGAGAAGGAGAGAGCATGAAGAACATCCGCCTACGGCACGCCGTCGAAGCGCTCGCCGAGAAGTTCCTCGGCAAGCACGGCATCGTCGCCATCGACGGCGAAGAGACCATCGTCGTCATGGTCGAGGGTGACGCCGCAGAAGCGACGAAAGTCGTCCCGCTCTGGCCCGACGGTGTCCGGGCAAAGATCGTCTCGACAGAAGGCTTCGAGCTCCACCGAAAGACGCAGACCGAAGAGCCGAGCAGACCGAAGGCTACCGTGCTCGAGGGCCTGCTCCGAATCCGGGACTGGCCCATCTCGCCCAATCCATCGCTATGGCTCGAACACAGGGGCTGCAGCATGAGCGCGAGCGCCGTCCTGTCAGGCTCTGGTGGAGACCTCATCGGCAGACGCGTCCGCGTCACCATCGAGGCGATCGATGAAGAAGGCAAGCCAACACCGCCTGGTGGCGCGACCCTCGAGCTCCTCGTTCGCCCTTTCGAGGTCGATCACATGTGCCCCGAGTGCGGAAGCGCCATGCACAAACCGGTGTCCCTCTGGCGATGCACGAAGGACCAATCTCACACGATGGTCGGCCCCGAGATCACGTTCGAGATGCGCACCCGCACCGAAAACTCCGACAACGAAGAAAAAGAGGAAACCAAGACCCCATGACCGAACCCCATCTCTGCATGCAGAGCCGCGAGCACGGCGGACTGCGCGTCTTCAAGAAGCTCTCGACCCACGGCAACGCCGAGAGGCGACACCTCCTCATCGACGGCATGCACCCGGAGGACGTCGCGATGCTCCAGGCGCTCTACTCGCGGAGCGCCGCGAGCGTCGAAGAGCACATGAAGAAGGTCCTTGCCACCGGCTCCGGCAAGTTCATGGAGAGCTTCTACGTCCGGTATAACCACAAGAGCATCGGCGACGGGGGAAGCACGACCCTCTTTCTCGAGAACGTATCAATGCTCTGCGCGAAGGGGATCGAGGATTGGCCGCTCTTCTCCGGCCAGGAGACGAGCACGCGATTCATCGACATGAGCCTACAGCCGCTCGCGAACCCGGTTGGGACCGACGAGGCGAGGGAGATCCAAGTTGCGTGGATGGCCTTCTACTCCATGCACCAAGAGAGGGTCGCTGCCGAAGTTCGGCGGAGGCACACGAAGAAACCCGACGAGACAAACAAGGACTACGAGGCTGCCGTCAAGACTCGCACGTTCGACATCATGCGCGGGTTCTTGCCGGCGGGGCTGTGCACGAACGTCTCCTGGCACACCAACCTTCGCCAGGCGAGCGACCACCTGGCGCTCCTCCGCCACCACCCATCCCCCGAGCTGCGGGGGGCTGCCGCCGACCTCACGACACTTCTCGCCGAGGCGTACCCGTCGAGCATCGGCGTCAGCGCCACGGCGGACGTGAGCTCCGTCAATGGCGGCGAGGCCGAGCGCGAGGCGTGGCGGGCGCAGGTCGCCGCCGCGTACTCGTATCCCGTCGAGCGGCCCGTCGAGGACAACCTGGCCAACGGGCAGTCGTGGACCTTCGACGCCCACAAGATCGACCGTTACAGGATGAGCCAATACGACGACCTCCTCTCGGGCAGACCCCGCGGCGCCGTCTTGCCTCACTTTCTCACAGACCTCGGCCAGATCTACCTCTCGTTCCTGCTCGACTTCGGGAGCTTCCGCGACGCGCAAAGGCACCGCAACGGCGTATGCCGGATGCCGCTCCTCACGCTCCGGCACGGAATGCACCCGTGGTACCTCGACCAGCTCGACGAAGGTCTCGCGAAGGACGTGCGCGACCTCGTCGCGCACCTCTCCCGGCGCATATCCAAGATCGATGACCCGGTCCTGCGCCAATACTACATCCCCATGGGGATGCGCGTCGCCTGCCAGATCACCTACGGCCTGCCGTCCGCGATCTACGTCGCGGAGCTCCGGGGAGCGAAGACGGTCCACCCCACTCTCCGCCAGGTCGCGCACTGGATGCACAACAGCATCAAGGGAGCATTCCCCCAGATCGCCCTCCACTCCGACATGGACCCCGACGACTGGAGTCTCCGCAGAAGTCAACAGACCATCACCGAGAAGAGCGCATGACAAACACCCAGGCAGCCACGGTCATCTACACCGCCACGAGCAGACTCTACGAGATCACCAACGACGTCCTTAGCCAAACCCTCACCGCGGACGCGTGGACGGAACTCCGAAAGATCGACGACGCCCTCGAGGCCATCCGCAAGAACGAAGGAGACACCGAGGACAAGTGACCAAGATTATCACCACCGTCAGGGGCGCCGGGGGCGAGCGCGGGACTCTCGAAAGGAACGGACGCCCCGGATGGTTCATCATCACGACGAGCGAAGTGCAAGAGACAGAGAAGGAAAAACAGATGACCGCAATCAACGAGATCAGGGACGCAGCCTGGCGCATCGCCAGAGAGCACGGCTTCACGGACAACTCCGTCGAGGGGGATATCGCCCTCATGCACTCCGAGCTATCGGAGGCCCTCGAGGACCTCCGCAACCGCGCCGCGGTCGGCGAGGTCTGGTACGAGGAGAAGATCCCCGCCTTCCACGCGAACGGAGAAGCCATCCTCGTCGACGGCAAACAGGCCACCGTCGCGATGAAGTTCAAGGAGCCGTACCGCGTGACCGAGGCGACATGCGCGACGTGCAAAGGAGAGAAGGTCCTCCATAGGCACATGCACCCCACGGAGGACGGCCCGCGCGGCCCCAGCGCGATGGTCGACGTACAGTCACCGCGCTGCGCGAAGTGCCTCGGTACCGGCAAGGAGATCGTCCTACGCAAGCCCTGCGGCATCCCTAGCGAGCTTGCGGACGTCATCATCCGCGCGCTCCACTTCTCGGGCAAGCACTCCATCGACATCGGCGGCGCCATCGGCGAAAAGATGAACTACAACGAGACTCGCCCGTACAAGCACGGGGGCAAAACAATCTGATGGCCTCGACCCCTCGGCCTCACCCGTCCGGATACGTGAGTTCTCGTGACGCTCGTCCTGGAGCGCTTCTACCGATCCAAGGACGGCGAGGTCTGGTGCTTGCTTCGAGCACACGCTCGTATCGAAAGTCCGGATGAGCGCCTACGGAAAACTCTGGCAAAAAGTCAGCGACATCCGCGCAGCATTGAAGGCGTCGCGGCCAGCCATCGACACCAGCACCCTCGCAAACGCCATCCGGAGCATCAATACGCTGGATGATGACGCGAGAACCCTGCTGGGCGAGTGGGCCGACCTGGAACGCGAGATGGCCAAGTGCGAATGAAAGGAGCTGTGATGTCGAGAGACAAGAAACCATTCGACACCTCCGAACTCGGAGGAAGCAAAGACAAGCGCGTCGCCCGCGTCGAGAGGCGCGCCGCGGGGCTCGTCGGCACGACACGCCACAAACTCCGAGGCCGTCACGACGCAAGCCCCGACATGCCCGCCGTGCGGGCCTCGAACGGCGACGCCATCCAGTGCGACGCCAAGAGCCGCCGCGAGCCGATGCCCAAGTGGGTCCTCGACGGCCTCGCGGCGTGCAAGCGGTACACGCCGGGCGCCCACCCCGTGCTGCTCGTCTACCCGCTCGGCGGCAAACCGGTCGCCATCCTGCCCGCCGAGGCGTTTGCACGCCTCGCAGGCTTCCAGCTGCCACAAGCCGGCGAACAGTTGTCTCTCACCCCTGTCAAGGAGAAGACGGACAGATGACCGGACGCCAACATAGCTGGCGCACGAGGGCGCTGGTCGAAGTGAGCCCCGACGGCGCCGAAGGGGTACCAGAATGGAACCGATGAAGCGCATCCACTACGCCCACCGCACCGAAGCGCGCTGGCGTACCGGCCGCTGGCTCCACATCCACGGGGCGCGCTTCGCCGTCTGCATCTCCGGGCCGAACGCCATCTACATCGGCGTCCACGAGAACGTCACACACAACAAGACCCTCATCACTTGCAAGAGGTGTCTCGGGATCGTGAAGGCCATCGAAGAGTACGAGAAGAACCCGGAGCCCAAGTCATGACCGAACTCGAACTCATGCAACTCGACAACCTCGAGCGCTCGCTCGTCTACGTGCGGACCGAGCTCCTCGCCATGGGGCGCAAGGCCGAGTCCCTCGCGGAGAGCGACAAAAACGGGGACCTCGGCGGAACACTCATGTCCGTCTATGCCGTCGCTACGAGGGTGGCCCAGGAACTCGGCGACGAGCTCACCCTGCTGCAGAAGTCCAGGTCGATCGCGCCGCCACCGAGGAAGTCCCAATGAGGCTCCACGGGGTCAATCTCGGCCACGTCCTCTGCGCGTCCGGCGCGCGGGGGTTCTCCGGCGAAGGGTACTGGTTTCACGGCGTCCCCGGCGTCGGCTACCACGGCGCAACCCTCGTGACGAAGACGACCACCCTGCATCCGCGCAAGGGAAACATGCGCCTCACGGACCAGCACCGCCCCGCGGACTCCTTCCCGGACTGCATCGTCGTCCGGCCGATGGCCGGCGTCGCGCTCAACGCCGTCGGCCTCTCTGGACCAGGAATCGATGCGCTCCTGCCGCGCTGGATGAGCCTGCCTAAGCCGCCAACCGCTCGTCGTCTCCCTGATGAGCGCCGCCGAAAGCGCAGAGGCCAGGGTCGCAGAGATCGAAGAGATGTGCCGACGCCTGCATCCTCTCGCCGCCAATCGGCCCAGTCTCGCCCTGCAGATCAACCTCTCCTGTCCGAACGTCGGTCTCGACCCGACGCACCTTTTGGAGGAAGCGACCTCCATTCTGAGTCGAGCAGCCGCCGCACTCGTGTATGAGCGCCCGCTGATGCTCAAGCTCAACGCACTCGTGCCTCCCGAGACGGCTGCCCGGATCGCCTCGCACCCCTTGTGCGACGCCATCGTATGCAGCAATACCATCCCGTGGGGCACCATGCCCAACAGGATCGGCTGGAAGAAGATCTTCGGCAGTGAGACGTCCCCCCTCGCCAAGTACGGAGGCGGAGGACTGTCCGGTGCCCCGCTCCTACCAATCGTCGAAGACTGGGTGCGAGGCTTCCGCAGCGCCTGCGCGACCGAGGGCTTCGTGCGTCCGATCGTCGCGTGCGGCGGCATCCTGTCGGAAGCGTGCGCGGACCGCCTGCTCGACGCCGGCGCCAACGCCGTGGAGCTCGGGTCCGTGTCGATCCTCCGCCCCTGGCGCGTCCAAAGAATCGTCGACCACGTGAACGAGCGAGCGAGGAGGAGAGTTTGACCACCATCACCAGCCTGCGGATCCGTCGCCCCGACGACATGCACGTGCACCTGCGCGAGGGAAAGATCATGAAGGAAGTGCTGCCTCACACGGCCAGCGTCTTCGGCCGCGCCCTCGTCATGCCGAACCTGAAAGAGCCAGTCCTCACCCGCGGCGACGCCGCGGCGTACAAGAGAGCGATCCGCCAGGAGCTCGATTCCCAGAAGTCTGGCGAGCCACAACGATTCCAGCCGCTCATGACCCTCAAGCTCACCAAGCGCACCGAGCCACTGGACATGCATACCGCCAAGGAAGCTGGCGTCGTCGCAGTCAAGCTCTACCCAGAGGGCGTCACCACGAACTCCGCCGACGGTATCTCCGACGTCGAAGCCCTCTACCCCGTCTTCGAAGCGATGCAAGCGTGCGGCATGGTCCTCTCTATCCACGCCGAGAGTCCCCACGCCTTCTGCCTCGAGCGCGAACGCGACTTCGTCGAGGCATACCTGCCTAGCCTTCTCGAGTTCTTCCCACGCCTCAAGGTCGTCATCGAACACGTGTCCACCGCGCACGCCGTCGACTTCGTCTTCAACGCCCCGACGAAGAACCTCGCCGCGACGATCACGGCGCACCACCTTCTCCTCACCCTCGACGACGTCGTCGGCGGCATGCTCTCTCCGCACAACTTCTGCAAGCCGGTCGCGAAGAGGCCGGAAGACCGGGAAGCCGTCCTCCGGGCTGCGACGAGCGGGTCGAGCAAGTTCTTCTTCGGGTCGGACTCCGCTCCCCACACCCGCGACACCAAGGAGTGGCGCGCGGGATGCGCTGGGTGCTTCACCGCTCCAGTCGCGCTGCCGCTCCTCACCCAGATATTCGAGGAGCGTGGGGCGATCGAGAAGCTCGAACCTTTCACCTCTGTCCACGGCGCCGAGTTCTATGGCCTGCCGCTGAACGCTGACGAGATCACCCTCCATCGAGAGACTTGGATGGTTCCGGAATCGTACGAAAACATCGTGCCCTTCTGGTCCGGGCGCACCCTGCCGTGGCGCGTCGCGGAGAGGCCGTGACCCCATGGCCATACTCGTCATGCCGGCCGGTACGCGCAAGCTTCTCGAATACATGAAGGTGCGCGAGGAGAGGGTCCGCACCATGCTCGTCCGTCGCGTGACCTACGGCGGAAAGAAGGGGCGATCCGCACTACGGCGTCTGCAGCGGATGGGACCCCCGTATGGGCCGACACCGAGCGCGTCATCGGCAATCTATGGGGACCCATGTGGGCACGCCCACCCCACGGCTTCGCAAAAGAGACATGACGATGAAAGGCTGGAGGAAACCAATGAACATCTACGTCGCGTCGAGCTGGAGGAACGTCTGGCAACCTACGATCGTGAAGCTGCTCCGCACCTGGGGCCACGAGGTCTACGACTTCCACAACCCCGCCCCTGGCAACCACGGGTTTCACTGGACCGAGATCGACAAGGACTGGAAGACCTGGGACCCCGCGACCTACCGCAAAGGCCTCGAGCACAAAGTCGCCAGGGACGGCTTCGGCAGAGACATGAACGCCCTCATCACAGCTGATGCCTGCATCCTTGTGCAACCGTGCGGTACGAGCGCTCACCTCGAACTTGGATGGGCCTGCGGTGCGAAAAAGAAGACCGCCGTCCTCTTCCCCCTCGACATCAAGGTCGACCTTGCCGACGCCCTCGGCCACTCGATGACCGACACGGACAACAGCTGGTGCGTGCCATGCAACGGACACATGTCCGGGTCCCCTAGCGACGAGACGATGGGCGAGTGCCGGATGCCGGAGAAGCTCCGAAAGATCGAGCCGGAGCTCATGAGCAAGATGGCAGGTGCCATCCTCCTCAGCGAGAAGGAACTCCACCTCTGGCTGAACCAGGAAGCATCCCTGGACTTCAACGAGGAACTCAACCGGCTCAACAGAGAGCTCAACAACCCGTGAACGACATTCCTCAGGGCCTCTCCTGCAAAAACTGCGGACAGCCCATCACCAAGGACACCAGGCACGAATTCGTCGGCTTCCCCGACGACTTCTACCACCGAGCCTCCTCATGCCTTCCCAAGATGATCGAAAGGGTCGAAGCGTCACCCGTGATCCACATCCTCCACCACGGCTTCCCGCTCTGCGTCTTCAACCACGAAGTTCCTGCCAAGTGGCCGACAGGCCACAAGTGGACGAGCAACGTATGGGAAGCCACGTGCCGCCCCTGCCAAACCCATGCATGGTCAAAAGAAGGCAGGCGCCACGTGCGCCTCGAGGACCCCGGCATCACCCCCGAGGAATGGAACCGCAAAGTGGGCGACTGGCTGAATGAACCATGAACGACGACCTCACGACCGGAACAAAAGTCCGCACCTCCAAACCAGCCAAGCTGTCCACCGACTGGGGCGAGCGGGCGGTCCTCGAGAGAGCACGCCACTGGGGCAAAGAAGGAACGGTCATCGAACGATCCGACTCCCACGGCGTCATCTACCGCATCGACTTTTCGAGCGACGCCTCGCGCACGGCATGGTTCGAACGTCGCGAGCTCCAACGGCTCATGGTCGACCAGTATAGCCCCGTCGAGCGGCGCGAACTCCTCGCCAAGATGAGCGCAGCGAGCGACGCCTTCTACGGAACGGCTGCGAGCATCGGCGTTCACGCCTTCATCGAGTTCGCCGGCCTCATGAACGAATTCATCAAGATCTGCCAGCAATCCGAAGAGAAGGGAGTCGACTTCACCATGTGCAACACGCACACGGGTAGGCCTCTCATCATCGAGCACTGGCATGCCGCCTATCTCGCCGAGAAGCTCGACTGCATCTACGGCCCGTCGCTCTCGGAGAACCCGGCCGCCCGGCGCGCGTTCGTCTCGAGCATGTTCCCAGAATGCGAAGACGTCCTCGACCTCGTCCTCACGGCCGACGGCGAACGCGTCCTCGCATCGGTCTTTGACCGGATCCGCAAAGCCGCAGACGGCTGGCGTATAACCGGCGAAGTCGCGAAGGCCGAAGTGCTTCTCCGTTTTGCGGAGGTCTTCCTCGACATGAAGCACCACCCGCTCGCGCGTCAGCCTCAAACAGACTCACCGAACACAACATGAAAAATATAGATGCAAAATATATAAAGTAACTGGCGACCTAATATCGCAGTTGCAAGCGACACATAGGCGCGGTATGATCCGCGCGTCGCCACGTTGTCTGCCAGTTGCCAAGTGCCCAAAGGCCCCGCGTCGCCAGTCAAGCGCCGCGGGGCTTTTGCTTGTTCAGGCCTGGCCCACCGCAGGCGGAAGAACAGACGGCGTATCCGAACTCGCGCTGTCCCACTCCTCGATGGCGGCTTCGAGCGCCTTCGTGAGCGTCTCGCCCTCGCCAATGCTCAGCGCCGCCGGATCATCGGGCGCATAGAGCCACACGCTCCAGTAGTCCTCGCCGATGTGGACCTGGAACGACAGGCCACGCTCATCGAGCAATGCCTCGAGCTCCGACAGGTCCGGTACAGCCATCACGCACCAGGCTAGCTCACGAGAGCAGTCTCGGGACACTGCGTTTGCCGAGGATCTGCTCCGGAACCGTCCACGGACGCTCCTTCGCAGCCTTGTTCATCATGAGCTCCGCGTAAGCATCCGCGCCACCAGCTATAGCGACATCCCTCTTACGCTTCGCGAAGTCCTCCCTCGCGAACGCCTCGAGCGCCTCGTGGTCAGCCTTCGACAGTCCGCGCAGCGCCTTGCGCCGTCGGCTGACCGACAAGTACCCAGTCTCCGCGTGAAGCCTCGCCAGCTCTTCGCGCGAAAGCGTCGACCTTGCCGGCTCCGGAGCCACCACCCGCGGCGGCTCCACCGCACGCACTTCACGCGTCTGGACCCGCTCCTCGATTCGCTCGACCACGTCCGCCATTAGCCTCGGCAAAACAGGCAGCACCTCGCGCGTACGCCGATGCTTTCGCTTCCTCGGCTTTTGCGCAGGCGGAGGCTGAAACGGCCGACGCATCGGCGGTCAACGTACCACTCCGCCGCTCCTTCGCCACCGCCACCGCCACCTCCCGCGGCCGCTCCCGCGGCCGCCAGCGCGCCCGCCCCTAGCGCCCCACCCCGAGCCCCAGGCGCGCCGCGCAAAGCGCCCAAGCCCCAAGCCCCAAGCC
>Ga0074044_10000417_pt1 | contig 42395 bp, 44 predicted proteins | sample BogForMeECP23OM1_FD_94443 | JGI IMG/M metagenome (GOLD analysis project Ga0074044, IMG submission 94443) | Bog forest soil microbial communities from Calvert Island, British Columbia, Canada - Bog Forest MetaG ECP23OM1 | ecosystem: Environmental > Terrestrial > Soil > Wetlands ...
ATTCGCTGGGCCGCAAAGAGATGCACGATATGCCGGCCTCGCAGATTCACGAACTCTACAAGCCGAGCTTCTCCATCGCGGTCCCGCCCGAAGCCGATCTCGGAGGCACGATGGCGGGGCCTCATTCCTTGCCGGCTCCCGGGTCCGAGCCCGCGCCTGCACTGCCGTCTCCGAGCGGCGGCTCCGGAGAGACGCCGTTCAATACCGAGGAGATTGGGCCGTCGAGCATGGGAGGTCCTGCCACGGCACCGGCAACCGCCGCCAGCGGGCTCGGCATGCCGGTCACGAGCGCGGGCGCTGCTTCTGCGGGCGGCGGCGCACGCGCGCTCGATGCGAGCCGCGCGGCACTCAGTCCGGCGACGCCTTGAGAATCGCGCGTTCGACTAGAACTTGTTCCGACGCGTGCGCGAACTGTTCGATAGGTGGCGCCAACAGCGACTACCGAGCATTATCTGGAATGCCGGCGCTTGAACCATTGTAGGTTGCGATACTAAAGAGGTCGCGGAAACGGGTCCGCCCTCGCATCAAAAGAAAGAACAAATTTCCTCAAATATTGCGCCGTAGCTCCCTCGCGTCAGCCCGCTCCCTTCCCTGCTCGAGCGCCGGGCCTTTTCACCTTTTCTGGCCGGCATGCTGCGAGGGTCAATCTATCGCGGAGTACGCCGTCGGCCCCGTTCCTAACGGTCGCTGTCGTTCGGCGACGGGCGTGCCAAAGACTATCCCGCAGTTGTGAGGTCCCCGGCTCGCGGCCACCAGTCGGCGATTAAGCACCGAGCCTCTGGTAGGTGCGCTCTATCAATTCCGCCCGCGACACGAGCACGACACGCACTGGACGGCGATTGCGCAGCTTGGAGAGGATCCGTGAGGCTGCGGCGAGCGCAACTCATCAGGGGCATTGCCGGCGGGAATTCTGGCGCCGGGTCAAGGTAGTTCACTGCGAGAGTCGCAGCAACCGAATGAAACGACTTCACTTAGGAGCTCAGAAACTTGAAAGCAAGTGCTCGATGCCACTGGCAGAGCGCCGATGCGATTCGCGCGGTGCTTCTCATTTGATCGCGTTGAGCGCTCGAACAAGGATGAATTCTTGCTCGATTTCGCCATTGCGCGAGTTGGCCGGAGAGAGCAGAAGCAGCGCGTGACACCGTTCAGCCGATCATTGAAGCAGTGTCATCGTCGCACCCGATCGTGCGGCGCCTAGGTTCGGTCCGAGCCTGAAAGCGTTGGTGGTCGGGTCGTAAAGCTCAAGCGAGAGGACGGCGTTGCCTGCACTGTCGGGACTGCCATACACCAGAACCGTGCCATTGCTAAGCGTGGTCGCGACGAGATTTTGACGAGCAATCTTCATCGTCGCAGTCGCGCTCGGTGGCGCAAAGCTGTTGGTCGCCGGATCGTACAGCTCGGTGGAGGCGAGCGGAGTTCCACCGAGTGATTCAGAACCACCGATTATCAGCACCTTACCGGAATTGGGTCCTGTAGTGAGAGGGACGGCGGCAGGGCCGATGCGCGCCGCGTTCATGCTTGGCGCGTTCGATGGTGGCTCAAATGTATTGGTGGCCTCGTCATATAGTTCGGTTGAAGCGTCCCAGCCGAGCGCGTACGAGTATCCGCCGCCGACGATCAGGATCTTTCCGTCGTTGAGCTCTATTGACGCAGGCTCGAGCCTGAATTCGCTCATATCGGCGGTCTGGTCTGGCGGCGCGAAAGAGTTGCTCGCCGGATCGTAGAGCTCGGTAGCAATTAAATTCATGGTGTCCAGGGCCTCAGGAGCTCCGCCGGCGATCAGAACCTTGCCAGAGGCAGGGCCTCTGGTAATCGACGTTGCGGTTGCACCGGCCCGTGCATGATTCATGACGGCTGTTTCGGTTGGGGACGCAAAGGTGTTGGTAAGGGGGTCGTAGAGTTCCGTCGAAGCAAGTGGGTCGCAACCCACCCCGCCGACGATTAAGACCTTGCCGTTGCTGAGCGATATCGCGGGAGCGCCAGTGCGTCCCGCGTTCATAGTGGCAGTCGTCGCAGGCGCGGCGAAGCTCCGGGTGGTCTGGTCGTAAAGCTCGGTAGAAGTGGTTGCTCCACAATCGAGACCGCCGCCGAGAGACTCACCACCCGCGATCAGCACCTTGCCATCGTTGAGCAAGGTCGCGGAGTGACCAGCCCGAGGTCTATTCATAGTGGCGATTCGAGATCGAGGTGCAAGGGTGTTGGTGACCGTATCGTAAAGCTGCGCGGACTGTTGGACCGCCGGCAGGTGGAGGATACTTCCGCCTGCAAGCAGCACGTGTCCTGCCGCCACCGGGGGGGTGCGGGGCGGTGTTGCCTCCTGCGCGCCGACATCTCTCGTTGCGGAGCACAGAACGAGCCCCAAGCCCAGGCAGAGCAGACGAGTAACTTCGATTGCGCGCTTGGCCATGTTGCTCTTTGAGTGCTCGGATTGGGCGCGTCGCCAATAAAGGCAACCGAGAGGTATTTCGATATGCGGTTCCTCGCGCTCGGTGATCGGGGCAGTGCTGTCGGATCCGGCGGCACCGGGAGGCTCGAGACCTCGGCACCGCCCATCATCAAAATGTCCCCGGGCGTTAAGGATCGTTGCGTTGCGAGTTTGCTGGGCAGTGTTCATCGTCGGTGTCGCGGGGCAAAAGCAATGGTCGCCACGAGGTAGCTCGGTTTTCAAGTATAAGATTAGCACGGATACCGCCCAGGAAAGGCCACTCCACGACCTTCGGGACCTGTCAGCATTACACGCTGTGGGGACCAAGAGAACTTACTGCCTGTGATCATCGTTGCAAGTGCTCACGAAAGCTGGAGGGTATTAACGAAGGCTCACGTTTGATCTAACGGGGATGGCGAGGGTCTCGGCTCCATGCAACGGAATGTAGAAAATGAGTAACGAGCACTGTCGTTCGAAGGGTTCAGGAAGTCGCCGCCCGCGAGCATCATTGGTCCATCCGGTAGGCCTTCCCTCAGCTTTGCGACGCGCCGCTGCGCCAGTCGCGTAGCCGCACTCCATCGTCACCGCTCAACAGAGGCCGAACCAGCCCTTCACCCGCGCAAACGGAACGCAATCGGCGATCGGTTCAACTTGTCTTGCAAGTGTTAATCACAATTTCCACGCGGCGGTTTTTCTGGCGGCCACTTGGGTTGTCGGAGCCGTCCGGATTTGTGTTCGGCGCGACCGGGTGTGCCTTTCCGTAGCCCTTAGTCGGTGTCGAGGCAGGCAGATAATCGTGAGCAACTAACCATGATTTGACAGTTTTAGCGCGTTGTTCGCTCAGATGTTGATTGTATTCAGCCGACCCAATGGCGTCGGTATATCCGTCGACTTCGGTCGGGTCGTTCTTATACTTGTTGATGATCGGACCCAGCGCTTCCAGAGTCTCTTCCGCATCTGCTCTCAGATCAGATTTGTCAAAATCAAACAGCGCGTCCGCTCCCACAGAGAGGCGAGTCTCGCACGCTACGGATTTCTGCTTGATCGCTTGGATGCCCTTGGGCACCTGGATCGGGCCTGGCTTGAGCCATGGACCTTGGGGCTGCTTAATTTCACCCGGCACCTGCCAAGTTCCTTTCGGTTGCTCGATCTCACCAGGCTGTTGCCCCTCGGCCTGCGAGACCGGTGGAATGACTAGCAACACGGCTGCGCAGAAAGCGATCAGCACTGTCGGGCGAACTCCCCGCTGTTTGCCCTTTACGTCTGCCATGGTTGGCATGCAGTGGTTCTTCAGGGTCTTGTTCTAACTAGATCATGAAGGGAGGAAAAACTCCGAACACCGACGATGGGCTGCGAATCGAACGACCGGCCGAGCGGCCCGTTCGCTCGATAAGCTCGATCACAAATACGGGTGCGGTGTGGCCGCGGCAGGTCTGGCCGAAACTGTTCAGGTGGAACATTTTTGCCAATTGAGCATCTGGCCCAGATTCCGATTTCCCTGTGGCGTAGAGGTGTAGTTTTCGCGCGGGCGTGACTGCAATAGCTCGCAACTCAGCGATCCGAAACTTTCATTCGGAAGCCACTCGCGAACCCTCCAGAAGGCCGATATTTGTCGGCCGTCGCTGCATTACCAGCGGAGCACTTCGGTGTCTTTTCCGTTGAAGGATGGCGCGAAGAAATCTGCCACGTTGCGATCACTGCGGCCCCGCCAATAAGAGTTCGGGCTTCTCTCGTCTCCTGAGAGGGCAAGACTGAAGGAGGCCTATGGGACTGGCACAAAGCTGACGATGCCGCTGCCCACAAGGTCTACCGATGCGGACAGGGTATGTTCTCCGGTCCGTGACGCGTTCAGAAGAGCTTCAATGTCGATCTTAGCTATGAACTTCCGTGTCTCATTCAGGACGAGCCCAACCGCCTCATCGGTGTTTGGGCTCACGTACGCCGCAACCGCATCGGGATGACGGGCGGTTTCCCAGGGCGCTCCGCTAGGGTCATCGGGCATGCTGGCAACCACCCAATCTTGGACAGAGGGTATCCCGTGTCCAGCAGCCGAAGGAAGCCGGACCGCGGCGAATGTGTTGCTCCCGGAATCGCCCTCCAGGAGAGCAAGGTGTGTCCCTGACGCGATTGAAACGCCAGTCGTTCCGTTCGTGGCGGCACTCAGCTCGGGCAAATCCTGCAATTGGGCGGGAGCGCTCCAGACTTTCTGATGGTCGCTCTTTGTAGAGGAAAAAGTCACTTGACTGAGATCCGCGATGAAGACACGGGCCCTTGGTTCATCGGAAGCGAGCACGATTCCGGTTGAGCATTCGGCGGCGACCGAGTGCAAATTATCGACACCAGAAAAAATCCCCGAATCGTCGGCGAATTCGTAGACTGCGGGGTTCATCGGGTCACTAAGATCAAAGATCTGAGGGTTGGTAGGCAGATTCTGATTGCGCCGGCCTGCGAACAGGATCAGATCGCGTTCGGGGTACGGCGAGAAACTCCCAGTAGTCGCCGCGGTCGCTGTAGCTGTCACCGGAAGGTAGCTTTGGGTTGTCAAATCCAGGAGCTGTAGACTGCTTGAACCCCCAGGCACAAGCATTTCGATGAGGGCCAGCTGGGCCTTGCCGTCGATGGCGACTCCTTGGGCCGACAGACCTGCGCTGGTCAAAGTCTTGACCAAGCGTGAACTTCGAATCACGTACGAATCGGTGCCGTCAGAAGTGCAAACCGTTACCCCACTCGAACTGTCCGAGGAGCACGAGCTTACTCCTCGCGGCGTTATGATCGTGGTTGGGGTGGTAACTCTGTCGCCCTCGATCGGAACTAGCGCCACACCGTTCGTGCCTGTTCCCGGCAGGTCACCCTTGGGTACGTATGCCACGACGCTCTGACCCGAGGAGAGAGCGGCGATTGCCCCTCCTTTCTCGCACGCGCTGTCGGGGATTGCGTTCGGCGGCCTCCGTGTCGCAGTTGCGGTCGGCGTGGCGGTTGCGGTCGGCGTGGCAGTTGTGGTCGACGTCGCAGTCGCGGTCCGAGTCGGGGTGGCAGTTGCGGTCGGCGTCGCAGTTGCGGTTGGCGTCGCAGTAGCGGTCCGAGTCGGCGTGGCAGTTGCGGTTGGCGTCGCAGTAGCCGTCCGAGTCGGAGTGGCAGTTGCGGTTGCAGTGGAGGTCGCTGTCGTAGTTGGCGTGGGGGTTGCGGTCGGAGTAGGGGTAGCCGTCGGGGTGGCAGTTGCTGTTGGAGTGGCAGTCGGAGTGGGGCGGACCCGCGCAGGGCAGCTAGGGCACGGGTCGCACGCAGAAGCGAACAGCGCCACACAACCTAGCGCGAGCACGAACAATAGGGCTAAGCGACGTTCAAGCATCATTCGTCTTGGACAAGTGTGGCCCTTGTAGCGGGTAAACACACCGGATGCAAATGGATTAACTTGTACGATGCACACCGGTGGTTGCCTTGACCTCGCCCGGTGTGACGCAGACCTGCCCGGTCGAATTCGACCTCGCTTATCTGTCAAACAATCAGGGTTCATTCCATGGCCGCGCCGGTTGTCTTTGGTGGCTGTCGCGATCGAGGCTCTCTTGAGAGAGCAGGTTCGGTGACCGTAGTTCGCGTTTACCACCGATCTGGATGGATCCACTTTATGGACCCACCTATGCGGAAAAAACTGCGATCGCGGCCAACCCAGACGTCCGATTGAGAATGATTCACTTCCGCATAGGCAGCTCGAGACTCTGTTTGCCCGCTCGACTAAGCGGCGTGGTACGCGCATTCTGATGACTGTCCATCTGGGGTGACCTCACCTTCCCAGTGTCCTCCCAAGCGGACGACCTATTGAAACATCACAGCTAGGTGGTGCTAAGGAATAATGGAGTCGAGGCGATCTACCCGGTCAGACGATTTGTATATGGAGCAAAGTGTAAACTCACTTGGGGAAAGCCGCGCAGCGAAGATCTTGCGTGAGATTTTCGAGTCCGGACGACCGCTCGTCTACCTACGGTCCTCGGAAGAGTACCGCATCGCAAAGTTGCTCAGGGAAGCTGGACAGAGACTGTGTGACGGCCAGCCTGCGCCGCTCTGGGAGTGGAGTCTCACTGAGGGTATGCGGCGCGAACATCGAGAAGGCGAGGGTGAGTCTCTCGATCCGGTCGCGGCGCTGGATTTTATCGCAAACCACCAGCATCCAGCGATCTTCCACCTGAAGGATTTTCACGAAGCGCTGCGCGAATTTCCTAGAGTGAGGCGTCGGCTTCGGGACCTTTACCACGGCTGTCTCGATCGACAGAAGTTCGTAGTCCTCAGTTCGCCGGTGCGCTTCATGCCTGAGGAGATCGAGCGGGACGTCGCGTATTTGGAGTTGGGGCCGCCTGATCTGGTCGAGCTCGTAGACTTTCTCGGCGAGGAGGCTCGACAAATCGCGGCGCGCGGCGGGAGCGCGGATTCCAGCGCGACGACTACAAACCAGTTGGCGCGCGCTCTGCAGGGGCTTACCCTCGACGAAGCGCGCCACGCAGTGCGCCGTGCGCTGGCCAGCAATCGGCATCTTGGGGCGGACTCTCTTCCCGCGCTGTTCGAGGAGAAACGGCTTCTGGTGAGCCGCAGCGGCGTTATCGAGTTCGTTGCCGACAGTGGTGACCTTGGCCAAGTCGGGGGCCTCGAGAATCTCAAAGGCTGGGTTCTGGAACGCAGAAAACTGTTTCACCTCCGGGATACTCTGAGCGCTGAGATCGTACCGAAAGGAATGCTCGTGATGGGTATCCCGGGCTGCGGGAAGAGCCTCTCGGTTAAAGCGGTCGCTTCGAGTTTTGAGCTTCCGCTCTATCGAATCGACATGGTCGAAATCTTCTCAGGCAGACACGGACAGCCGGCGCGGGCATTTGTCCAAGCCTGCCGGACCCTGGAGGAAATGGCACCTGCGATCGTCTGGTTCGACGAGATTGAAATGGGAATCACTTCGGCGGACTTGAGCGGGGAACAAGGCCGAATTTTTGCGTTTTTCCTCACCTGGATGCAGGAAAAGACTCGAGGACTATTCATCGCTGCGACGGCGAACCGAATCGACCTTCTGCCGGCCGAGATGATTCGGAAAGGGCGTTTCGACGAAGTATTTTTCGTTGATCTGCCATTCGAACGCGAACGAGTCGAGATCTTTCGGATTCACTTGAAACGCCGGGGCGTGGATCCAGATCGATTTGATCTCGAGGAGCTGGTTAGTTTCACTAAAGACTGGACTGGGGCCGAGATCGAGCAGTGTGTCATATCGGCACTGACCAAAGCGCAGCTCAAGGAGCGAGAGGTCACTCGCGAAGATCTGGTCGGTTCCGCCGCTACGGTTGTCCCCTTGGCCCGTACCATGAGGGAGCAGATCGGTCAGATTCGTCAATGGGCGTTTGATCGTGCAATTCGCGCGTCGGTGGCGCGCCCGGTGGACAGATGAGGTGCGGCCCGCGCTCGCGCTAGAAGATACGGTCTGGGGAGCACTCGCTTGGTGTGTCCAGCTATCCGAGCGCGATCGCGAGGTGAGTCTTGCCCACGCCCGAGGGTCTATTGGTGTTGTCAAATGGAACCCGGTGCAACCGGGTTCTTGCCGCATTCGTCATATTGATCGAAAAGCTCGCCGGAGTTGTGGGGATCGCGGCTATGGACATGCCCATCGATGAATCGTCAAACTACGGCTGGAAAACCAGAATGAAAACGCGATCGCAAACCATACGAGCGGGCTCGCATCGGCGACTGCTGTGGCCCGGGCGTTTTGTCTGGGCGATCGCTTTTGGCCTCGCGGGATGCGCCGTCGCATCAGCTCCGATAAAAACGACGCCGCAAATCGTGGCGACGCCGCAGGCCGGACAACTGACGATAAGCGTGCAGGCGGCGCCGGCCGTTGGCGACGTGCAGCCGGTTTTCGTCTCGGTGGCCAATGGCACCGATGATCCGCGCGCGATAGTACCGAGCCAGGTCTTCGCCCTAAACGATGTCGGCGAGCGGGTGGCTCCGCTGCCTCCCGGCGAAGCCGCGCGACAGGCCGGCGGAGTTGGTGAACTCAAGGCCGCACTGACCAGCGCCGCCGTAAGCGGCGTGGCGGGGGGCTCGGTCGGAGCGGGTCTGGGAGCCGTCGCGGGCGCAGGACTCGGTGGAGCTGGCTCGGGCGCTCTGGTCGGCTCGGCAATCGGCGCGGGTACCGCCATGTTCCGCGGTGTGGAACGCGGACAGGACAAGGCCGATCAGCAGGCAAACGAGCAGATTCACTCGCTTGCATTGCAGCAGCAGGAAGTGAGCCGCAACTTCACCGTGAGCGGTTACGTATTTTTTCCCAAGGGAACGTATCAGCAACTCGAGATGGTATTGGTGAATAGGGAGACCGGCGATACTCAGAGCGTCAAGGAGCTTTGGCGCTAAGGAGCTTGAGAAGCTCGCCGCGCAGTCGCGGTGCACCCCAGAGCGGGTCGGCGCTGCTTATCTCACGAGTTACCTCGCGAACTTCACAACCTGCCTACGGCCGTCCGGATCTCGAACGCCAATGCGGGCGAAAAAGCTCTGCCGGTGCGATTGGACGATGGCCTCGGGCTTGACCAGGACCATCACGTTTGAGGCAACTAGGCTAGGAGCCAGACCCAGAGCAAACGATCGATCGGCAAGAGCTGCGGATGGCCGGGCCGCTGGCGACGAAGAATGGTTAGCCGATTGGCCCAGGGCGAGGTTCTCTAGTTCCAGAACCGCCCGACTGCGCCATCGGCAGCCGATGGAGTGCACGAGCGTAAGCGTGTCGGCGACACGATGGCGGTGACTCGCGAAACTCTAGACTTTTCGCCGCTTTCGGAGTTTTCTTAGTCTTCCTGCCACGATACGAGCAGAGCCGTACCGTTCGGCTGACGTAAAAAGATAGGATGAACGAGTTTGCGGGACCCCGCGAAGGTTCCCATCCCGTTTATCATAAAGTATTTGCTCCGCGTGGTTAATAGCTCCGAGAACTGCCTCATGTACTGGCCTAGGCCGGGAATGTTGCCGACATCGGTCAGGTTGGAAAAAGGACGGATCATTCTCGCCGTCACGATGGCTTTGACGAGGTCCTGGTTCGCGAACAGGTCTGGGCTTAAAGCGGCCAAAACCTCGGGTGGCGCCGTATTCACGTTTACTTGGTTTTCTGGCACGACGGTGAGGAAGGGAAGTAGCCGATTGAAAGTGGCATCATCGATGCCACGCACCATCTTGAGGTCTCCGATCGTCGGCATGTATCCATTGCGCGGTGCATAGGGTGGCGTGAGCTGCAGGTAGTAGTCCATTTCCGCACCACCCGGCGAAGTGATGTTGTCGAAGTCTATCCAGTCGGCGATCGCCGGAATGATCTCCGGGGAAATGCCAAGGATGGTAAAGAGGCGCTCCAACGCCAGCGCGAATGCCTGGTTCAACCCAGCGTTTTGGGTGCCCAAGACGAGCTGATTGATGTTGAGTTTGCGTGCCTCGTCCACGATTGCGACCGCGGCCGTCCCACCGTCGACGTTCATAGGCGGGAAGGGCGCCGCCCAAACGTCGAAGAGACTGTCGTAGGGTGGCGTCCCTTGCGTCAGCTGATCGGTGCGCGAATCTTGAGCGAGCAATCCGAGTCCCACCCCAACACCGGACCGCGCCAGATAGTAGGCGCGCAATTCGTTCGCCTGGTTCGCGGCGGACAGATAGCCGAGAGTGGCGGTGGTGCTGAAGTCGAAGATGATCAGCGTCATCAGGGCGACACCCAGCATAACCACCAGCAAGGCGATGCCGCGTTCCCGAGCCTTCAATTTTTTCACCATTGCTGAATCGACATCGGAACCGATTGTACCTCGACCTCTATAAGCTTTGCCACCAGAGACCCAAGTCTGTTGCATCCCGCGAGGCTATATCGCCTGTCCCTTTTCAAAAAACTCAATCTGCGCGGATTCATTGGTGGTTTCATCCGGCTGCGGAGAACCTGCGTTCACGGCGATGCGGATGGGAGGACCGTTCCTGGCCGCCGGAAGCGAACTCCGAACGCACACCGCGCTCACAGCCGGCCGACTCAACCAAGCCATTGCGGGTTCTGCCAGGTGCCGTCGAAGTAATGACTGGTCTTGTAGAGTTCGAATTTGCCGTTGCTTGCCACTGGCGCGGTTCGCGCCAGCAGTGCGGTGCGCTCGTCATCCGTCATCGGCTGGAAATTGCGCGCCACATCGATCGCCTGCTGCAGAATCGCCATCGAGTCGCAGCCGGTGATCACCACGCTGGTCGGCAGGCTCATCGCGTAGCGCAGGCATTCGGGTGCCTTAACGACGCCGCTGCGCAAGATGACCTGAGCGCCCATCGGCTTCATGCCGAGCACGCCGATGTTGTGCTGGACGAGCACCGGCAGCACCAGGTTTGTGAAACTGTCGTAGTGCGCATCCATCACGTTGAGTGGCATCTGCACCGTGTCGAAGGTGAAACTGTTCTTGAACGCGGTATCCAGCATGTGGAGGTGAATCCCGGGACTTTTGTGCCCGGTAAAGCCAATGTAGCGAACCTTTCCCGCCTGGCGGGCTTTGAGCATACCTTCCAGCGCGCCGGAGGGCGCGAAGATTTTCTCCGGGTCGTCCATCCGGATAACCTCGTGGAACTGGATCAGGTCGACGTGATCGACTTGCAGGCGCCGTAGCGATTCGTCGAGCTGTGCGGTGGCGGTCTTTGCGTCGTGGCCGTCGAGCTTGGTCATCAAGAACACCTTCTCGCGGTATCCATCGCGAAGCGCCTTGCCCATGCGGATTTCGCTTTCACCGCCGTTGTAGTCCCAGCAGTTGTCCATGAAGTTGATGCCGTTATCGATCGCGGTACGGACGATACGCTCGCTGTCGGCGTCCGAGACGCCTGGAAAGCCGATATGAGCACCGCCGAGACCGACAATCGAGACTTTTTCGCCCGTGTGGCCGAGCGTCCGATATTGCATCTCGCCGGTTGCCGCGGACGCGCCGCGCACCTTTAGGATGGTGGGAATAATCGCCGACGCTGCGGCAGCTTTCAGAAATTGACGGCGGTTCATGGAAAATCCTCCGGAGAGGTTTGCTTACTGAGAGTTCACCTCGACCGTTTCGCCGTCGTGCACTCGCTGACCGAGGTTCAGCGCGATCACGCGTCGGGAAGAAGTAGATCCGCGGTAGAGGACGCGGTCGGAATTCAGCAAGTCGATTTCCACGAGCATCGTATTAAGCCGAGGTGCGTATACCCGCCAAGCGAATCAGCTCTGCCACGCCGTCCCCGCAGGCAACCATGGGATGCCAGCTCAGAATCTTTTCTGCCTGACTGTAGTCCGCCAGCGTGTCGCGCACATCACCCTGGCGCGGCGGAAGATGCACCACCGGACCGCCGACCATTCGCGCGACTTGGTTGATGCTCACGTTGCTGCCGGCGCCGATGTTGAGCGCGCGGCCGTCGGCCACCGCGCAATCCATCGCGAGCAGGTTGGCGCGCACGACATCGCGCACCTGAGTGAAATCGCGCGTCTGCTCGCCGTCCCCATTGATCGTCAGTGCCTCGCCGGCGACGCGTTGACGTATGAAAATGCTGAGCACCGTGAGGTAAGCGCCCTCGCTCGGCATGCGCGGGCCGAACACGTTGAAGTATCTGAGCGTCAGCGTCTGCATCCCGTAAAGCTTATGGAACTGCCGGGTGTAGCACTCGCCGATAAACTTTTGCAGGCCATAGGGATTGAGTGGATTCGGCGGCATTTCCTCGCGCAGTGGCAAGGTCGGCTGATCTCCATAGACCGACGACGAGCCGGAATTGATTACCCGCCGCACGTGCGCGTCGCGAGCCGCGACCAGTACGTTGAGCGTGCCGGTCGCGTTGACCGCGTGGGTTTCAACTGGTTTCTCGATCGAAAGCGGCACCCGCGCCAGCGCCGCAGTGTGGAAGACACTATCGACTCCCGCGAAAGCCGGACGGATCGAATCGAGATCGCGAATATCGGCCTCGATCAGCTCGGCGCGCTGATTTAGGTTCTCGCGCTTTCCCGTCGCGAAGCTGTCCAAGACGCGAACCCGGACGCCGCGCTCGACGAGCGCATCGACCAGATGAGAGCCGATGAAGCCTGCGCCTCCCGTTACCAGAGCAGTTTGCGTCTGCGATGCCATAGGAACAAAAATACCCGATCTCGTCGAGCACCGTCGATGCCATCTCGCGAGCGGCTTCTCTGGTCGTTGGGCCGATTCCTTGCACGCCTTTGCGGCTTGAGGTGGCAGATCCAGCGCGCCGTGAATCGCCTCTTCGACGGAGTCCCTGAACCGTCACGCCGTCACAATCGTTGGTCCCGTTGGGAAACATTTACTCTTGAGTACGTCACACCTCATCTGGTGACAGGTGAACCAGAACCTGGCTTCGGCTTAACGAAGATCAGGATGGCGAAGTTCGGGTGCATGTGCGCGCACGCTTTCGCGCCAAAGGGCTACACCCCTGCGATCGAAGCCGGGATGCAACAGGGCGAAGTGCCCCCGTATCCGTAATCAGCAGGTCCTCGGTTCGAATCCGATGGGTACTCCGAATTAATATTTGCCAGCAAAATCGGGCGAATTAATTGTCTTTACATAAGACCTCCTCAGGCTAAGTATAAAGTTCTGCTACTGAAAATGGCGTGCACTCGAGTTCCATCCCGGAGAAAGGATCTCTATCTGCGGCCCCCCCCGGGGGTAACTTCAGTTATGTTTCCGCATTCTGCGCCTCATCCTTCCCGACATAGGGGCTGACGACAGTTTTGACCTGCTCCACGTCGCCAAACGACGCGAGCATCGACGCTCTCGCAAAGGCCTGCAGCTTGTTCGACAACATGGCGCTGCTCTCGCGCGCAGACTTCTCGACCAGCTTCCGGTTGATGGTCGCGGGTCCGCCCATCGCGGACCATGACCGATGTCGGTCCGCGCGAATTCGGGTCACCGCCTGATCGTGATCGTCCGCGCGAGCGACGGCGAGCCGGCGACCGCTGGCAAGCGCAGCAGCGGCTGATCCAAACAGCAAATCGAGATTCCAGAACTTCCGCGACGTCGATTCCGCCGTCAGCGCGCTCGCCTCCAGCTCGATCATGGCGTCCGTGATCGCAGTGCAAGCTTTGCTGAGTTTGCGCGCGATGACTTCGGTCACTCGGCCTGCCGCCCGATTGCGCGGTCTTGCGGCTGGCGGTTTCACTCGGCGAGCTGGTGCTCGCGACCTGGCGACATGGTCGCTGTCGCGCACCTCATCAACGAACACCGCAGCCAGGTCGACGATGTCGGCCGCTTGGTCGAGCCGCTCGCGACATCCGCCGACTGTTTCTTCCACCTCGCAGTTCAACTCGAGCACCACGTTCTGCGCGAAGATCAGCACGCGTTCCGCTTGGGCGAGAGCACGGTTGCTGGCGCCGCGGTGCGAGCCAAGACTCCCGGCCCGTCGTTGATCATCGACGCGGCGCTTCGCGAGCAGGTCTTCGGGACTCGGGCTCTGCAACAGCGACGTGAGATATTCTTGAAGTGAGTTGAACCCCGCCACTATGGTTTTGATCCACAGTCGCGTCATCTCCTCTGAGTTCAGGCTCCGTTCGACCTTGTCCAATTGATCGCTTAACCGGTTCATCGCTGGGGTTCCTCCGTGGTGCCCTCGGTGATGCCGTCGCCGAGGGCGTCCGCATCGAATCGGCCCTCGGCGGCTCGCGGTCGGCTGACTGCCTCCTGGAGCGCAGCGACTCGCTCTGCGACCTGGAGACTCAGGGCCTTGAGCGCAATATTCATAATGGCTGCGGCGGCATGAACCTCGGCGGCACCGAGCTGGCCCTGGAAGAACTGGGCGAGGCACCATTCGCACTCGGCGAGGAAATCGCCGGGTGTGCGCAGCGTGAATTGCCGCGGTTGCGCAGGCAGTTGAGGCGCAACGCGGTTGGACCGGCCGCCACGGCTGCGCGCTTCCTGCATTTCGGCGGCTCTGGCCCGATCGTGACTGACGCAGAAGGTGCTGGTGGTCGTGGCCCATCCACCGCAGTTGGTGCCGTCGCGCTTGTGCGCCGCGCACCGGCGCCCGCCCGTGGTGGTTTGACTCGTTGTTATGTTCCTAGTTTTCACTCGCTCGCCCTCCTGGTGTGGGGTTCGCCTCGGACGCGTCGTCCACTTCGCCCTGGTCCGGGGTGGGTTCGTGCCAATGAAGGAAATCGATGATCTTGAATAACTGGGCGCCACCATGGGGCATGCGGAACCGGCGCCGCACGCACTCGGCCTCCGGATCGTAGAATTGTTGTACGAGATAGTCGCGAGCGAAATTGCGCGCGCGCTCCTCGCTCATGACCATCAGCAGCCGTTTGATCTGGTCTTCGGAAAATCGCTTCGTAATCATGATTTCACCTGCGGAACGAAATATGCGCTCGGCAACGCGGCCGAGCCGGCGCCACGATTTCGAGAATCGAGGGCGGGCGGCGAGAGTCGGCGCCGCTCGCTACTGAGCCACGAGAAATTTTTGGGCGAGCATCGCGGGAGAATAATGGCGCGCCAGTCGCGCGCCCTCGGAGACGTACGTTTTGTAATCGGTGAGTGGCCGAGTCAAGAGCCCGCCAACAAGGCGTGCAAAAGCATCGCGACACTGGTCGTGATCGCACACACCCTGCGCATGCGATTTCACGGCGTCGCAAAGCCGCCGATCGACCTCGGTCGGATCGAACAGTTCGCGCAGCTTGTCGGCGGCGGGCGAAATGGCGAGCCGCTGCGTGACTTGCTCGATGGTGTTGTCGGCGCCGAAACTCTCGGCCGATAGGGTGTTTTCGATTTCGTCCCAGGCGATTAGCGTCTCGACGTCAGCCAATACCTGGCACACGAGTGACATTCCAGGTGCGTTCGCAAATCGCTCGACGTAGTCCTCCTTCTCGGAGGATGATTCAACCAGCGGTTCTGTCAGCGCCTGGCGTTGGCGGCGCTCCCACCGCTGCCGAGCGGCGCGCAGCGCCAGCAGTTGGCCGGTGGCCAAAGTCCTGTTGATCATGGCCAGCGTTCCCGCGGCCCCGGGGAAATTCGATGTTCCCGGAGACCTCTGCGGTGTGGTGCCCGATCTGGCACGTGACCGCACGACGTGCCGATCGGAATTGGTGGGGGGTGCGAATCGTCGCTCAGTGGGCGTCGACAGCTGCCTAAAACATACCATTCCGATGCATGTGGTGGCAAGCACGGCGCCAGCCACCAACACCGTGCCGGCGCAACCTCGCCGCTATTCCGGGTAGTGATGGGCTCCGTTCCGACGCTCACGTATCATCTTGGCGGGTTGGCGGTTACGCAACGCCAGCGCGCGGCGCTTCCCTTGTTGCGTCGCTGGCGTTTCCTTGTTCGCGGTTTCGAACTAGATCACTCCTACGGACGCCAAGAGTCGCGGACCGCGGAGTCGATCCGCAATCGCTAGAGCGGCTTGCGCAGGCGTGCTCAACCTCAACTATTCTTGCCGACGCTCTCCAGAAAAAATGACGACTATCGGAGCAGCACGCAGCAGGGCGGAGTAACATTCTTTGTGGAGGCAACACGCCGATCGGCAGATCCAATTTGACTGTCGCCGAAATGGAGCCAAGATAGACCGCCGCGGACGGGGGTTCAAGTGAAGACACTTGAACTATGGCCTATGTTTCATTACGATTTACGTACTGTAACGAAATTCGTATTAAAAAGCCTATGAAACCGAACGCGACCAGGCGATGTCTCCACTGTGGAGCTCGCTTCTCCATCAACCTCCGGGGTCGGAAGCAACTTTACTGCCGCCCTTCGCACAGGGTGCGGGCTCACGAGAAGCGCAAGATCTTGGAAACCGCGCAACCATCCGAAAAATTGTTCAGGCTGCTGAAGGAGCGGCTGGCGTCTTTGGCGCGCCGGCGGAATCGCAGCAGCAGAGTTCCGGGATTGGATGAGATACGTCGTTATGCTGGTCTCTCACGCCCTAGGGCTTATCAGCAAGCCGTTGATAAAGTCCGTGAACTCTTGCTCAAGCTCGCGCCCGAAGTGCTCCAAGATCTAAGCGAACCCTGGCGCGGTACTATCACCGGTATCGAAGCCAACCGTGTCATAGACAATCCTCCAGGACGCGAACTGTAGTACGGCTCGGCTTATCACCGTTGTCCCTTCTCAAAACTTGGTCCACACGATTGATTGGTGATTTCGAGCTGTCCCTGCTGTAAATTCTGAAAGTAGCGAAAAGTCTGTTGATTTCGCTTGGCGGGCCGTAATGTCGCCGGCATGCTCGCACTCATCTCGACAGTGTTTTCTTGGCTCGCTTGCCGGTTTTGCAGCCGCGCGGAACTGGAACTAGAGCTCATCGCGCTTCGTCATCAGGTTGCGATCATGAATCGCCAACGGCCCCGCCGTCTGCGGTTCTACTCCATCGATCGGCTCCTGTGGGTCTGGCTCTACCGGGTGTGGCCGCGTTGCCTCGAGGTGATGGTGGTAGCGAAGCCGGCCACCGTGGTCCAATGGCACCGCCACGGCTTTCGACTCTACTGGCGTTCGCGGTCCCGGTCTGGGCGAAAACCCATGGACAATGAAACACGCAAGTTGATCCGCGAGATGTGCCTTGCCAATCCGCTCTGGGGTGCGCCGCGCATCCACGGTTCGTGTCGACGATAAGAAATCTCAAGCCCGCTCGCGCGACATGAGCCAGGGTCATAGACGCTTGGGCGGCAATTTAGTAGCAGGGAGATCGCTGGCTGGTTTGACCCCCTTCCTGTGGTTCACAGTTGGCTCGGGCTGGCGTGTCACAACGCTGCCCGTTTCTTTTTACGAAGGCAGAGCTGAAGGGACTCTATTCGTTGCGGCGGTCTGAGATTTCAAGCCCACGATTCCGCTCGCGCTCGACGACGACGTCGCAGTGCCGTAGGCACAGTTCGATCTGGCGAACGTGGCGGCCACCTGTTTGCCCTTTGCGGTCACCACGAGGTAATTTGAGTGAACTTAATTGATTGTATGCACTGCGTCGCTGATTGAAAAGGGGCAAATGAGAAAAATCTGTTGGCGAGGATGTAGCGTTGCTGTCGCCGTAATGGCTGGAACGCTTTTGATTCGGGTCAGCGCGAGCACGGCGCAAGAAGCCGATCTCTCAATCAGCCAATCATCCGCGACCTCGAAGAAAATCAAGGTAACTCGGCGCGACATCGATTTCGGGCAAGTCACAGCGCCGAAAGTGGAGACGACGAGGGTTTCAAATCCTGGTAGTCAGTCGGTTACCGTCTCGATTTCGCCGCCCGGGGCTCCGTTCTCGCTCATTGGTTCCAGTACTCTAGCGCTCGGTCCCAAAAGTTCAGAGACGATTAGCGTCAGGTTTGCCCCTCAAGCCAAAGGCCGCTTCCGAGACTCGTTAACTGTGAGCGGGAACGGTAAGCCGATTCGGGTTACGCTCAAGGGCCAAGGTCGCGGACCGTTCCCCGTTATAAATAGCGTCACCATAGAGCCGCAGCCGGTTGTGACCTCCACCACCCTCTCGGCGAGCGCTTCCGGCGGTACCCTCACTTACAGCTGGACGGTGGGAGGAGTTCAGGTCGCGAGCGGAGCGGATGCCGTTTGGAACTCACCGGGTATACCGGGTGAGTATTTGGTCGGGCTCACGGTAACCAATAGCCAAGGCGCAATCGCCACTGCGACCACCTCCATGACGGTAAGCAGCCAGAGTCCCTGGCCGCGCTTTCGACGCACGATTCAAGCCACCGGATTGAGTTCGGTCGACACGAGTGCAGATACCGGGACTGTGGCGTGGGTGTTCACACCCAGCTCGCCACCTCCCCCAACATTGCCCGGATTCTTTGCGCCGCCCGTGATCGGGCCTGACGGGACCGTCTACGCGAGCAACGACGACGGCTACCTCTACGCGGTCAACCCGAACGGCACTCAGAAATGGAAAACAAGTCTTCATGGCGAATTCGAACTGAACGAAAACCTCAGCAGCCCGGCCATCGTGGCGGACGGCACCATCTACGTCGGTGTGGGCTTCATCGATGGCGAGATTCTCGGGAGCTTCTACGCATTCAATCCTGACGGCAGCCAAAAGTGGAATTTCTCGACCGGCATCGGCCTCGAATCTTCACCAGCAATCGGGGCCGACGGCACCATTTACTTGGCTACTGATGACGGCAACTTTTACGCGCTGAACCCCGACGGCACGCAGAAATGGAATTTCACCCCCAGCACAGGGAGCGGTCGCTTTAATACGCCGGCAATCGGAACCGACGGCACCATTTACGTTGGAAGCACCGCGCCGTCGTCAGGAATTTTCGTACATAATGTGTATTACGCACTCAACCCGAACGGCACCAAGAAATGGCAGGTAGACGACCAATTTCCTACACCTTCGGGACAAGGACCGGTCCCTTCGGGATCAACTGCAATCGGCCCCGACGGTATTATTTACGTACCCACTAGCGAGCCAGGCGGCGGCAACCTCGTCGCTATTAATCCAGATGGCACGCTGACGCAGGGCTCGATGCCCACGTTTAGCGGGGCAGCTGGGTCACCGGCAATTGGTGCTGACGGAACCATCTACGACGGCTTTTTTGGCCTACAGTTTGGTGGGAGCTTCTTCGCCTTCAACTCCAGCGGTTCAGTTAAATGGACTTTCAACAACGGCGGTGGATTTGGCGATGCTACGATTGGTGCCGACGGCACGATTTACGCGGGCGGTGTCATTCAGGGGTCACTATCTGCGCCCGCGATATCGAACCTGTACGCCCTCAACCCCGACGGCAGTCAGAAGTGGAGCGTAGTCGGACCTGCTGGAGCACCTGTAATAGGGGCCGACGGCACACTCTACGTAGCCGCCGGTAGCCTCTACGCAATCCACTAGCTTCCACGAAAACTGGCGCGAGCGCGGCAGTGTGGCGGGCTGCACTCTACTTTACCCAGCGGCCTTGGCGGCGCAATTCCCCGCGTATTCGGGGATCGCCTCTCGCGATACACCGACTCGACAGAAAGTCTGCGAGCCGCCTTGCTACAGCGATCTTGCGGTCGATATTTATGAACATCAACTGCATTGCTTGAAGGTTTCCAAGTCCGCCGTTGTTAGTGCATCGCGCGGCGCCCGTGAATTGCTCGGTTCCAGCGGCAAGACTGAACTCCGGCGCGTGGCGGGAAGCGGTTGAGCCAAGGCCCTTGGCTGGAAGCGGAGTTGCCGCCGATAAGTCTCACTGTTCGCGTCTTCTCGGCCCTTGATCGGACCGTCGATGAGCAACAGGTCTGCGCCGGCTCCGGTGATCGAACCGCCAGCCCCGACGGCATAATAGGCGTTCGCATCGGAGTTATCAGGCCGGATCATCCGGATTTGAAACCGAGAGAGTAGGCAAATTTAATCCGAACGAGCCCGCGATCCGCATGGCGAGTGGACGAGCGGCGTCGACGTTGAAGGCGGCGGCCATTCGGGCAGGCATCGTCAAGCCCGAGCGGGCATAGATTCCTTCCCGTCTTACAACCCTATTGGGCCACTCCTACTCTACCGCGCGATGTCGCCGGTATTCGTAGGCGCGAGGATTACGTCCAATGTCGCCCTCAGGCCTCCCCCGGTTCTGGCGTTGGCGTTCGAGATCAGGGCGTAGTGTCTTGATTTCGCGACATAGGATGCAGCGAAGGACTATGTGCTGCGCTCCCTGTGAGCGAACCTAGCAAGGCTCCCAAGATCAGTTTTACGGCATAATCAGCGGTGGCGAAGATATCTTCTGAGTGCTTCGGATCGCGAATTCCAGTGCTGGCGAAAAGCACGCCGAGAAAGATGATGAGCAGCGTAAAATAAAGCCATGTTGCCCACGGCATTCCTTGACGAGAGAAAAACTCGAGGAGACCACCTCTAGACGGAGCCTCGGCAGTTCGTGCATCTTCGGCCATTTTAGAAAACCCTCCCCACCAATTCTTCGACAGACCCCAGCCTATCTGTTACGCCTGTCGATATCGATGCGGGATTTGCCGAGGTCAAGCGCGTCGCGAAAACCGGCGTGTGCTGCGCGGTCTTGATATCGCCGACCGCCCTGACATCCAACCTTTTGAGACCATGCTGGGAGCCGCTTTGGCCGATCGCGGAGGAAGCGAGACTGCCAGTACATCTCCATACTATCGGCAGCACGCTGCCCGATCTCAGTAAGCTGACGGCCAAGGTAGGGCGCGCGGCCTTTGCTACTATCGCATGGCGGTGCCGCTGATGGCGATTATTTTCGACGGCGCGCTCGAGCATCACTACGGGGTTAAAGATGGTTATCGGCGAGAACGGGTTCGGATGGCTCCCCTACATGCTCGACCACACGGATCTCGAATGGGAGGACTGGGGAAGACCATTGCAGCGCCCTACCGCGCTCTCGCCCGCGTTGTACGCGGCGAGAATTGGTCCGGTCACGGGTGTCAGCTGCATCAGCCCAATCGTTCCTTTTGGCGATACTGCATCTGAGTGGCTCGCTGCCTCAACCTCGACGACTGCTTCCAACAACTCGGGTCCCGATGGTACATGGCGCCGACTACCCTGAGCAGGGCGTGTTGGTCGATGTCGCAGTCGCCTCCGCCCAGGTCGGCGAGGATCCAAACTCAGCTTTTGATCCGGCCGGCGCGTCGGAACGGCCCCCGCGAGTGCTACTATCCTGGGTCTGAGGGGGAGCCTCGCGCGAGGATGCTCGCGCCAAAGCCTCGCGCCGGCGTTTGGACCTTATTCTACAATTTGTCGAACGCCTCGCCCGCGAGCTTCTCGATCGGAATACCGGACGCGCGCGACAACTTCAGCGCGTCGACCAGGCGCTCTACTCTCCACTCATTGATCCACAGATAGACCGATTGACGACGAACCCCGCATAGGCGGGCGACAGCTGTAGGGCCTCCAGCGAGCTCGACCGCCGCAGCCACCAGGTTTGGCTTGTTCGCTCTTCGACCTTCCGGTGGACCACCGATTTTCCTGCGACCCATCAGGCTGGAGTGTAGACGCCATCGTGGCCGCGCTCAACAAACCAGCGAGTTCGCAGATGAGTCGCATAGTCCTTTGCACTTGACGTCCATGGGTTTCGAGATGTCAGGCTTAAAATCGACTGTAAATGCACTGCAATTTGACCGTTCGTAACAAGCAACGATCCGTCGCGGTGCGTTATGTCCACTTGACTTTTGAGCCTGCCATGAGTATCCTTCTAGAGACGACGCGAGGTCTACTGCAAGGTCCATATGATCTAGCCGCCGGCTCTGGCGTCGCGAACTCCGACCGTCAAATGAGGTGCAGTATGAGGACTACCGTGAAATGTCGAGATGGCTTTCTCTTCGTCGTCGAGGAACGAGAGGGTGCGATGGCGTGGCTCCCAGTCCGCCAAACTGACGAATCGGAAGCTCGAGCAATCGGTGGCCGACCGGTCAGCAAGGTCGATTCAGCGCAGGGAACGTACGTCGATGAGGAAGGTAACGTCTATCAGCTGGCGGACAAGGGCGAGACGAAGCCCATCGAAGTCGAACATCTCGCGGAAACGCAGAGAACCGAACTCGAGGAGTTACTCGAAGCTTCGCTGAGCGGAAGGAAGGCCGACGGGCAAAACGGCGGCTCAAAGCGACTATTGAGAAAGAGTCGAAGCAGCGATCGGAAGCAACAATCTTTGCAGGTGGTGACCGCAACGCCAGAGGGGCGCCAGACGGAGGCACCGCCGGCTGTTGAGACGAGCGCTTCGACTTTCGACGTCGCCGTTCCCGAAGATTCCGTGCGGCTGAACCTCCGGCAGAAGCTGGCCGAAGTCCGCCGCCGCATCGGCTACATCCAGAAGCGGGGCCACAACGAGCGCTTCAACTACAGCTACGTAACCGCCGCCGACATCGCCGGCTCGGTCGGCGACATCCTCTCCGAGCTGGGCGTGGTCGTGATCCCGAGCCTTGAGAACATCACCTACGAATCGGCAACCGGCCGCGGCGAGCCTACCCGGATGGCGCGCGTGGTGATGGCCTACACCTTCTCCGACGTGGATAGCGGCGAGGAAATCGTCGCAAAGGTCGCGGGCCAGGGGCTCGATTCAGGCGACAAGGCTCCCTACAAGGCGATGACCGGAGCGTTGAAGTACGCCCTGCTCCAATCGTTTCTGCTGGCCACCGGCGACGATCCGGAAGATGAACGGGTGGACGCTCGCTTCACCGCCCCGAGTTCCGATCGCGTGATCAGTGCGGAACAGGTTCGCGAACTCGAGAAGCTCATCGAAGACACGGGAACCGAGCTCGAACGGGTACTCGCGTACTACAAGGTCGCGTCACTGGGCGAGGTGACCGAACCCGTATACCAGCGGGCGGTCGAGGTCCTGAACCGTAAGCTCGCGAGTCGCCGTTCCCAGGAGACCGTCCATGCCCAGGATTGAGCGGCTCAAACAGAACACCCCGGAATGGCACCGCTGGCGGCTGCAAGGGATCGGCGCGAGCGACGCGCCCGTCGTCATGGGCGATGCGCCGTTCCGGACACGACGATTCCTATGGTCGGTGAAAACCGGCCGCGCCAAGGAAAGCGGCGGCGGTCCCGCAGCGCGGCGCGGTCGAGCTCTCGAGCACACGGCGAGATGCGCCTACGAGCGCCACACCGGAATGCAGATGGAACCGTTGTGCCTCGTGCACGACGGGCTGGAATGGATGCGGGCGTCTTTGGACGGCTTGAGCTTCGATGGCTCGATTGCACTCGAAATCAAATGCCCATGGGGAAACCGCGATCAAGGCGCCCTACACGAGGGGCGGATTCCGACTCACTACTACGCGCAGGTACAGCATCAGCTGGAGGTATCCGGAGCCAAAGAGCTGCATTACTGGTCGTTCGACGGAAGAACCGGAACCCTCGTCAAAGTGCAGCTCGACCGGAAATACGTCACGAAGCTGCTGGAAGCTGAAACCGCATTTTGGTTGCGGGTGCTCGAACATCGCTGGCCGGATGAGGGCGACGAACTAAATCGAAGCGGCGATTCGCAGTGGCGTTTGGCAGCCTCTCGCTATCGCGTCGCCAAGCTCAAGCTCGACCGTGCTTCCCGAGAAGAACAATACGCACGCGATGAACTCGAGAAACTCGCGACCGCGCGACGCACCTATGGCTGCGGTACCGAGGTTTTGCGAAGCCTGCGCAGAGGTTCGATCGACTACACTCGAATACCGGAACTCCGGGGTGTTGATCTGGAACCTTTTCGTAAAAGGCCTGTTGAAGTCGTTAAGATCAACATTGCGTAAGTACGCGCGAACCACTTCCAGAGCGACCCATATGAATGAGTACTTCGGCTTCAGAAACCTGCGACAGTTTGAGCAAAAGCACCACGAAGTAAAGCTACCCTGCGATTTGCTGAACGACGAACGCTTCCGCCGTTTTGCCGACGCTCAGAAAGCCCATCTCATCTGCCTACTCCTGCTCGCCGCACGGATGGGCAATCTGCTTCCGAACCGGCCAGCGAAGCTGGGAGCCCTAATCGGCGCCACAGAACCGATCGACGTGGGAGAGTTCGCCGACTTTATTCGATTTTCGCGACTTGAGGGCGAGGAAGTTGTTGGAGAGATAGTTGAGCGAAGACCGCTGAGCGACAAGATTCGAGCGCTCGTGATCGTTCGTGACGGTGGGCGCTGCCGGCGGTGTGGAAGTGCCATATACCTGGAAGTCGATCACATCGTTCCGCTGAGTCGGGGCGGGAATTCGGAAGACTGCAATCTGCAGACACTCTGTCGGCGCTGCAATCGCCGAAAGTGGCAGAAGTTGGTTCCTCGGATCTGAATCCCTTCCTTCCACGGTAAAAGCAGGACTGCCAGGTAGTCGCGAGAAGACACGGTCCAATGCATCCAGTTTCAAATGTCGAAAGTTTTACTCACGATATGCGCGCCGCATATTCGCGAGCTAACACCTACCTTAATCCGAACCATCTTCGGCTGTTTCGGGACTCTGGCATTTCCTCGGAAGTCAGCCAGGCTCGCGGATATCAGACCTTCACCATGAGGAGCGCACTCAAACGCTACGGATTCGGCGTCGAACAGTGCGGATGTCCTGCTCCTCTGATTCCAATTTATGATGGCGGCGCTCTCGAGTCGATTGCTCGACCCGATGGCCGAGACGTCGTCTCGTCGAGCACCGTCCTGAGCTTGTTCCAGCAGACCGAGGGATTGGGCTGGATCGATACGAAGCGAAAAGTGCGGGCATTCCTTCGTCGGCTTGGTTTTCGGTCTGGCCCTCACCAACGTGAGCGATTCTGGGAAAACCGCTCGGACTCGACAGTCGAAACGGTGAGAGGCTATGAGATCAAACGCGAGACTATCCGGGATTTGTTAAGGCGTATTGCTTCTGCATAGTAGCGGCGCGACCACTGGGTGCCGCTGACAGTCGCGGATTGCAGTAAAGTCGGGTGTCGTTCGCGCGCATTTCGGCGCGATAGATCGAATCTCCTCCGCGCCCGAGGCGTAACCAGGGGCGCGAGACTAGATGATCTCGCTGATCGCGACGCGCAGAAATCCGCTGAACATCGCCCCGGTCGAGTCCAGCGCGACGTCATATAGCGACGCGTTTCTGCCCGGCACGAACATCTGGTGGGCTTCGTCCAGCAAAGCGTAACCGACGCAGATCGCCATCGCGGCCAAGGGACGGCGTTTGAACGGACCGCGCACCAGCAGCCAGAACAGGATAGCGAACTCGGTGAAATGCGCGGCCTTGCGGATCAGCAAGTTTGTGATATCCACGGAGAAGGAAGACATTCCCGGAAACAACCATCGGAGAATCGGCGTGATGATTGCTGAGGTGTTGGCAGCCGAAAATCCCGAGGTGGAAAACGTGAAGATGACCGCAGCCCAAACCGCGATCGGCAGCCACTCAGCCAATAACGACATGTGCGGCGGCTGCACCGCAATTGCTCGCCCGCTCATCGAGTGCACCTACCTCGCGCTGACATAAGATACCCGAAAACTGCCGCTTTTCCGACCGAGTTCTCAGACGCTATCCCTTTGCCTCCCTATCTCGTCATGCAACCCTTAGTTTTGACCGACGCTGGCCCCTCGGGCAATGCGTGTTGGCCTCAGTTGTGTCCCGCAACGGTGTTGCCATAACGTGAGAAGTCGATTGAACGCGCGGAAGGTGGAATGTGTTTCTAATGGTGGCGTGCAGCGGTAGAAGTCTAGCTTGCGCAGTGGTTGTGGGCGAGTGGAAGCTATAGACGCCACGAAATTGGATGGCCCATCCGGTCACGAACTCCAGTCATTCTTTTCTCGCCGTCGGCGGATCTTGGGCGCGGTAGCGGGGATGGTGATGAGCTTGGCGTTGGCGGCGTCGATCGTGAGGTCAGAAGTGTATGCGCTTCCCGGCGGCATCGGCTTCGCTTTCCGTCACGAGATAGCGACCGAAGTTCGGTTCCAAATCGGAAAGATTGAAAGGCGCCTTTACGATCCGTCTCGACCGTAAAGTAACGCGCGATACGCGCTGACCGATTCGGTTAGCGAGCGTCCAAAGCTGCCTAGGATGTCTCAATTTAGGGCCACTACCGATGTAACCACGGAATTTCCTGGGGCTTTGCCGGCCCTGGCGCAAGAGGCCAAGTAGTGATCCTGCCCACGCAAAGTTGCAGCGTCCCGAACTGGCGCGGGCTGCGATGTACCACGCAGCAGGAGAGCTGATGTGAGAGCGAAAGGGCCGGCCGTTTTCAGGGAGCGGACCTGCCTCCCAGAATTCTGAGGAGGCCCCGAAGCTGAACCGCGCGATCCTGCTGACTCGGTCTATTCGCCGGTGCGGAAATCGGGAAGCGGCTCCGAGGGAGTCGGAGTGGGACGGAAAACCGGAGTGCGAGTTGGGGTCGCGAGAGTTTCCCCTTCTTCTTGGCCCTCGGAGACTTCCATCTTTTTGACGACGTAGGCGTTGTCCTCGTTGCCCAGGCACTGGCAGTCGGGAGTGGTGGTGATGCTGTCGAGATTGTAGTCCTCGGGAACTGGTTGGTTGGCGCAGATGATCATGACCGAACCCCGCACTGGCTCCAGCCGGCGCGCCCGGCACGATCCTCGGCACACCGGGCTGGTTCCGGTCGCGGTAATCGCCATGTTTTCAGGGATGATGTCCTCGGAGCACACGATCTGAGCTTGCCGCGAGGCGGCCGCGCTCAGTCCGGCGAATGCCAGGCCCGCCAGAACCATCAACCCAAAGGCGAACTTAATTTTCATGCTTCCTTCCCTTTCTTTTCGGACGCAAACTCGGCAATCTAATCGTCGTTGGCGAAGAAGTTCCCGCGAGGCGGCGTGATAGTCGATATCCTTGCGCTTAGATCCATGTCAAGCTTTTTTCGGCGAAGGTTAAAGATGGCATATCTGCTGCGTTGTACTCGTGCGGCAAAGGTATCGGTCGCTCTACTGGTCGCGGCATGCGTCGTGGGCTCGGTGCGAATCGCCGCAGCGCAGAGCTTTTCCACTCCCTCCGCAAATCCTGATGATTTCGTGGTGGGTCCCGGAACCGTGGGTTCCGGAGCCGAAGGCCAATCATTCCCGGATCAATTCACCACCGGAGATCAATTTACCACGGGACAGCCGGGCGAATCATCGACGATGCAGGACCTGAACGTCTCTCCGGATCAAATGCAACAATTCATGAATGAATACCAATCTGGTAATCTTTCGGAAGATCAGTTCCAGGAGTTGTGCGCGCGAGTCGCTGCCAAGCATCTGAGCGATCAGGATGTGCAGAATATGGCGACGTCGATGGGATTCGCAGCCGACGAAGTCGAAAAGCTCCGCCAGTGCGCGCAGCAAGCCAATCCGGCCACTATTCAGAGCGGGCGCCAGCAGATGCTAGGTACGCAGAATCGTAGGTCGATCGCTCAACAGTTTGAGCTTGAGCGTAGGCGGCAGAAGTTCAAGACCTCTGCGATCGAGCAGGAGTTTCGGAGTCTCGCGACCCCGTTCCGGCAGCCCGAGGCGCCGTCCGCCGAGCATCTAGAACAATTCGGCTACTCCGTGTTCTCAGAACCCGTGTCTACCTTCGCCCCGGCATCAAACGTGCCGGTAAGTGACGACTACATGCTTGGTCCGGGCGACAATCTGATGGTTCTATTGTGGGGGCGAATGAACGACACCCTCAAGCTCTTAGTGCAGCGCGATGGGACCGTGCTAATGCCCCACATCGGCCCGATTCCGGTGGCGGGCCTGACTTTCGAGCAGGCCAAAAAACTCGTGGAGTCGCGTACCGGCCAGATCGAGGGCGTTCAGGTCAACGTCACGATGGGTGCGATCCGCACTATCCAAGTCTTCGTGATGGGTAAGGTCACACAGCCGGGGCTCTACACGGTAAGCGCGCTCGCGCATCTTTCCAACGCGCTGGTCGCGGCTGGTGGAATCGCCAAGGTCGGCACGCTCCGTAACGTGGAGCTTCGCCGCGGCAATCACACCGTCGAGACCGTCGATCTCTACGACATACTGCTGCATGGAGATTCCTCTGCCGACGTGCGGCTGGAACCGCGCGACGTCATCTTCGTGCCGGTCATCGGACCGGTGGTCGGAATCGCCGGCGACATTAACAGTCCGGGGATCTACGAGCTTCGCGGTGAGACTGATTTGCGCAGCGTGTTGAGCCTCGCGGGAGGGGTGAGCGCTTTCGGATACGCCCAGCGGCTGCAAGTCGAACGAATCGACAATCACCAGCGGCGCATCGCTCTGGATGTCGATCTCGGTGTGCTCGGCCGCCCGCGTTTCATGGTTCGCGACGGTGACCTGGTCAAGGTGTTTCCGGTGCTGCCTCAGCAGCAAAACGTCGTGGTCCTCAAGGGTAATGTGAATCGCCCGGGAAGCTATGAGTGGCGGCAAGGCATGCGGGTCTCCGATCTGATCCAAGAGGGAGAAGGAATCTCCGACCACACCTACTTGGACTACGCGACGATTCGGCGACGAGTAGCACCCACCGAGCGCATCGAGTATCTGCCGGTGGATCTTGGTTCAGCGTTGCAGAGTAGTTCGCCAACCTTCGATACGGCGCTTGCGCCTCGCGATGAACTGACCGTCTACAGCGACAATGATCTGAACGACGTTCCAACCGTCTCCGTGCGCGGCCCGGTGCGCAAACCGGGTACCTATCCGCTGACTCAAGGGATGAAGCTGAGCGATCTCATCTACGAGGCGGGCGGATTGAAAGACGATGCCTACCGAAAACAAGGCACCCTAGCACGCACCGAAGTGGTCGACGGGGCGACGACTCGTCATTCCTTCATCGATGTAAACATCGCATCAGCGTTGGAGCCCGGCAGCGTCGCCGACCCGCAGCTAGATCCCCACGATGAACTCTTCGTGCAGCAAGCGTCCAACTGGCACATGCCTTGGGAAGTCAAACTTCATGGCCAGGTGCTGCGGCCGGGACCTTACGTAGTTCGCGAGGGCGAGCGTCTCTCTGAGCTCCTCCGCGATTCGGGCGGACTCAGGGCCGATGCCTATTTGCCCGCGATCGTGTTCGAGCGCAAATCGGTCAAGGAGATCCAGCAGGCTCGAGTCGCCGAGAGCCGCGAAAGACTCAAGCAGGACCTCGTCAGGGTCTCGCTGATGCCGCAGCAGACCGGTGAGAAGGAAACCGACAAGGCCACCGCGGTCGCAATGGTCGAGAAGATTCTGCAGGAATCCGACGGGCAGGGCGCGGTCGGCAGAGTTGCGCTTAACATCGCCTCGTTCGATATGCTTGCCGGATCGCCGAGCGACCTGGTGCTTCAGAACGACGATGTGATCGTGGTTCCGCGCAAACCATCGTCGATCAATGTTCTCGGTCAGGTCTACAGCCCGGTCGCGCTCATTTACGAGCCCGATCTCAAGGTGCAAGACTATCTGCAGCGCGCCGGGGGGGTTACAGACACCGGAGACGCCGACCATATCTTTGTGATCAAAGCTAACGGGTCCATCATGACCGACCTGAGCTACCGGGATATGCGGAAGTCGCAGATTTTTCCTGCCCTACCGTTGATCTCTGGTGGCCTGATGTCTGCCTATCTTGAACCCGGCGACACCGTGTACGTTCCCGAGAGGCTCGTTTACGTCACCGGGCTGCAGTATACCAAAGACGTAACCACCATCATCGCGAACGCTGCGCAGGGCTTGGCGATCATCGGTCTCCTCGCGACCCAGATATAGGAGGCGATGAAAATCAGAATTTCACAGCCCCCTTTCTCTATCGCGTCCCGCAAGCGCAAGAATCTGGTAGAGCCAAAACCCGGAGACCGCTGCCGGAAGAGGGAATAACCAAGATAGTGCGATTCCACCCCAAGATGGCGATTGTCGCGCTGCTGCTGGTCTCGCTGGCGCCTCTTGCCGGTGATGCCGCCGAACTGCGCGGAGGCGACCGCGAGATCGACCAACACGCCCTGTTCAGGGTAGTCGGCTTCATGTACGGCCTGGACCCCGAGTTGTTGGAAGCAGTCGCCGAGGTTGAGTCGGCGGGCCGCTCGAACGCAGTATCGCCAAAAGGTGCGATCGGACTGATGCAGCTGATGCCCGCAACCGCAGCCCGCTACCGCGTCCGCGACCCGCGCGATCCGGTTGAGAACGCCCTCGGTGCGGCCCGCTACCTCGCTCATCTAAGGGATGCGACAGCGCCGCCAGGCAGTGAAACCGGCTATGACTTGTCTCGAATTCTCGCCGCGTACAACGCGGGCGAGGGCGCGGTATGGCGCTACGATGGTCTTCCCCCATACGCAGAGACCCAGGACTACGTGGGTCGCGTGCTGTGGGTATATCTGCTCGGTATTTCGCCTCCCCCGCACGCACGCGAGCACAAGACCGCAAGTACCTCGGTCAAACCCGCCCATCCAGCCCGCCATGGCGATAGCGCGGTTCTGGATGAACTCGATTCGTTGCGCCAGGCCCGCGCCTCGGCTGCCGCATCCGGTGTGCAATCCCGGCAACCATCGCTTGACGGTGTCGGCGCGATTCAGCCGTAATACGCATGGTTTGTGGAGGGCTACTCAACACCTCTCGCCTGCTTGCGGTGATCGCGCTGACCATCGCGCTCGGGGTGCGCGCGGTCCAGGCTTCGACTTACGTGGTCATGATCCCGCTGAACAGTCCGATCTACGACGAGCTCGAGACCCTCGACGGACTCGGCTACCTCGACACTTACCTGGGGGAAATCAAACCATTCAGCCGCGTCGAAGCCGCCCGTCTGACGCTCGAAGCAGAACGCAATATGCGGATGGACGAACATTTCGAGCCACTGGCGGTTCAGCTCACCAAGGTCCTCGACGAGCAACTTAGTGAAGAGATCGGATGGCTCAGGAGTAACAGCGAGGACAATCAGCCCTCGATGATCCATCCACTGGAGAGTGCGGAAGCCCAGTATGTCTATTCCTCCGGTCCGCGGCGTCACTGGTTAATTGGCCCTAACGGCGCGATCAATGCCCAAGAAGGAACGCCGCTGCTGCCGAACAACAACGGGTTGCAGACCGACCCTGGCAGCAACGAAATCGTGCGCGCGTCAGGATGGGCGGGGTTCGGTAGTTTTCTGACCGGCTATGCGGAGGGAGCGGTGGCGGGGCCTATCACCCACGACATTCCGGGCACCAGCCGCGGGCAGCTGCTCGGGGCCGAGACGGTCGCAAGCCTAGGCAACACGGCAATCTCTTTTGGACAAGAGGAACGATGGTGGGGTACCAGTCACTTCGCGCCGCTTTCACAGAGCGACAACGCAAAGCCGTTCTATGCACTTACCGTTCAAAACATCCATCCGCGATATCTTCCCTGGATATTCCGCTATCTCGGACCCGGCAGGCGCCAGATCTTCATGGGGCAGTTGGACGCGGACCGGGCAGCCTCGCAGCATCCCTGGATCGTCGGACACGTGTTGGTCTTCAAACCGTTACCCACCTTCGAGATAGGGTTAACCCGCGCCATTATCTTTGGCGGACGTAACAATGACCATTACAATTTTAGCGGATTTGTCGGCCGCTTCACTGGCATCGCAACCGGCAACCCGGCCCAAGGCAATACCAAGTCGCGTGCCGGGCTTTTCCTCAAATTCCACTTGCCGAAACTCCGGAATTTACAGGTCTACCAGGAGATCGTGGGCTCGGACAACCTTACTTATGAAGTCCCAACCTTGGGTCACTATATGCCTTTTCTCAACGTCGCCTATCAGGGCGGCATTTACCTACCGCGGCTGACGAAGGATGGTCTGACTGATTTCCGCTTTGAGTACGCACTTACTCCAGGTGGGTATTCGATTCAGGATGGTAATTCACTCTACTCTACGTATGATAATCAGTTATACGGCGATGCGCTCGGTCCTAACGCTTCAGAGGTTGACGTGCAGTTCGGGCGGTGGTTTGGGTTGCGCTATAAGGCCGACATGGATTTTTTCTACACCGAGCAAGCGCCTAGTCTCTATGAAGGCAACACGCACATTTTCTATCCCGCGAGCTCCGCCTTCTATCCGTACTCGCCGTTGGGGAAGGAACACAGCGGCGGGGTTGCCTTCGACTTGCTCCGTCTCCCGGAGGTCAAGCGCTGGGCAAGCGCGCGGACGCTCCTGGACGGCCGCGCACGCGTCGCCTTCGAGTACGTGGATTCCATAAATTACGGCGAACCCTCGTCGTTCCGGACGCTAGTGACCTTCTCTATGGGACTTACGCCACAATACCATAGTCTGGAATGGCGCTGATGGCACGGCGGGCCCCGCTGGCGGTCTCTCGCGATGCGATTTTCCCGAGCTCTATGCAATCTTCCCTGCAAGCGCATTCCGGCCGATGAAATCTGGAACTTCGTCTACGCGAAGCGAAAGAGCGTTCAAGATGCGCGGTCAGTTCGGTGTTGGCGACGCTTGGAATGGAACGGGCTCTGAGCCGCCGAAAGAAGATGGCCGCACTCAGCCCGGCAAGCCCGGGTTGCGCCTGCGCAAGAGGGGAAAGTCGGCAACCACACGCCGATTTCGTGTTGGCTTCGCTGCAAACTCCAAGCACGCACGCTGCACTCTATTCAGGTTTCTTGCCCCAAACCTCGGCGAATGCCACTCTCCAGTTCGCAGGTTGATCTCGGATTGCAGGTCCTGGTAGGAATTATGCCGCCCTGCAAGGGCGCGTAAGGCCGGTTCGGTCCCGGAGGGCGGACGCTTATTCGAATTATTCAGCCCCAGAAACAAAATATGCTGAAATCGCCACGGTTTGTTTAACGCGCTTTCCAACCGGGATCGCCATTGTCAGTCGTATCTTGACGATGCGGTTTTCGTGCTTGCGAGGCAGACGCTCAGGATGGCGGTCGTTGGCCGGAACGCGTAAGATGCCATACAGAGCGATTTGGCGGGTGGGTTCGATACACCCTCGGGTTGGTGGTGCATTTGTCGGGGCGCATATAGCGCGCGAGCGCGCGCGCCAAATCGACAACCGAACTGAAGATGCCGCGGACGCTGCAAGTCTGAAGTTAATTCTAAAGCATGACGTTGGGAGTTTCGTTCACATTGTTATGGGGGGAAACGCTTAGTGGACTCACCTAGAAACAAGCGGGGAGCTTACTATAAACCCGGCATACCGCCAGAACGGAGCGAAAGGCGTGCAGAGCCGTATGACCTGTCCGACCAAATAGATCTTAGTGAATATCTGTTTGTGATCGGACATCGCTGGCGGCTGATGGCGGTTACTATATTGCTTACCTTGGTAACGACCTTTGTCGTTACCAAGTTTGTGATGATGCCTTGGTATCGCGCTGAGGTGATTATTAGGCCTGTCGGGGAAAACACCGTCCTAGAAGAGACGACAGGTATGCTGAGCGGTATTGGCGGTGCCAGCTCTCTCGGAGGCCTGGCAACGGGAATCCTGGGCAATTCGTCGACAACCGGCGATGGCGAATACATGCCGACACTTGTAAGCTTTGCCTTCACAAACGCTCTAGTGAAGAAACATCAACTAATGGACCATTTGTTGGCCGAGGAGAGAACCTCCTTAACCAACCTGAAAGAAGACCCGGACTGGGTCGTCTACAGAATTCTAAAGCGACGTTTCGAATGTCATTTTACCGGGAGCACGGGCAATCTCACCCTGTACTATCTGGATCGGAATCGAACTGAAGCTGTGCGGATCCTCGGCTTCTACGTCAACGACCTGCGCGAGATGTTACGCTCTAGACAGGTGCGTGACACAACCGCAGCAATCGCATCTTTGCAGGAGGAGGCGAAACAAAGTTCCGACGCACTGATTCGTGACCAACTTTATGAATTGATAGCAAGACAGATACAACGTCAAAAAATGGCCCAGGTGCAGGCAGACTTCGCCTTCATTGAGATAGATCCCCCGACTTCCCCAGACAGGCCCTACAAGCCAGCTGTCTTGTTGGATTGTGTAGTTATGGGGTTGCTTTCCGCCATTGGAGCAACGGTGTGGATTCTAGTAATGGATGGCGACGTCGCTGACCTCAGCTTAACCAGTTCACGATCTGGCGACGATAAGGAACAAGGCGCCGTGACACCCGGGACGGCGCAGAAGGCTTTGAGATAATCCCGCCTTGCTCTGGCCGGACTGTTCGACCTCTGCTGCTATCAATGTCCTAAAGCGAAACACTTGGAAGTTGATCGAGGCACTTTTCACGTATGAGACTGCGTTCTAGATGCAGCGCTGGCGAGAATTGACGCGAAACTCCGCCGAAGTGAGTCTAGCGCGTCGGGTACTCACCGATGCGCGATTTTCATGCTTAATGACTATTGAATCTAAAGAACGATGAAACTTCGTTGCCTCAGAAGATACTGATAACGGGACATGCGGGCTATATCGGAGCCGTAATGGTGCCCCTGTTACAAGCGGCAGGGCACGAAATCACCGGTTGCGATACTTACTACTTCGAGGGTTGTGAAGTTGGTCAACCGCAAAAAGGCTTCAAAGTAATCCGGAAGGACATCCGCGACCTTACCGAAAATGAGTTGGAAGGCTTCGATGCCATAGTTCATTTGGCAGCCCTGTCTAATGACCCGCTCGGCGAGCTTAATCCGGAACTGACCGTTGAGATCAACCACGGAGCTTCGGTTCGGCTGGGCAAGATAGCCAAGGCGGCGGGTGTAAAGCGCTTTTTGTATTCTTCTTCATGCAGCATCTATGGGGCTGCGGGAGATGATGTTCTCGATGAGACCGCGCCTCTGCGACCCCTGACTGCCTATGCGGAATCTAAGGTGCGTACCGAGGAAGACTTGGCCAAATTGGCAGGCGATGGGTTCAGCCCTGTTTTCTTACGCAACGCCACGGCATACGGAGCCTCGCCGAGTTTTAGGGCGGACGTGGTACTCAACAACTTGAGTTGTTGGGCGTATACGACCAAGTCTATCCGCATCATAAGCGACGGCACTCCCTGGCGTCCTATCGTGCATATCGAGGACATTGCTGGTGCTTTTGCCGCGGCCCTGGTCGCGCCGGTGGAAACGATTCACAATCAGGCCTTCAATGTCGGGCGCGACACGGAAAACTATCAGGTGCGCGATCTTGCCAGTATTGTGCAGGAAGTGATACCCGGCTGTTGCGTTGACTACGTCGGCAAGGGCGGACCAGACCCACGCAGCTATCGCGTCGACTTCGGCCGGATATCGCGCGCGCTTCCGAGCTTCCAACCTAGATGGGATGCTCGGCAGGGCGTCTATCAGCTTTATCGGAGCTTCCGAACCAACGGACTGACACAAGAGGAATTCGAAGGTTGGCGCTTCACCCGACTCGCGCAACTTAAGCGTCTCCTCGATGCAGGCCGGCTCGATACCTCACTCCGATGGCGCGCTGCTGAGGTTGTTAAATAAAGCACGAATTCAGCCAGCAGGAATTTGGTTACGCGAGAATCGATGTTATTTGAAGAAACGAAACTAAAAGGCGCCTTCACAATCGATCTGGAACGGATTGAAGACTCGCGAGGCTTCTTTGCCCGCGCTTTTTGCAGGCGCGAATTCGAGCAGCGTGGTTTGAATCCCTCTGTCGTGCAAAGCAACGTCTCCTTCAACCCGCGCAAAGGCACTATGCGCGGAATGCACTATCAGCTGGCGCCATTTCGCGAGGTCAAGTTGCTTCGCTGTACCGCTGGCGCCATATTTGACGCGATTATCGATCTCCGGCACGATTCATCGACGTATCGCCAATGGACTGGGTTGGAGCTCTCCGCGCAGAATCGGCGATTGTTATACGTGCCGGAAGGCTTTGCTCATGGATATCTGACTTTAACTGAGAACGCCGAGGTATTCTATCAAGTGTCTGAGTTCTACAGCCCTGGGCATGAGCGCGGCATCCGCTGGAATGACCTAGCCTTCCGTATCGATTGGCCGATCGAGCCGCTAGTAATTTCTCCCAAGGATGCCTCCCACCCTGATTTTGTATGAGTGAACGGGTTTTGCTGACCGGCGCGAGCGGTTTCATCGGTCGTCACTGTCTGACACCGCTTCGTGCGGCCGGTTATGAAGTGCACGCGGTATCATCGCGCGATAGATCGACAGAACGCGCCGAGGTCCAATGGCATCAAGCAGACTTATTGGATAAATTACAGCTTGATCAGCTAGTGACGAGAATCAAGCCAACCCATCTTTTGCATTTCGCATGGTACGCGATTCCGGGTAAATATCCTACTTCCTCAGAAAATCTGCGCTGGTGCCAAGCCACTCTGGAGTTGCTGCGTTGTTTCGCGGATAACGGGGGCAAAAGAGCGGTGTTTGCCGGGACCTGTTTCGAATACGATCCCCGCTACGGCTTTTGCAACGAAGACCTGACTCCCTCTCGCCCATCAACTTTTTATGGGGAGTGTAAAAACAGTACCCGGGCAGTTGTGGCCGGATTCTCCCGCCAATTTGGCATCAGTTCGGCATGGGGGAGAATCTTTTACCTGTATGGCCCCCATGAGCCCGAAGCCCGTCTGGTTCCAGCGGTAATCCTCGCCCTTTTGCGAGGTCAGAATGCGCGCTGCAGCCACGGGCGCCAAGTGCGAGACTTTCTTCATGTCGAAGACACGGCTTCTGCTTTTGTGTCCCTTCTGCAAAGTGAGCTCGAGGGGACTGTCAATATCGCCTCAGGAGCGCCGATTACGATACGGTCGCTTGTAGAACATATCGCGGGTCTTCTGAATTCGCGGAATAGGGTTGAATTTGGTGCCATTCCAACTGCTCCGAATGATCCGCCGCTCTTGGTTGCCGACACTCGAAGACTACGCGAAGAGGCGGGCTGGCAACCTAAGATAAGCGTTGAAGAGGGGCTCGAAACTACCATCAAGTGGTGGCGTAAGGCGCTGGCTTCGGCAGTTATCGAGAAAGTTTAGGATATAAGTGCAAGGCTGTGCCGCGCTGCGGAAACCCAGTAACGGTGACCTTTCAGTAGGTGTCAGGGGTAAGGGAGAGGTTTCAGAGAACCCGGCCGGAAAAACGCCATTTTCGAGTCTTTGGGAGTCAGTGCGAGGCAGTACTAGCCCTTTGCTGCGGAAAGCGACTTTGATTCAAAACCGGGCTTGAACCTGACGTTTGGGACAAATTTGTTTGACAAGTCTAAAGCGCATTCGAAAGGAAATTCCGGCTTAAATCCAAGAACTTTAACCCTTTTCACGATCTGTGACGGCCGATCAAGAGACCACAACAATGCCGAGGCTGCCGCTCATGCCAACGATCACAACAGTGATACCCAGCTATCGGCGACCCACGCTGCTGAAGCGCGCGATTGAAAGCGTACTGGCACAGGACTACCGCGACCTCGAGGTGTGCGTCTACGATGATGCGTCGGGTGACGAGACGTCCAAAGTAGCGACGAAGATAGCCCAGCGCGATTCCCGCGTTAAGTATTTTTGCAACGAGCAGAACATCGGGTTGGTCGCCAACTTCGCCCAAGGGGTTGCGCGTGTGCGCACACCGTTTTTCAACCTGTTGAGCGACGACGATTATCTTGCGCCCGGGTTTTTCAACGAGGGCTTGCGAGCGCTCAGGCGGAGGCCATCGGCACGGCTGTTCATAGGCTGCCTTTCGTTGGTGCACAACGAAAGCGTGATTGGCATGCCGGTCCACGCGTGGCGCGAGGGCATCTATGACCCGAACGATACGCTCGCGAAGCTGACGGACCACCGCCAGTCACTTACGTGGACCAGCATGATCTTCGATTCGCGGGTGCTCCAAACGGTGGGCGGCGTGGATACCGAGACGGGATACGTGATCGACATCGATTTTGAGTTGCGCGTTGCCACGCGCTACCCTGCGGTCGTATCGACAAAGCCGTGTGCATTTTTTACGGCTCATCCGGGGGCACATCTCGGCGACTACTTTCTCTCGCTTCTAGAGGGATTGCCGCGCATCCTGACGAGCGTCGATAGGGAATGCGGCGATGCCCACGCAGCGGGCGACCTGGACTGGCGCGGCGTAGCGAAAAGGCGCCAGACCGTGCGGCGGGGATTCCGCGATTGGGTTTTTCGATGGTCGGTGGCGGCGACCTGTTCGGGACTCACGGGGCAGGCACCAATTGCGGCGCAGGTGCTCGAAGACGTCCTCGGCGCACCGCGTCGCGCAGAGATCGTCCGTACGATCGCTGACGAGTCGGCGAAGGGAGCCATAGCGCGGGAAGGGTACCGCTGGCTACGATGGGCGCGTACCGTGGCTCGCGGCACCTGCAATCGCCATCGCCACCGATGAGTTTGGCGAAGCTGCGTCATGAAGTACCCCAAATTAAGCGTTCTTCCCCCAGCGACTCCGGATGCCTACTACCAGGCGATCGCGCTACGCTATGGGGCTCTTCGGCAACAGGGCGCGGCTCTGGCCGCAACGATGCAGATCGCCCGCTTGCGCTCTATCGGTTTCGTGGTTTGCGCTAAAAATAAGAGAGTCCCGAGGGTTTGAGGCCAAGTACTTTCTCCGCAGGCCTTTTCACCGCCAGCCGAACGTCGTCAGACTCTCCGCCGGCCGAATTGTCATGTTTTCAAAAAGCCGCCTAAAGAAATATGAGCTCCTGTTGCTTTTCGCGCGCAGAGTTCGCCTTGCTTTCACAAAAGCGATTCACCTTCCACTACGTCGAGTCAAGATTCGAAATTATCTCAAGGCGCATTCGTCGGTCAGATTAATCGTTGGAGCGGGGAGGCACCTTCACGAGGGTTGGCTTAGTACCGATATAGCCCCACAAGGTCGCGAAATTGTTTACGTGGATGCCACTAAACGGCTACCATTCTCAACCGAATCAGTCGACTACATAGTTTGTGAGCATTTGCTCGAACATCTTTCGTTTCAGGATGGTCAGGCTTTCCTAGCAGAAGCATACCGCATATTGAAGGACGGTGGTCGCCTGAGAATTGCTACACCAGACCTGGGCAAGCTCCTCCGGTTGAAAGCATCTTGTTTAAGCGAGGTCGAGTTGAAATACATCGCGTGGTGTACGCCAGAATACGCTCAACCATATTTACTGAACAATCCTTGCTTCGCGATCAATCGAATGTTCTATAACTGGGGTCATCATTTCATATACGATCAACAAATGCTGCGGAACGCACTATGCAATGCAGGTTTCCGTGAAATAACGCTTTGCCGCGTCGGCCATAGCGTTGACGCGAATTGCTGCAACCTCGAACATCATCAGACCGAAATCGGCGAAGAGTTCAATGAGCTCGAGACTATGGTGTTTGAGGGCGTCAGGGCGCCGACCGCAGCAGAGTCCGCCATTCGAGCGGAGCGAGTACCGTGAAGGTTATTTGCTTATTTTACGCCCGCCGTGCAAAACTGCCGTTAGGGCCGCCTATCATCAACTGGGACCAATGACGAGGCTAACAGGAGTAGAATTGGTGGAGTTCGTTCATCTACTGATAGGTAAGGCGAAGACCTACCAAAGCGGACTCCGCTTAAGACCTTTTGCGTGTTTAATTAGCCCGTTGGGACCTTTGCCATACAAGTCTCGTGCAGGTTAAAAAGGGTTCACGCCCGTGGCGACAATAACGACCATCGTCCCTACCTATCGCCGCCCGAAGCTGCTGGCGAGAGCTATACGTAGCGTTCTCGCGCAGACCTACCAGGATTTCGAAATTTGCATTTGCGATAACGCTTCGAATGACGACACCGCTTCCGTGGTACGTGAATTTGCCCGGGATGACCTTCGAATAAAGTATCATTGCCATTCGCAAAATATCGGCATAATCCGTAACTTCGCCTATGGAATGAAGCAGGTATGGTCGCCATTTTTCGATCTTTTGAGCGATGATGACATCCTGCGACCGAATTTTTTCGAAACCGCGGTCCGATCCTTTAGGAGCAACCCTGAGGCCATGCTCTTCGTCGGCGGTCTTATAGAGACAGATCTGAGTGGCCACATTCTGAACGTTCCTTTTCGGGAGTGGTCAAGAGGATTGCACCAGCCGCCAGAGCTTTTCTTTAAAATGCTTTTATCTGGCCCAAATTCATGGACTAGCATGCTGTGGCGAAAGGAGTTGCTCTCTGCACTAGACGGCCTAGACCAAGAGGTCGGCTTGCCTGCCGACCTTGATTTCGAACTGAAGGCACTCTCCCGCTATCCTGCCTTGATCGATAATGAGATATGCGCCACATTTGTTATTCATCCTGAGTCGGCATCCGAGGCGCGACTTTCGGCTACCGCGTTTGCGAACGCGATGGTGCGGATGGTTGAGAACATAGCTCACGATTCTCTCCTCGAACCTCTGGTTCGCTCACGGATGCTTGCGGCAATGAATTCTCGATTTCGCGACATAGCATTCGTCCGTGCACGGGTAGCTGCGATGCGAGGACTCACGACCGAGGCTCTCGAGGTGGCTCGAATACTTGAAGAACGCTTTTGCGCACCATCACACGCCAGGTGCATTCGATTGCTGGCTAGCCAATCCTATCTTGGCACTCTGAGCCGCGCGGCTGTGAGGTTCCTTCGTGCGCCTCGGCGAGTACTCCGCGCCGCTATGACTACCCAACGATTTCGCTCGTATTCACGTGTTGTGGACGACTCATTGGACCTCTGGAAAGAGCAACCATAAATCCGGCGCACTAAACGGGATTTCGTTTTCTCTGTGAAATACTAATTTGATAGAGAGGGTCGGAAGCTTTCAGCTTTTATTCATGCTGGTGTGAACGCGATAGGGAAGTGCGCTGGAGGACGCATGGACCAAAACTGGGCTGAGGGAGGCCGGTTGGTCTTCGAGGCGAGTTGAAATCGAAGAGGCAGAACGGAAATCCCAGCTAAATCGATCGAGAAGCGGTTTTTGCCCATTCTGTTTATAACTGTCAGTTCGATGAACGGTTGAGTTCGCGTATGCATCCGAGGCGATGCTTCGAGTGGCCTAAAACTGGGTCACCCGTTTGAACCGGAGCGTGGAGTGCCAGGAACGGCCAAGAGCAGAGGGGAATTCGGCTAATTTTATGCGGCCAAGGATACTCGTCGCGGGCGGGGCAGGATTCATTGGTTCGACTTTCGTGCGGACCTGCGTGGAAGTGTCGGCAAGTTCCATAGTTGTGGTCGACAAGTGCACGTACGCGGTTGGACTCAACAATCTGGCCGAATTCAACGACGGCGAGCAGCATCGTTTCGTTCAGGGCGACATCGGAAATCGAGGGCTCATTCGTGATCTGTTGCGGGAGCATCGGCCCGCAACGGTGGTAAACTTCGCTGCTGAAACCCATGTCGATCGCTCGATTTTGTTTCCGGAAGAATTCGTCCAGACCAATGTCGTGGGAACGTTCCACCTGCTCGATGAGGTCCGTCAATATTGGGAGACATTGCCAGGCGTGAGCAAAGACAGCTTCCGGTTTCTGCAGGTTTCAACCGACGAGGTGTATGGTTCCCTAGCTCCAAGCGACCCACCCTGCGATGAAAACAGAGCCTTCGCGCCCAACAGTCCTTACGCCGCGAGCAAGGCGGCAGCTGACCAGTTTGTGAGAGCCTTCCATCAGACCTACGGAGTGCCGACCCAGATCGCGCGCTGCTGCAACAACTACGGTCCTGGTCAATATCCGGAGAAGTTGATTCCGCTGGCAATCCTCAAGGCGCTGCAGGAGCAACCTCTACCGATTTTTGGGGATGGCAATCAAATTCGCGATTGGCTCTACGTCCGCGACCATTGCCTTGCGCTGCTGAAGATCATCGAGAGCGGGCTTCCCGGCGAGGTGTACAACATCAGCGCGCGGGCGGAGCGGACCAACCTGCAAGTGGTGAGAGCGATCTGTGCGTCTTTGGACGAAACCCGTCCCCGCAAATCAGGAACCTACGCGGAACTGATCACTCACGTCGCCGACCGGCCCGGTCACGATCGAAGGTACGCGCTGGACTCAAGCAAGATCTCCAGTCAGCTCCACTGGCGATCGGCAGAGAGCTTCGAGTCAGGACTCGAAAAGACCGTGCATTGGTACCTCGATCACCTGGACCTGGTGATGACGGTGGCCAATGGTCGCGCATACCGGGATTGGTTGGCGGTCAACTATGAGCAAAGGCGTTTCGGGTGAAGGGAATTATTCTCGCGGGTGGTAAAGGGACCCGCCTGTATCCGATCACTGTGTCGGTCAGCAAGCACCTGCTGCCGGTATTCGATAAGCCGATGATCTATTACCCGCTGGCGACATTGATGCTGGCCGGGATCCGAGAGATTCTGATCATTTCAACTCCCGACGATCTGCCGCAGTACCAACGTCAATTGGGCAATGGAGCGCAATGGGGCCTCGATATTCGGTACGCTCCGCAACCCAGACCCGAGGGGCTCGCCCAAGCCTTCCTGATCGGACGAGGTTTTTGCGAGGGAGCTTCCTGCTGCCTAATACTCGGCGACAACATTTTTTATGGTCACGGTCTCGGTGACATTCTTAACCGAGCGGCGCAACGCCTCAACGGCGCAACGGTTTTTGGATACCGCGTACATGACCCCGAGCGATACGGCGTAATCGAGTTCGATGAGGAAGGAAGGGCGCTGTCCCTTGAGGAAAAGCCCGCGGCTCCCAAGTCAAACTACGCGATGGTGGGGCTCTACTTTTGCGATCGACAGGTCGTAGAGATCGCTGCAGAGGTTCGCCCATCGCCGCGAGGCGAACTTGAGATCACCGATGTGATTCGCGACTACCTGAGACGCGGACAGCTGACGGTCGAAAAGCTTGGACGCGGAATGGCCTGGCTTGACGCAGGGACCCACGACTCACTGCTGGAGGC
>Ga0074044_10000418_pt1 | contig 42276 bp, 45 predicted proteins | sample BogForMeECP23OM1_FD_94443 | JGI IMG/M metagenome (GOLD analysis project Ga0074044, IMG submission 94443) | Bog forest soil microbial communities from Calvert Island, British Columbia, Canada - Bog Forest MetaG ECP23OM1 | ecosystem: Environmental > Terrestrial > Soil > Wetlands ...
CCCAGTCCGCAGCGTGACTTCGCCACGCGATATCTCCGGCGCCAAAGTCTGCCCCAATTCTTTTCGCAGGCCAGACAAGTCGGGGAGCTCTTCGCGCGGTGGTAATGCAACTGCAGGCGCTGCCTGGTTGATTTCGACAGGTACCTGGATCGGGCTAGTGCTAGTTGGGTTCGCTCCGAGTTGTTGGAACGCTACTTGAATGGCAGCCGAAAGTTGCCCGACTTTCTTTCGGTCTACTTGCGCAGTAGAGTACAGCACGACAAAAAATGCGAACAGCAGGGTAATGAAATCGGCGTAGGAGACCAGCCAGCGATCATGACTGGGGCGATGTGAGCGTCTTTTTCTGCGGCTCATTTCGCTAACTCCACAACCGCCTTCGGCGCCGGCTCAGGCCTGTCCTCGCCTAGAAATCCCCGCAACTTGGTTTCGAGCATCCGCGGATTCATGCCTTCCAGGATCGAGACCACTCCTTCCAGCGTCATTTCGCGCAAGACCTGTTCTTCCCGGATGCGAATCCTCAATTTACCGGCGACCGGCAGCAAAAACAGGTTAGCGGCGCCCACACCGTAAATCGTGGCCACAAAAGCCACCGCGATGCCCTTCCCAACTTCGTCAATTTTGTCCAGGTGCTGCATCACTTGAATCAAACCCAGCACCGCTCCGATGATGCCGATGGTGGGCGAAAAACCGCCGGCGGATTCGAATACTTGGGGAATCTTTTCCTCAAACTCGGCCTGGTTTTCGAAGTCGAGTTCCATCAATTTCCGCAATTCCTGCGGCTCGGTACCGTCCACTGCCAGCATCAGCGACTTCTGCAGGGACGGATCCCGGATCTGATCGAGTTCAGCATCCAGCGAAACAATCCCTTCACGCCGGGCACGCTTTGCATATTCCACCAGTTCCCGCACTCTTCCCCCGGGATTGATATCGGGCTGAAAGAAGACGTGTACCAGGCGTCCAGCCGCGCTCAGCACCACTGGAAGTGGAAATTGGAGAAGCACGGCGCCGAGCGTGCCCCCAAAAACGATCATCGCGGCAGTCGGCTGCACTATTTGGGAGATGCTGCCCCCCTCCAGCAGCAAACCTCCCACAATCCCGCCCAGCCCGAGTACTACGCCGCCCCAGCTGGCCTTGTCCACGGACGCTTACCTCTCGGCCTGTTGGTCTGTATTTATCGGTTCGCGCTCCGCCACCGAGATCAGCGCGGGAACGTGAGTCGTGATCGGAGCCATCCCTCGCAGAACGGAGCGCCGGTATTCAACGATGCGGTTCAGGACCTCGTCGGCCTTCTCGCGCACCAGGATCTTCTCCCCGTTGACCAGAGTGATCACCGTATCCGGAGACTGCTCGACAAACTTGACCAGGTCTGAGTTCACGATCAGCGGGCTGTTATTAAGTCGAGTTAATTGAATCATGCGGCACTTCCTGGCAGACGCGTCTCGGGTTGCGGGGACGGCCCACCTTACTTCTATGTTCCATCGGCCAAAACGGAAAAAGGGTCACATCACCATAGAGTTACTCCGAGGTTCCAAAGGTAGCGGGACTAATGGGAGGGCAGAGATTGAAGGACGTACCTGGGCTGCCGATGAACCTTTTGAAGGCAAACTAGCTTTCAACGTAAGCAACGGAACAAGGCCTCCGCGGAGAAACTGCTGGGGAGGAGGTTTCAAGACCACGGAAACTAACTAACAACCTAAGGAGCTATTCAAATGGCAATCAGTATTCTGAACAACATTGCATCGATCGCCGCGGAAAACCAACTGAACATTACAAACTCAAACCTGAACAACGCTCTCCTTCAACTGTCGTCCGGGTCCCGCATCAACACGGGCGCGGATGATGCTGCCGGTCTGGCCGTGGCCAACGGGTTGCAAGCTAACATTACCGCGCTGACGCAATCGGCACGCAATGCCAATGACGGCGTGGGCAATCTGCAGGTTGCAGACGGCTCGCTGGCACAGGTCACCACTCTGCTCAATCGCGCTGTTACCCTGGCCACTGAAGCTTCGACCGGCACGATTTCAAACACCCAGCGTACCGCGCTGGATACGGAGTTCACTTCCATCAAAGCAGAGATTGACAGTATTGGCGCCAATACGAACTATAACGGCACGCCGGTGTTCTCCGCCGCTCCGCTCAGCATTTTCTTGAGCGACTCCGGCAGCAGCAGCACCATCACTACGACGGTTGGTGCGTTGTCGTCTCTAGGTATTGGTTTGGGCGCGAACGCCAGCAACACTCTAAGTGCGATCGCCAACGCCACCGCGACTGACACCGTGACCGTAGGAGCTAGCGTCTATACCTTCGCAGCCGCCGCTGGCGCAGCCGGCACGGTTGCGATCGGCGCTACTACAGCTGCTACTCTGGCGAATCTGGCCGCTGCCGTCAATGGCGGGGCTGGCGCGGGAGTGGCGTATGGAACGGGCACGGTTACCAACGCTTCGGCTTCGGCCCTGGCAGGTGCCTCGACCGTAACCTTCACCTCAATCGTTTCGGGCGTCGGCTCTGCCGGTCCGCCAGAAACTGGCAACTCGATCGTCTCCACCACCACTGACGCCAGCTTCGGCTTCAGCAACGCTGGAACGTTTGCCGGCGGCGTCGGAACCGCAGGCTTGACCACGGCTTCGTCTGCCCAGGCCGCGCTGACCACCATTAACGCGGCCATCCAGACCATCGCTGGTGTTCGCGGAGCCCTGGGTGCAAGCGTCAACCGGCTGCAAGCTGCAAGCACGGTCATTAACAACCAGGTGCAGAACCTGACCAGTGCAGAAGACAACATCACCGCCGCGGATATTCCGACCGTGGTGGCGACGTTGGCCAAGTACTCCATCCTGGAACAGACCGGCATTTCCGCTCTGGCCCAGGCCAATCAACAACAGCAGTTGGTACTCAAGCTGCTTCAGTAATTCGTACTCGAAGGGAGGCGGTTCGATCCCGCCTCCTCTCGATTTTTTCAGAAATGGGTGAGTTATGAACCTTGACCCGGTGCCAAATAGCGCGGCTGGGATTGAGCGTCCAACTCCCGAGAAGCAGCATGCAGTGCCGAGCCCGCGCGTTGCCGTTTCGGAGAATGTCCCAAAGGCGGAAATTAGCAAAGTACAAAATAGTCCCGCTCCATCGTTATTTCCGGAACATGAAGTCCAAGTGCAGTTGGATACCACGGGAGACGACGTTGTGGTTTATCGAGTCTTAGATAAGCAATCGGGTGACCTCGTCCTGCAAGTGCCGAGCGCGGCGCAGCTGCGCGGCATTCACCAGAGCCAGGAATTGTTGCAACGAATTGCTGCCCGGGGAAACGTTTCAGCTTCAGGCCCGGCTCCAGTTGTGACAGGAGGGGAGACAAACGATGGGAATAAGCTTTAATGCGTCCAGTCTGCTGAACGGAAATGGCATTGATGTGCAGTCGATAGTCGACGCCATTCTCGCCCCGGCAAACGCTTCATTGACTACGTTGCAAAACCAGCAGACGGATTTATCCAGCGATGCCGGGTTGCTTGCAGGTATCAACAACAACCTTACCGCTTTAGCCACGGCGGTGGCAGCGCTCGCGGATCCCAAGGGCGCGCTGGCTTCCCTGGACGCAACATCTTCGCAACCTACCATTCTGACTGCCAGTGCCCAGACCACGGCGACACCGGGTACCCATCAGATCGTGGTGTCCACTCTGGCGACCACAGGCACCGTCTATACCGATCCCGTGGCAGGCGGCCCCGACGTTTCAATCTTGCCCACCAACGTGACCAGCGGCGACATCCAGCTGCAAATCGGCGGGACAAATGGAACCACTGACGACATTCCCATCACTGCGGGTAGCAACGACACTCTGAACACTTTGGCGAGTTACATCAACAACCAGGGATGGGGAGTCACGGCCAGTGTGGTGAGCGATGCCAATGGATCGCGCTTGGCCATCTATAGCCAGTCCAGCGGGAGTCCTGGAGCTTTGGCCATTACCAACAACACCACAATCCTGAATTTCGAAGCTCCGGTGGGAGGGACGAATGCATCTTTGACGGTCGATGGCGTCCCCCTCAGCAGTCCTACGAACACCATCACCAGCGCAATTCCCGGAGTCACGCTGAACCTGGTGAGTGCCGCACCCAACACACCAGTGCAAATCAACATTGGGCCCGACGCGACCCAGGCTGCCACCGCGATCACCAACTTTGTGACCGCCTACAATGCGGTGATTGGCAATCTCAACACCCAATTCACCGTGGATCCGACCACCAACACCGAAGGGCCGCTAGGGGGCGATAGTGAGCTGCGCTCCCTGCAAGCCAGCTTGCTGAACGACGCGACTTACGCGGTTACGGGAAACAGTGGGCTGGTAAACCTGGCCTCGCTGGGCATCAATCTGAACGACGACGGTACCCTCACCATCGACAATACGCAGCTCAACAATGCGTTCACTACCAACCCTGGGGCATTCCAGAACTTCTTTCAGAATTCTTCGGAGACTGGGTTTGCCAACAATTTCAATAGTGACCTGACCAACCTGACGGATCCAACCCAGGGCGTAATCAACTTAGACCTTGCCGAGAACACAACGCAAGCACAGTCGTTAGCCACCCAGATCACCGACTTGCAGGACAATATCACCACCCAACAGGCAGCATTGACCACGCAGTACGACCAGGTGAATGCCACCCTCGAAGCTTATCCGCTGCTACTGCAGGAAGTCACGGCTGAGCTTGCCGCCCTCAATGGCCTCGGGTCCACCACCTCCACCACCCCGTCTACCTCGTCCAATACGACGCCTACGACGGGCACGCCTACAGGATAACCATGACGAATCCCCGGGCTGCCTATCACGAAACCAACGGGCACGGCGCCACCGCCGTCCGACTAGTCGTTTTGCTCTACGAGCAGATAATTCAAGACCTGACTCAGGCCGCGAACGCAATCGAAGAAGACAACACCGAATTGCGCACCAACCGGATCAATCACGCCCTTGACGTAATCTGCCTCCTGCAAGGAACCTTGAACATGGAGGTCGGAGGTCAGGTGGCCCGGAATCTGGTGTCGTTTTATGAAACCTTGCGCGCCAATCTGTGGGAAGCGCAGCTCCAGGTATCCAAGCAAACGCTCTTGCAGCAAATTACAGACTTATTGACGGTACGGGAGGCTTGGGCCGAAGTGGATCGCGTCGAGTCGGCAGGCAAAATCCCCAAACCCGGAGTGCTGGCGGCTACGCCCACGGCCAACTCTGATCAGCGCGTACCGGCCAACTCTGATCAGCACGTACATGCCAACTGGGAGGCCTGATGTCGAGTGTCCCAACCGAGAGCCTGCGCATTGCCAACGATAACCTGCGCGCCGGCTTGGCACGTCTGTCTCCGACTCCGAACCCTTCCGCTCCCCTCACGGCAAACGATCTTTCCAGGGTGCTAGCGGAACTGTTGCGTGCTGGCGATTGCTTGCGCAGCATTCCTCCAAGGTCTGTTCCGAATGCACAACTCGAAAAAGTCATCTCCGAGTATCGAAGCACAGTGGAACAGCTTGCGCAGATCCTGCCTCGAATCCACGGACGACTCCTGACCGAGAAAGCACGCCTCGAGATCGCGCGGGCACGCCTGGCCGCGACTGCGGCCTGGGCGCAAGCCAGCCAGAATACTCTCTGATTCCCTGCGGCCCAACCATGACTGCCAGCAGTAACCTCGAAACCGATATTCCAATGGAAATGTGCGGCGGGCGATTTAAGAAACATCCGCCGTCAGCCGGGAAAGAAGAGAGCCGCTCCCGTGGCGGCGGTTCTTCTCGCTATTTCAAATAGTCAAAAAGGCTGCTTTGCGGAGTCTTGCCTATGGCTTCGAGCGTCGCGGTTTGCGCCGTCTGATCATTTGCCAACTGGCTAGCCACGTCAGCGATATTCGCCGCTCCAATTTCGTTGAGCTGTTGGCTTAGACTCACGGTTTCGCTGCTGAGGTAAGTTTGCTGGCTTTGGGTCTGATTCAGCGCGTTGCCATAAAAAACTCGCTGGCCGGTCACATAGCTGAAAGCATTGCCTAGCTCGGTGACCGCCGCCCCGATTCCGGTGTTGCTGTTCAAGGACGTGATCAGATCATTGATCGCCAGGAAAATGTTGCCTCCCGTGCCGGTGAAAATCTGCGAGCCGGGCAGGTTGACCTGCAACTGGTAGCCGTTTCCGATGGCCACGCTGTTCGTCCCCGTATTGCCTACATAGCGAACCCCAGACCCTTGGGTAGGGTCGACGATGAAAGGTTGCGTGTTTGCCGTGCCCGCAAAAATGTACTGGCCCTGGTAAGACGTGTTGGCCAGGCTCAGAAGTTGAGACTGGATTCCAGTCACTTCGGCTGCCACGGCGGCCCGATCCGCGTCAGAAAGCGTCCCATTGGCTCCCTCGACTCCCAAGCTGATGGCCCGCTGGAGCACCGTCACCACCGAACTGAGCGTGGAGTCCGCAGTGGAGAACTGCCCACTAATGCTGCCGATGCTGAGCTGAAAGGAATCCACCTGGCTGCTCAGGTTGTTAATTTTGATGAGCTGCGCGGCGCCGGCCGGATTGTCGGAAGGTTTGTTGATACTGCTTCCGGTGCCAAGCTCCAGGGTTGCGTTGGTCTGCTGCTGCTGCAACTGCTCGAGCGCGGCCAGGAGATCAGGCATCGGATAAGGATTGACTCGTATTGAACTCATGTGGTTAATGTGCTCATATTGATGACCGTAAAAAGCATGTCGTTGATGGTAGTAACCACGTTGGCAGCGGCGTCGTAGGCCCGTTGATACTGCACCATGTTGCTGGCTTCCTCGTCCAGGCTCACACCGGAAATGCTCCCCAGCTGATCCTGGAGCTGGTTCAAGACCAACTGCGTGGAACTCAACTCCGCCGTCCCATTCGCCACATCGTTGCCCACGCTGGCGACAATGTTCGAATAATAATCGGTCGGCGTCTGCCCACCAGCCACAGCCTGATTCTGCACGGCGGCAAGCACGGCCACGTTTCCGTTGCTGCCCTGACTGCCGTCGGAACTGGCGGCAATAAGCGAAGGGTCGGTGATTAGTACCGCCATGTTTGCGGCATAGCCCTGGCCGGATACCGACGGCGGCACAAAGATGTTTCCGCCCGGGTTGCCGTTCAAATCAAAGCCCTTTGCATTCGCGGCATTCAGCGCATTCGCCAGCCCTGACGCCAGCGTGTCCAGATTAGAAAGCAGTCCCGGGATGGTCTGGTCCCGCACCTGGATCAAGCCCGCCAGCTGCCCCGACGTCAACTTGGAAGTAACGTCCACCCCTTGCGCATAAACATCCTGAAAGCCTGAAGCATTGGTCTGGGTGCTCAGGCTGAAGCTCTGGCCGCCCACCACCAACGCAGTGCCGTTCGAAGTGGTGAGAGTCAAGCTATTGTCGCTGTTGATGGTGGAAACATCGATCAGGCTGGAAAGCTGCCCAATCGCCACATCGCGCTGGTCTTCGAACGCGCTGGCATCCTGGCCGGTGCCTTGCAGTTGGCTAATCTGGGTGTTCAGGGACGCAATCTGTCCGGTCAGTGTATTCACCTGCTGCACGGTTTGCGTCACACTCAAGTCAAGGTTGGTTTGCTGCTGGCTGAGACTGTCCGAGGTGTTGTTAAACACAGTGGCCATGTTTCCCGCCACCGTCAGCACGCTCTGCCGCAGGGAAAGGTTTGTAGGGTCGGTGGATACCTGGTTCAAGCTGGAGAAGAAGTTTGAAATCTGCGAGGCAATGTCGCTGCTGGTGCTGGTGAATTGCACTTGCGCCTGCTGCATGGCCGAGACAAATGTATTCAACTGCCCTTGCTGCTGGGTCTCATCCTCGATGCGAAGCTGCAGGATCGGGTCGCGCAGACTTTCCAACTTCTGCAACGTCACCCCCTCTCCATAAGTTACCGAACCTTCCACCACCGGATCACTCTCCGTGAGCACCGGCCGCAGCCGGGAATAGCCCGGCGTGTTGGCATTGGCCACGTTGTTGGTGGTTGCGTCCATGGCGCCCTGTTCGGCTCCCAGCGCTCCAGTTGCGATCGACAGTGCGCCGAAAAGACTAGACATGGCTTGCTTCCTGCAATGGCGAAGGCGCGCGTGCACCCTTCGGTGGAGTGTAGGTGTTGGCCGAACTCGCGCGCAGGCGCATGAAAATCTGCAGGGTACGTTGAGCGCGCCGCAGCAATGCTCCGTATACGCGGTTCAACTGGCTCACCTTCATCTCCACCTCGATTAATTCCTGGTCCAATGCCTCCCAACGCTGCCGGACTGGAGGCGAAACCGCATCCTGCGCTGACCCCGCCCAGCTCTTTTGTTTTCGACGTTCCCCGCCCATCGGGTTTTGAGGCGAACCTGCCAGGGCTTCGGCCTCGAGCTGGCGCAGAGCATCACATAGTTCCCGCTGGCGCAGGGTGTGGCCTTCGATTCCGCCAAGGTCCGAGTGCACCACCGCAGCCTGCACCTGCTTGAGCGAGTTGGCGAGCCCCCGCATCAAAGCCAGACGCCGCTCTAATAGCTCGCACGATGGACTGAGTTCTCGAACCATTTCTGAATTCCCGCTCATACCAGCCGGTCCACCTGATGCAAGGGCGTTTCCGGGGCTTCTTCGCTCGCTTGCTCGTCACGAGCGGAAGGTGGCCGGCGCTTTGAGCCCGAATCGGCCTGCCCCCGGGGATTCGGTCCCTGCGGCTCGATCACCCGTGGCGTCGGTTCTATGCGCTCGCTGGTTATGTCGCTCATCACCCATTCTCCCGCATCCAGTTCATCCGGCGGCTAGGCGGCGGAGCGGATCTGCATCGCGGAAATTAGCGCTTCCGCCGACTGACTGGGCGTCACCTCGTAACTCCCATCTTGCATCGAGCGCTGCAGAGCGGCGACTTTGTCCTGCCGGATTTCCGGAAACTGGTTCACTTGCGACGCAAGCTCCTGCACTCTTCCCTGATCCCCGGAAAACTTGGCCGTGTCGGCTCCCGCCAGCCCCGTACTTAGACTCCCCGAACCGGCTTGCGAAGCGGACTTCGCCGCTTGCCCCGGATCTGGTGCTTCTGGAATAATTGCATTTAAGTCGATTCTCATGGCTGTCTCCTCGCCTAGAATTCCCTATGCAATTAAGCTATCGGCAATGGGTTAGAAATCTTTAATCCGCGGATCGACCCCGTCCTCTTGGGTGTTCGCTAGATGCTTCATTCCGCTCGACCTGCCCAGCCGATCGGGCCGCCAGTCTTGGCTCTACCCGTGCTTATCGGCATAAAGCGAAGAAACTTTAGTCATCCCGGCTGGAACGGCGGGCACCTGTCCTTTGGTGTGCAAGAGGTTGCGGACAATCAGGTTGGCTATGCCCACTCCGCCCCGCTCGGCCAGCGTGGAAGCCAGCGCCTGCATGCCCATGGAGTGGTAATTATCCGCAATGGCGTCCGTTTTCTTTCCCGGAAGCGCCGAAAAGCTATGTTCCAAGGAACCCAGCAGGGTGTTGAGCAGCACCGCCTCGAATTGGCGCGCCGCGTGGACTACGCGCTTGGCATAGGCTTCGGTCGGAGCAGCCGAGCCAGCCGCTGAAGATGGTGCAACCGCATTCATCAGATCACCTCCAGATCGGCTTCGAGGGCGCCCGCCGCCTTGATGGCTTGCAGAATCGCGATCACGTCGCGCGCCGTGGCCCCGATCTTCTGCAGTCCGGTGACCAGTTGTTCGACGCTCGCGCCATCGCCCAGTTCAATACGCTGAACCGGAGCCTCTTCCGCTGATACCGTAGTCTGGGGCACGACTTCGGTCTTGCCTTTGGAAAGCGGATTGGGCTGAGAGACCTGGAACTGCGTAGACACCTCGACCGCCAGGTTGCCGTGCAGAATCGAAACTGCTGCCAGCCGTACATCTTTGCCCATCACCACCGTTCCAGTACGCTCGTTCACCACCACCCGCGCCCGATGATGAACTTGGACTGTCAGGTTCTCGGCGCGCGCCATCAGGGCGGGGAGACTCGATGTTCCGGCGGCGACCGTGTCGATGTCGACGCGGCGGCTGTCGATCACCGAAGTTATCTCCTTGCCGAATTCCCGGTTGATCGCGGCAGCCACTTCCTCAGCGGTCGTGAAATTGGGTTCGTTCAGCAGCAGCGAGACTTTTTCCAGCTTGCGCAGATCGAGCGAACTGTCGCGCTCGACCAGACCTCCGCCGGGAATGCGTCCCACGGTAGGATGGTTCACTTGCTTGGAGTTGCTTTTCGTTCCTTCGCTATATCCTCCCAATATCAGCGGACCCTGGGCCGCCGCGTACACCTGGCCGTCGGCGCCATACAGCGGTGTGAGCAGCAGCAAACCGCCTTCGAGGCTGCGGGCGTCCCCAGCCGACGAGACCGTGACGTCCAATTGCGTGCCGGGAGTGGCAAACGGAGGCAGGTTGGCGGTCACGAAAACCGCAGCCACGTTCTTCACAATGACCGTGCCCGACGGAATCTGCACCCCCATGTGCTGCAGAATATTGCCCAGCATCTGGGTGGTAAAGATAGTCTGCTGCTTGTCGCCCGTGTTTCGTAATCCCACCACCACGCCATAGCCAATCACCGGATTTTCGCGCACCCCCTCAATGCTGGTGACGTCGCGGATCAAGGCTTTGCGCACCGCGTCCTCGCCATGCCCGGCCGCGCAGCCTAAGAGCAGGATCACAAGCAGAGCAGAAAGATGTCTCATGACCAAATCCTCCTAAAAACCCACCAGCCACAACAACCCACGGACCAGGGCATTGGGGGGCCGGACGCCATCGCTGAGCACGCCTTTGCCTTTCAGTTCCAGTTCCAGATTCGCCACCAGATTCGACTGCACCGTGCCATTCGGCGTGACGTCGCCCGGCCGGACCAACCCGCGCAGCAGAATCGTCTGCCGTTCATTGTTCATCGTCAGCTGACGCTCAGCCTCGACCACCATGACCCCGCTCGGCAGCACCGCAACGACCCGCCCCGCCAAAGTGTCGTTCAACGTGGAAGTGGTCGAGCCCTGCGATTTCCCGCTCAACGTAGCCGTGGAGTTGGGAGAGAAAAGGCTGGCCACCCCGGTGGTTTTGAGCTTGCCGGGCAACGCGGTAATGCCGGAACTCGCGCTCAAGCTGCGCGCGGTGGCAACGCTGGCCGTATTGTTTGCGGTGGTGCCTTGCGCCACCACAATCGTGATCAGGTCGCCTACGTGCATCGCCTTATAGTCGGCGCTCAGGTTGGCAAACCTTCCATTGTCCGTCCACAAACTGCCTGGGGTCGCGTGCGATAAGTCCGGCGACTGCTGCTTCATTCTTTCGATGTACTCTGCCTGCGTCTCCCGCTGGATGGTCTTGGGTTTGGTCTCTTTCGCCGCCGCCAGCGGCGCGAGCAATGCCGCAGTCAGAACACTGACCAGAACCGCGGTACTGCGATGCCACTGCATAAGCTCTCCTTCGACCTCACAGAGTTGCGTGCAAAATTCCCCGGCCGACCACTTCGGCGTGAAACACGCGCCGGCTTCGGGCATCGATAACTCGGATTTGCTGGTTGAGCACGCCCGCCTGCAGGCAGATGACCCGAAGCGAAATCCGCATACTGCCGCCATCCAGAATCAGAGTTGCTGGCTTCCCCTTTTCCGCCATTACTGCGGCATCCCTATTGTCGTACGCCGCCAGCCCGGACCCCGGCGAACCTGCATTGATACCCGACCGCAGCCGCTCATGCCACTCCTCGCCCAGCGGCGGAGCCAGAATTACATGCACCAGAAAACTGCCGCAGGAGGCCCGCGCCGAGCAGCGCAGCCGCATTTGTATCGACTGCTGCCGGTCGTCCCAATCGACTCCCATGACCTGCAGCCTGGGATGCTCCTCGGAAGGCGCTAGAGGTGGCAGCCATTCGAGCCGCGCCTCGGCGGGCAGATCCTGTTTCCACCCTCGTTCGCGCAAGAACTTCGAGATCGCAATCCGAACCGCTGATTCCGCGATCGGCCAAGCCGCGTTTCGCACCGTGAGCAGCGGAGGAATAACCAATTGCCGAAGCAGTTCAGCTTGTCCAGCGAGTTTGATGGTGACTTGCTCCGCGTCCAGAACCCGCGCGCTTCCCGGCTGCGGAGCCGGACAGATTTCAATCGCGGCGCTGGCTTTCTGGATAGACGACGGCGCATCGGGCGGCAGAAGATCAGCGAGCCACACCCGCTTCCCCTTCACCTCGATCGCGTCGCGCAAATGCACCACCGGCTCAATCCGCGCTGCTCGGTTATTCGGCGCGCACCACCCCACGGGGATTACCGCCAGCAATATCCACCCCGTGCTAAGCAGAAAGTACTTCACGCGGAAAACTCCTTACCGGCCAAGCTGGTTCAGTCCCTGTAACATTTGGTCGGCGGCCTCAACCACTCGTGAGTTGGCCTCATAAGAGCGTTGCGCCGCGATCATCTGCACGAACTCCTCGACTACATCCACATTCGATTGCTCAAGGTATCCCTGCTGGATCGTGCCCAGACCCTCGCTGCCTCCCGGCGTGCCCTGCACTGGATCTCCGGAGGCGGTGGTGGCCAGGAAAAGATTGTTGCCCGTACTATTCAGCCCGCCGGGATTGGGGAAGAGTGCAAGCTGGATGGTGCCAACCTGCTGCGCCGCCGTCTGTCCCGCCGTGGTTACACTGACCGTGCCATCGAGACCAATGGTGATCGAGGCGGCGCCTGTCGGAATGGTAATCGCCGGGGTGAGAGGATTGCCGTCCGCGGTCACCACATTCCCATTGGCGTCAACTTGAAAAGCGCCACTACGCGTGTACGCGGTCTCCCCCGAAGGCAATGTCACCTGAAAAAAGCCGTTGCCCTGGATGGTCAGATCGAGCGGATTTCCGGTGGCGCTGAAGTCGCCTTGCAATTGCACCACCTCGGAAGTCGCGGTGCGCGTTCCCAGCCCGATCTGCAATCCCGCCGCGAAGGTGGTTTGCTGGGTCGCGGCCGCACCGGGCATGACCACGTTCTGGTAGATCATGTCTTCAAACTGCACCCGCCGTTTGCGAAAGCCCGTGGTGCTCGAGTTGGCCAGGTTGTTGGCCACGTTGTCCAGATTGGTTTCCTGCGCGCTCATGCCGCTGGCGGCGGTATACATAGCTCGTAACATGATTTTCGGCTCCTAAATTTTGGGCAGATCGTTAGCTGCGATGTGATCGAGATTGGACTCGAATACCGTCATCGCCCGTTCCAGCATTTCGGCATGGCGTTGCACCGCAATCATGTCGACCACTGCCTTCACGGAATTGACGTTGGAAGATTCCAGCATGCCCTGCCGAACGTTGGAATCCGGGGAAGCTCGCAGGGCAGTTGCAGGAGCGGAATAGTACGAGTTCCCGGCCGCAACCGGAACCGTGCCGTCCGTGAAGGCCACGATTTTTAACTTGCCCGCCACCGCGCCGCTGGCCGATATGGTGCCATCCGGGCTGATCGAAATGTCTCCACTCGGCAGCACGATGGGCAGCCCCGGATCTTTGGGCAATCCCTGTTCTCCGAGCACCAGGTCTCCCGCAGCGGTGGTCAGCTGGCCTTTTGCGGAAACTTGAAAATTGCCGTTGCGAGTGTAAAGCTCTCCTCCGCGCGTCTTAATCGCGAAGAAGCCTTTACCCTCAATCGCCAAATCCAATGAGTTACCGGTTCGTTCCAGGGTGCCGGAAGTCAAGTCGGTTCGGCTGCCCTCAAGCACCCCGAAATCGTTGATCGCGTGGTTGAGCGGATCGTTTAGCTGGCGACCCGCACTCGCCAGCAACGAATGGAACAGGGGCTGCTGCCCGCGATATCCCGTGGTGCTGATGTTGGCTACATTACTGGCAATGAGTTCAAGCGCCTGACTCTGCGCCCGCAAGCCTGCACACGCTGCATAATATCCGCTGCCCAAGTTGTTTCTCCACATCGGCAGAAGCACGCGGCCAGCCAATTCGACCACAGCCAGATATGACTCAACCTGGCGCAAGCCCAGTGTTTTCGCGCTGGAAAAAGAGAAAGAGAAGTGAATCGTCATGAAACGCAGGAATATCTTGCCCAGCAAAGAATCCACTCGGCAGAATGTTCCTAACCACGCTGGCTGCCCTCTGATCTACTCTTCAGGGTGCCCCGTTCAAGCTTTGCTTGGGCGGGGCTTTCTTTGTCGGAACGAATGCGAACCACTGGTATGATTCCCAGTCTCTCCCGGCTGGCTGGCCCACCTAACCCGCTAATCTACTCTTCAGGGTGCCCCGCTCAAGCTTCGCTTGGGCGGGGTTTTCGTGAACGCGAGCTGTTGGCATGATCCCCAGTTTTTCTCGGCGCCGTGCTGTCCATTGGGATTCGATCTCGACCACTCCGTCTGAGCCCTTGAAATAGTGACGGAAGCTGCTCCACAGCCAGTCCTCGGGCCGCTCCACCAATCCGCGCACGACTGGGTTGCGATGGATGTACCTCAGTTTCTCCACAAACTTGCCCTCGCTCCACACATTAAAGTCGTAGTAACGCGCTTGCCAGAATGATTCCGCGGCTCGCACTGCGAGGGTTCGTGCCACCGACTGCTTCAGTGACTGCAGCATCTGTGCTAGCCAGCCTCGTTCCGGTTCGTTCACCAGCAGATGTACGTGCTCGGGCATCACTACGTAACCGTACACGCACAGCCCGTAAGATTGGCGCACGCTTTCCAGTGACGATTCGAAGCATCCACGGGAATGCGGAGTCGCGAAGTTTGGCCGGCGTCGATAGCAACTGAAGGTCAAGAAGTGCAGCTGCCCGGATTGCTGAAAGTGTTTGAGTCCCCAAGGCATGGGACAAGCTTAGCTGCCAGTGGTGAAATGTTCTGCAACAACTGAACATCCCCGCCCAAACGAAGCTTGAGCGGGGCACCCTGAAGAGTAGTTTAGAGGTTTAGGTTGGGCCAGCCCCCAAGCACTTTATCCGGAGAATTAAAATGGTAAAAAGTCAGGAGCCGGTGTGCATACACCCGCGCGGGAAAAGATGGAATTCCACCACTTGAAATTCTCCATGAAAAGGACAAACCAAGCACCTATGAAAATCAGCGGGACGAACGCGCCCGGCATAAACCACCCCAGCAAGCCACGCACGTTCCGGTGCATCCGATCTAGCGCAGCGTTGGCTGTATACGTCCCGACCCGAATGGAAAACGCAACGAGCATTCCGAGGACGGGAATCAGGTACGGATGCTTCAGGTTATCGTTCCCATAGGCGACAAAAAGAAGCCCTTCGAATAGAGCCAGCCACGTGAGGCGGTGATTGATGAAGTCGTTCTGGGCTTTCCCGGCTTTGTCAATATCGCGGCTGGACTGGGCGGCTTAGGTAATCGACATCTTTGTCCATAAAACCCAGCAGGATTCTATCACCCTGCTGCCCATGCTGGGGGGCTGGCCCGGCCTAACCCTCCAAACTACGCTTCAGGGTGCCCCGCTCAAGCTCCGCTTGGGCGGGGTTTTTGCGAACATGAAATCGTTGACCGGCGTCGAAGGCAACCGAAGACCAAGCAATGCAACTGCTCAGATCGCTCGTATCTCGTTCCAATCTCGCATTGACGCCACCCTTGCCAAAAGGATATTATTTCTAAAAGCAACAATAGCTCATTGACAACTGAATAGCTTCAAATCCGGGAACGTCGGGAAGGACCATTTCAGGAATGATGCCAGCTAAGTCTTTATTCGGCAATATTTTACGCGTAAGTCCTTATTCCTCAAAGATTTTGAGGGTGGTCTCGCTCTAACCCCATGATTCCAAAAGATCAAGGGGGGAGGGGGTATACCCATAGTTAGGAAGAGTAAATAGCCTTTTCCAAACCGGTCGGCGCAAAATAAAATCTGCCCGCAACAGCAGAACCACCACTGGTTGTCTGTCGTATCGGCGATCGCGGATGCAACTCTAGCCCGCAACCCGGCGGGCAAAAGAATCGTCGGCGCAGCCAGAACTAGCGAGGAGCGGCATCGCCGCCGGAAGCCGAAACAGCAGATTGGTTACGTCACATCCAGCCTCCAGACGCACCCAGATATACTCGCCGCAACCTGCAATGCGGACCTCGTCCGCCCCCAAATTGCGGGCGTAGCCGCAAGTGATGTGGGCCATCGCATCCGCATCGTGCCAGCTTTCAAACAGCAGGTCTCCGGCACGGGCTTCGTGGCCCATCCGCTCCAACTCCCCATCCATGCTGCGGCGGCTGATCAAACAAGCTTCCGTGCGGCAGTCGAGCATCTGTTCAATGGCGTAAAGCGCGCTGTAATCAATGCCGTCGCAGAATGCCACATAGAAAGTGCGGGTGGAAGAAACAAATTGCACCGGCAACATGCGGAAGTGTTCCAGCAGCCGATAAGGCAATATACGCCCGCAGCCGGAATCATGCGCCGTTCTCCAGGCAAGAACAGGGCAAGCCCACTGCAGTCCGAGCGCCGTGGTGATCTGTTGTTCGCTGGCAAAACCCAGCTTTTCCAGCCACTCCCCGATGCGATGGTAAGGGCTGCCCCGCTGCGCCTCGAGCGCTGCTCGCAACTGCGGGTACGTGACTTCCCCGCGCGAAAGCATGAGCAAGCCCAGTGGAATACGGTGCTGCACCGGGGAAACGGCCACCACCGGGGTACAGGCTGCGGAAAAATATTTGCGGGCTGCGCTTTCGAAACATTGCGGTGCGCAATAGGAAGAACCGCGTAACCGGATCCTTCCATTCCACCAGCTGATTCTCTGCCACATTCGGCGCGTGCCATTACAGTCGCGCCCGCCGCAAGGCGGATGTCTTTGGGCCCAGCGGGCGCGTGCCCCCGCAAGCCACGCTCCGCAGCGCCTCACTTTCATCTTCATTAGTATTCGTCTCCACCTAATTCTCCATCCGCCTATGCGGATGACACTGGGGTCAGCATTTCCTGGATCCGCAACCCGTAATTGCCGTCCACCACCACTACCTCGCCGCGAGCAATCAGTTTGCCGTCGAGCAGCAGGTCCACAGGTTCCTCGACCTGGCGGTCCAACTCCACCACCGAACCCTCGCCCAATTCCAGGATGTCCCGCAGCAGCATGATGCGCTCTCCGAAACGCAGGGTTACCTCGAGTTCGACATCCCGCAGCAGATCGAGATTGCCTTCGCCAGGTTCACCGTCTGCCTCGGCCGTGCTCACCTGGTTTTCCGGGGGATGCGAGGCCGCGGCCAGCGCCGCATACAAAGCCGCGCTTAACTGCCATTCCAGCGAAAGCGGGAATGCCGCGCCGCTTCCCGAAGCCAGCCAGCCGCTGGCCCCCGGCGACCAGGAAGGCGGAGACCCTGATTCCAACCGTAATTGCACTTCCCCCCAGATCGGCTTTAGGGCGGTGGCCGCGTGACCCGCGACCTGGCGGAGCAGTTCCTCGACCGCTTCCTGATGATCGGGTTTGAACTCCGCAGCCGCATCCCGGGCTTCACTCAGAAAAAGCTGGGCCAGGGCTAAAACTGCGGGTCGCGGGATGCGCAGGCTCATTTCGCCCCGCAACGCTCCCGCGGCTGCCAGGATGACCCGCAAATCACTTTCCTCCGGAGGCAGAGCTTCCGCGGGAGCCTCGGGCGCAGATTCCACGGCAAAGGGCGCGCCCGCAATCTGGCCCAGAACCTGCGCCAGGCTCCCGGCCCAAACCTGCATGTAGGCGCGGGCGTCAGCATCCGGGGGCGAAGTGGAAGCCAGAGTTGCAGCGGCAGGGGGAGTGGGTTCGTCAGTCATGAAGTTATTTCCTTTCCGGCTCCAGGCGGCAGCGCTTCAGCACTTGCGCAGCCCGTAACCAGCCCCGCCGCGCCACCGTAGCCATAAACATTTCACAACCGCTTACCCACAGGCCGGCCGGTTGCTGCACCGGGTACCTTAGGACCAGCAGGGTGCCCGGAGAAAGCGCCATCAGGTCGCGCAGCGGGACACCTGGAATGTTCATCCCCAGATCCATGCGAAAAGGGCAATCCAGCAGGTGATGCCGCAAGCGCAGTTCGGAGTCCGGCCGGGCCCGCATTTTGGCGCGAACCCAGCCTGCCGCGAGCTTGCGCAACAGCGCATTCGACACCACTGCGGGAAAGACCAGATTGAGCGTTCCCCGATTTTCCGCCACCGTAATATCAAAGGCCAGAGAGAGAGTTTTTTCCTCCGAGGGCATCAGGCGCTGCACCTGCTCGGCTTGCCGCCGCGACTCAAATTCGAATTCCAGCGCCAAAACCTGCCAGGCGTTTTGCAGCTCGCGGCAGATTATGCGCATCACGGTTTCCAGAATTTGCTCTTCGATTTCCGTCAACTGACGTCCGGGAACCGAACTGCTGCCCTTGCCCCCGAGCAGCACGTCAATCAGAGGAAAAGCGACTGCCAGATCCAGTTGCAGCAGGGCGGTCGCGCCCACCGGAGACAGCTTGCAGCTAGCCAGATAGCTGACCTCGGGAATGCGCTGCAAAACCTCTCCATAGGTTAGGTGTTCGGCCGAAACCAAATCAGCGGCGAATTCGATGCGCAGGTAAGCTCCGACCGCATGCGTCAGGTTGCGGGCAAAACCTTCATGCAGGGTGCTGATCGATTGCACCTGCTCGCGCCCGATCTGGCCGGCTTGCCGCACATCCCACAGCGTCACTACTGCCGGTGTACCTTCTTTTTTCGCGCTGGCATCGCCGCCGCGGGCCTTGCGCACCATGGCGTCGATTTCGGCCTGGTTCAGAACTTTTTCCATCTTGGGTCTCCTGTCAAGTCGCGCTCGCCGCGCTGGCCGAGCACGCCGCTTGCGTGCGGACAGCCGTGAGTTCCGCCAGACGGGCGCGCAGCCGGATGACGGCCATGGAGTGGATCTGTGAGACGCGCGACTCTCCCACCCCCATTACCGCTCCCACTTCCTTCATGGTCAGCTCTTCGTAGTAGTAGAGCGCCAGAACCTGGCGCTCCTTCTCAGGCAATTCCTCGATGGCGCGAGTCAGCAATTCCTTCATCTCCGAGCGCAGGCAAAGCAACAGCGGCGTCTCTTCCGGATCGTCCGGCAAGTACTCGCAAAGATCTTCTTCTTTGCCGTCGTGCCGCGACTGCACCCGCAGGCTTCCCACCTCGAGCCCGTCAATCTCGCCCAGCAACATCTGCAACCCGTGCAAGTCGATTCCCAATTCCGCAGCCAGTTCCGGCTGGCTGGGATTGCGGCCCAGTTGCGAGCGCAGGGTGTTGTTCGCTTCCTCCAGGCGCCGCGCTTTGCGCCGCAAGTCGCGGGGGCTCCAGTCCATTTCCCGCAGACTGTCCAGGATGGCGCCGCGAATGCGGAACTTGGCATAGGAGCCGAACTGCACCTGCTTGCCCCGATCGTACTTGTGCAGCGCATCGATCAGTCCGACCACTCCGGCGTGTACCAGATCCTCAAAAGGCACGTGGCGAGGCAGACGCTCGTGAATGCGGCGCGCAATGTAGCGTACCTGGGGAAGCTGCTCCATGAGCAGGCGTTCCCGTTCTTCTTCGTCCTGCCAGGCGGTATAGGCTTGCTTCGCTTCCCTCATCTCTTCTTTCTCCCCTTGACTTCTGCCGTCGGCGCACCGCTCAACGCAATGTTCCCAGCGACTGCACCGAAACCACTGCGGGAATCTCGCCCGGCGCCAGCACAATGAGCTTGGGCACGAACGGTTCCAGCAGCCGTTTCAGATGGAAGCGGGCCGGCGACGAACACAGAAGCACCGGGCTGGCCACGGCCACCTGATCTCCCGCCAGCCGGCGCAGTCCTTCGAGAAGGCGGCGCACCAGCGAAGGTTGCAGCCCCACCGCTGCCGTAGTCGAAGCCGGCGAACTGGAGGCGCGGCTCAGTTCCTCCTCAATCGAGCTGTCCAGCGTGACCACGCGCAAGTTGCCGTCTTCGGCAAGCAGCGGCTGCACCAGGGCCCGTCCCAGAGCCTGCCGCGCGGCTTCAACCAGCAACACCGGATGCTTGCTGACCCCGCCGGCGTCGAGCAAAGCCTCGAGAATGGTCGACAGGTCGCGGATCGAAACCTGCTCACGCAACAGTTGCTGCATAACTTTGTGCACTTCGCCCAGACTCAGAAGCTTGGGAACCAGTTCCTCCACCAGCTTGGGGTGGCTGTCCGCCAAGCGATCGAGCAGACGCTTGGCTTCCTGCCGGGTCAGCAGCTCGGAGGCATGCTGCTTGATCACCTCTGCCAGGTGGGTGGCGAGCACCGAAGTCTGATCGACCACGGCAAAACCTTTGGCCAGAGCCTCATTCTGCAGGCCAGGGACGATCCACAGAGCCGAGACTCCAAAAGCCGGCTCGCGCGTCGCAGTCCCGGCGAGCGGAGGCGGAGTGGCATCGGAACTGATGGCCAGCAGGTGGTCCTCATGCATCTCCCAGCGCGCGATTTCCACCCCGCGCAGCGAGATGACATACTCCCGCGCTTTGAGCCGGGCGTTGTCGGTGATGTGCACCGAGGGAACGATGAAACCTAACTGCAGCGCCAGGCTGCTGCGCAAGGACCGCACCCGCGCCAGCAGTTGCCCGCCATGCTCTTGGTCGACCAGCGCCACCAGCCCATAGCCGACCTCGAGACTCAGCTCATCCAGCTTCAGCAAATCTTCAATCGATTCAGTCACGGGCTTCTTGGCTTTGGCGTCGGGAGTCGTACCCGGTTTGTCCGCCAGGATCTTGGGCGCGCGCCAGGCCAGCACGCCCACCACCGCCGCCAGCAGGAAGAACGAGAACTTGGGCAGTCCGGGAATGGCCGCCAGGGTCAACATGACTCCCGACGCGATGATCAGCGGCCGCCGCCCGGAGAACAGCTGGCGGCCAAGATCGGTGGAGAGGCTCGAACCGGAGGACGCGCGGGTTACAACGATGCCGCCCGCCATCGAAACCAGGAGCGAGGGGATCATGGTGACCAGGCCATCGCCCACGGTGAGCACGGTATAAGTCTTGAGCGCCTCGTGAAAGGGAATATCCAGTTGAAATACGCCGATGAGAAAACCGGCGATGATGTTCACCGCAGTAATAAGGATGGTGGCCAGCGAGTCCCGCTGGTTGAAGCGCGCGGCCCCGTCCATGGCTCCATAGAATTCGGCTTCGTGGGCGATCTGCTCGCGGCGGGCACGGGCTGCGGCCTCATCGATGAGTCCGGCATTCAGGTCGGCATCGATGGCCATCTGCTTGCCCGGCAAAGCATCGAGGGTGAAGCGGGCCGTGACCTCCGCGGTACGTACCGCGCCGTGGCTGATCACGATGTACTGAATCGCGATCAGGGCCAGGAACAGGACGAACCCCACCACATAATTTCCGCCCACCACGAACTGCCCGAAAGCCTCGATCACTTTTCCCGCAGCCGATGCGCCTTCGTTGCCATGCAGCAAAATCCGCCGGCTGGAGGCCAGATTCAGGGAGAGCCGCACCAGGGTGAGCAGCAGCACCAGGCTGGGAAACACGGAGAACTGCGCCGGACGAAGAATGTGGATGGCGGACAAGAGCACCAGCACCGAGGCGGTGATGCTGGTGGCAAGCAATATATCCAGCAGCACCGAGGGCAGCGGCACCAGCATCACGAAAACCAGAGCCACCGCGGCTACCGGGACGGCCCATTCCACCACTCCATTTCCGGCCAGCGGCGAAGTTTTTGGCGCTTCGGCCATGGCTTACCTTCCTGCCTGTGCGGCGGCGCCGCCGGCCCGCTCCTGGGCCCGGAAGATTGCCGCAAGAATCGCGGCCACTACGGCGTAGAGCTTGGGTGGAATCGATTGCCCGACTTCAACCGCCCGGTAGAGCGCGTGCGCCAGAGGCCGGTTCTCGACCATGGGAATTCCGTGCCAGAGCGCGATTTGCTTGATCTGCTGGGCAAACAGGTTGCGTCCCTTGGCCACTACCATCGGCGCCGGCATGTCCAGTCGGTACTCCAGCGCGACCGCAAATTCGTTGGGGTTGGTGATGACCACCGAGGCCTTCTTGACCTCATCCAGCATCCGCCTTCGCCGGATCTGCCGGCGCAGCCGCCGGATGCGGGCCTTGGTCGCGGGATTTCCTTCCGTCTCCTTGTATTCGTCCCGCTGATCCTGCTTGCTCATACGCAGGTCGCTGCCCAGCTTGTGCTTCTCGATGGCGTAATCGGCGCCCGACCACACCAGCAGCACCAGTGCGGCTTTCCACGCCAGCTCGAAAACATGTGCCATGAGATAAGCGGCCAGCCGGTTGACTCCGAAATGCGCCGCGCCCAGTAACGTGTTCCATTCGCGCGACAGGATTCCCACCGCCAGATAAACGATGGCAGCGCCCGGCAACAAAGACTTCAGCAGGCGGCCCACCGAGGGCAGGGAAAACAGTTGCTCCAGCCGCGATGCCGGGCTGAGCCGCGAGAAATTAGGCTGCAGCGCGCTGGGCGCGAACACCAGGCCGCCCTGGGCCAGGGCCCCCAGCATGGCCGCCATCCAACTCAACCAGACGATCAGGCTGATGGCGCGAACCACGGTCAACCCGGTCCAGGTCAGCAGCGGCGTCTCGCTCAAGTCGCCGATAACTGCCGCATCCAGACTGCGGCTGAGCAAAGCCCGCCAGTGGGCGGCGAAGCCCGGCGCCTGGGTGGCGAACAGCAGTACCATGGTGCCCACAGCCAGACTGGACATCAGATCGCGGCTGCGCGCAACCTGGCCCTTCTCCCGCGCCTTCTGCCGCTTGCGCGGAGAAGCTTGTTCGGTCTTGTTGCTGTCCGCCATCTTTTCTCACTTAGCCAAATGCAGCAGCCGCTCCCCCAGCGAAATGGCGGCCGCAAAACGATGCTCAAAAAGTCGCGGCCACAAAGTTAATGTTCCTGACAGAATCGTCAGCGCGACTATGGTCTTGATCGACAGCCCCAAAAACAGAATGGGGATCTGTGGCGACGACTTGGCCAGGAAACCCAGGGTGACGTCAACCAACATGGTGGCCACCACCACGGGAGCAGCGATTTGCAGTCCTACCAGCCAGATGGCGCCGGCCGCCCGCAGCAGGGTGGTGGTTACCCCAAGATTCAGAACTACAGAGCCAGGCGGAAGGTAGGCGAAGCTGGCCGCCAGCCCGCGCAGTAGCCAGTGATGCACGTTGAGCTGCATGAAAATCACCAGCGTGACCAGCTGAATGAAAGTCGAGATCACGGGCGAATCCGCTTGGGTCTGCGGATCGAAAATGCTGACCAGGGAAAACCCGGCTTGCACTCCGAGAATCTGCCCCGCCATTTGCGCAGCTTCCAGAATGAATTGCAGGCTCAATCCCAGGAGCAGCCCCACCACCACTTCTCCGGTACACACCTGAATCCAGCCTAGAGCGCTGGTTTCGAGCCGTACTGCCCCATAGACGGGATACAGCAGCGCGGTGAGTGCGACCGTCAATCCGGCCTTCACCTGCACCGGCATGCTTCCGCTGCTCAAAAAGGGCGCGAACAGCATCAAGCTGCCGATGCGCACCCCGGCAAACATCACCGCCGCAACCAGTGTCTCGAGATGCAGAGCTTCCATGGGCATCTAACGCAAGAACGGGTGAAAGTCGGAAAACAGGGTGACCGTGAACAGAGCCATTCGCCGCACCATGTAAGGCAAAAGCAGGAAGATCGCCGCCGCTACTGCGGCCAGCCGCGGCACCGTCGACAGCGTGCTCTCCTGCAGCGAAGTCAGCACCTGAAAAATATTGATAATCAGGCTGGTCACCGTGGCCACCAGCAGCAGCGGCGCCACAATCCAGAGCACGGTTTCGAGCGTTCTTCGGGCCAGTTCCACGGTTTGCTGGGTTGACATGTTTTTTCCTCAAGTGAAGCTCTTCATCAATGACCCCACCAGAAGATTCCAGCCGTCCACCATGACGAACAGCAGAATCTTGAGGGGCGTCGAAATCACCACCGGCGGCAATTGCAGCATGCCCACCGAAGTGGTTATGGCCGCCACCACCATATCCACCACCAGGAAGGGAAGATAGAGAGCGGCGCCGATCTGGAACCCGGCTTTCAATTCCGAGAGAATGTAGGCGGGCAACACCACCCGCATGGCAACCTGATCGGGCCGCGCCGGGCGCGGCTCCTTGGCCAGTTCAAGAAACAGCGCCAGATCTTTTTCCCGGGCAAATTTGAGCATGAACTGGCGCAGCGGTCCCGCACCCAGTTCGACAGCGGTAACCGCATCCACGCTCCCTTTCTCGTAAGGCACGACTGCCGTGCCGTAGATTGTGGCCATCACCGGTTGCATGAGGAAGAAAGTGAGAATCAGCGAAAGCCCGATCAAGGTCTGATTGCTGGGCGCAGTCTGCGTCCCCAGCGCCTGCCGCAGAAAGTGAAACACCACCAGCAGCCGGGCGAACGGAGTCATGGCCAGCAACAGCGAGGGCAGCAGCGTCAGCAAAGTCAGCAGGACCACGATGTTCCATGGCACCGATCCGCTGGCCCCTCCCGACCCGTTCCACGGCAGCCCTCCGGATGCCCGAGGCCGCATCCCGGCGCTGGCGCATGGAGCCAACAGCAAGCCCAGCGCTCCGGCCAGCAACAGTCCGCGGATTCTGCTCCGCCGCTTCATCATTCCCTCGATTCATCTTCGAATTAATTGCCGAGCTGATCCTTGGCTGGAGAATGCCCAGGTCGGAACTTCTTCCTGCCCGGCTTCAGCTTGCGAATTTTCCTTGACAGTGGCTGCACTCGGAAGCGCCGTCAGCATGGCCACGGAACTGCCAGTTCCGGCAATCAGAAATTTCTGCGCGTCGAACTCGACCACCGCGATGAAGCGTTTCTCTCCCAGCGTCAGAGTCTCGCGCAGACGCAGTTGGCGCGACGGATGCGAGCCCCAGGGGCGGCCGAGAGCGGTCAGCCAGCGCATCACTCGTGCCAGATGATTTCCCTTCAGCATCGCCGCCCCGCTTGCAGTTCCCATGGCATCCCTTTCTTTTTCTTTTCGTTCATTTCGCCTCACACCAACTCGGTCAAACGCACCGCCAAGTGATTGCCCACCACTTCGAACTCGCCGCGGGCGATCAGTTCGCCATTGAGCCGCAGCGGAATGTCGGTGCCCACCCGCCAGTGCGAATTGATCACCGAACTCCGGTGCAACCGCAACGCGTCGGCTACCGTGAAACCGGGCAGAGGCACGTCTACAGTCAACCGGCAGGGCAGTGGCAACACCTGGGCCCACGCATCGGGATGGGCAGCCGCGTCGTTCTGTGGCTGCACAACAAGGGCTGGCTCGGCCATATTGCGTACCGGATCAAAGTTTTCTGGTGAACGGTCTGAAGTTCATCCGCGAGAAGACACTGCAACTCGGGTGCCGAGAAGCGGAGATCGGGGCCGCCGCCAGCAATCGAAGGGTGTGCCTTCGAATGCCTTGGTTCGAATAGGGATAGGGAAGATAGCGCGAGAGTGCTCGCGTGTGTGCCGGAGAATCTGAAACCCGCCGCCGATGAAGGCTACAGGATTTTCATGAAGACGGGCTTAGAATCATGCCCCGCCCCCGAATGAGGGCAGGGCAGAAACGCTCTTACTGCGGTTTCAGGTTGATCGTATCTTGCGTGATTTGATCGAAGGTAGTCACCGCCTTCGCATCGGCCTCAAATGCACGCTGCGCTACGATGAGATTGGCGAACTCGGTGGCAATGTCCACGTTGGACAACTCCAGGGAACCCCCTGACAAGGTGCCCCGTCCGCTGGTGCCTGCTATTCCAACGACAGCTTGGCCCGAAGCCAGAGTCTGCGTGAAGTCGGTGGTGCCCGCGTTTTCCAGTCCTTGCTGGTCCGCAAAGCTGGCCAATGCCAGTTGCCCCAGCGCCGCAGTCTTGCCGTTGGTGAACGATCCGGTGATGGTGCCATCGGAGCCGATGGTGAAGTTGGTCAAAGTCCCGCTGCTGCTGCCGTCCTGCTGGGCCGAAGACGTGCTGTCGGCAGCGGCTACTTGCGAAATCACCGGGGTAGTTCCGTTATATAGGTCCCAGGCGAAAGTCATGTTCTTGGCGCCGTCGGTAAGCCCCGGGATCGACAGACCAGTCAGATTTGCCGCCGGAGTGAGCAGGTTCCCGTTACCGTCGAAGGTCATCGCTCCAGTGGTCACAATTCCTCCCACCAGGCTGGAGTCGGCAGGGGGCACTGCGAGCGAGTAATTCCAGGCGTTCGCACCGGTCTTGGTGAAGGTGAACGTCAGGATGTGGCTCGCTCCCAGCGAGTCATAGATCGAGACCGGGGTTGAGTAAGTCGTGCCCACGGCATCCCCGGAATTGAGGTTGGTGGTGATCGCGACCTTGCTGGTCACGGTCGGCGGACTGATCGTGCCTGCGCCAAGTTGTAACGGTCCGACTCCTCCTCCGGTGTTGACAACCCCGTTCGTCGCGGGATAGCCCAACACCTGTTGACCCTCGGAAGTCACCAGAAAATTATTCTGGTCCACGGAAAAGTCGCCCGCCCGGGTATAGCTCGTGATCCCGCTGTTCTGTACCACAAAGAAGCCATTCCCTTGAATGGCCACATCGGTAGGCACGCCCGTGGCCGTGACACTCCCTTGCGTGAAATTGCTGGGCATCGAACTAATTTGGGTGCCAGATCCAATCTGGATGGGATCGCCTGCGCCCGTGGTGCCCAGGTTCTGATAAAACAGATTGCTGAACAGGACGCTGGTGTCCTTGTAGCCGGTAGTGTTCTGATTGGCCAGGTTATTGGCAATCGCTGACAACGCCGTGGCTTCGGCGGTCAACCCGGAAAGCGGAATTGAAAAATTCGGCATTATTGCGCTCCTTGAACTGAGTTCGTGCCAGTGCTGGACGCTGTTCCTGTTGTCGACGCCGTCCCAAAGGCGGTCGTCAGAGTGTTGTTAATCTGGGTTAGCTGGTCGAGCATATTAAATTGCACCAGCTGAGAGGTGAACTGGGTTGGATCCACGGGATCGAGCGGGCTCTGATTCTGCAACTGCGCGACCAGCAGTTGCATAAACATGCTTTGCGTCGAGTCCGTGGAATTGCTCGCCGTGCTGTTAGTGGTTGTTGCTGCCGCCTTGTTTGTCGGGGCAGTAGTTCCGATGGCACTGTTTGCTACTGGAATCACATTCATAGGTCCTCCTTTAATTCTTCGCTTTGTGTTTCATGCGTGCACATTCAGCCTCGTCCGTAATCCGGCGTTGATTACGAGTTCAGGCGCTTCCTCGTGCGGGCCGTGGATTGAGAAAAGTCCGGACGGAGAAGCTTGCGGCTGGCTCGAGGAACGCGGTTGCGAATCTGCTCCGCCGGAAAAGCCCGCAGTCGTCCCTGCACTCGTTTCCAGAAAGCGGATGCTCTCGAAGCGCAGGTCTTGCTGGCGGAACGTCGTTTGCAGACCGGAGACTTCGGTTGCGAGAAAACTACGCAGATCGCCTCTCTCGCTACCCACGCTCAAGCCCACCTGGCTATCGCGCACCACCGTGTGTACCTCGACGCTGCCGAAAGCCTGGGTGCGCAGTCCAATGTGCATTTCTGACTGCGCCACGCCTGCAACCAGTCGAGCAGTCTCGACTGGGCCAGCCGTGGGCGCTGCACTCGGAGGACTTGCCGCAAGAGGCTGAAGCTCCGCCCCAGGCGAAGCCGCGTGCTGGCTTCCGAAGTCTTGATTCGCCGCGGGCGAGACCTGCAGCAAAACATCTGCCGGAATAACGCCAGCGGGATTGCCGCCGCTCGCGGAGCCGCTGGCAGGAGCCGGCAGCCCGCTAGTTGATGGTGGCTGCGCATTCGCGTCCCCCCGGTTTGCGAAAGAATCGGTCGGCTTCGACCTCATGCCCTCCTGGTTTGCCAGAGATTGGCCTGACAGAGGTTGGTTAGAAGGAGCCTGGTTTGCCGGAGGTTGGTTAGACGCAACTCTATCGCTGGATGTTTCTCTGGCTCGAGCTTCTGCAGTAGAATTCGTTTCCCTTGCTTTCGTCAGCATCGCCGAGGGCAGCGAAATTTGCTTTGCGATCTCGGCCGCGGATGCCATGCTCGAAACGGTGAATGAAGAAGCTAGCGCAGCCAGGCTTCCCGGACCCGAGGCGCCGCCAGATGGCGCTTTGCGGTCGGAGGCGGATTGGTCGACTGCGGTAAACATCGCAACGGCGCTTGTAGGATCCGTGGCATCGAGCGGCAGCGCACTTGGATTCGTCACCGCCGGGCGGGCATCAACATTGCTGGCTTGCAGTTTTCCATCCGGGCAAGATTGCTTGAGTCCGATAACAGCATTGGTAGGGTTAGCCGTGGGGTCCATCGCAGCCAGCGGCAGCGCACTTTGTATGGGAGGAGTGATGTGCCCAGGTTGGAGATCGCTGTTGCCGGCTTGCTGCTTGCTATCCGTCGCGGACTGATTGACTCCAGCAGCATGGGCTGCGCCGCTCACGGCATCCACGGCATGCGGCGGGATCCCGTTTTGCGTCGGAGTTGCCAGGACCGGGCGGGGATTGCTGCCTGTCCCCGCAAACTCCGCGAGTGAGGGGGAAAGTCCCGGCGTTGGCGCATCGAGCAATGATGAAGCAGAGGCCGGCGTTCCAGTAGACTTCAGAACCGCAACGCTCGCCGCCACCGCGCCTTTGAGCGCGGCCGTACTCGGCTCGTCCCTGCTTACATTCACAGACGAAGGCGGCGTTTCTGACTTGCCGGCCAACGTACCCTGTTGAAACTCGTGCGATAAACCCGGCGAAGCATCCTTGTTTGCTGGCTCCGCTCGAGTGATCGATGCAGCTGTGCCGTCAGATCGCGAACTTATCAGTGAAGGAGTCGAATCTGCGGCCGCAATCGAGCCCGTGATGCCATGCGGTTGCGGCGGCATGGTTGCCAGGTCAACGACAATTACGGAAGGGGGCTTCGCATCTACAACTGAGGCGGAATCGGGGGCGGTTGTTTTCGAATTTTCTGCCGTCTTTTTTTCCGCGGGCTTCCCTGGTCCCGCAACTGCCGCTGCCTCAGGCTGAGGAGCCACCAGTGTTGGGGCCCGCGCGCTTTGCAAGGTGCTGGCAAAGCGGCTTGCACCAGGGGCGGCGGACGGGAAAGGAAGTGCCGACTTATTAGAAGAACCGGATAACCCGCCGTCGGCTTGAATAAAGTTGGTTAGCACAAGTCCATCTCACACTCATTCGCTCGCACCCCGTTCAATGCATCCGGAACACCAAAGACCCCGCGTTGCCATGCTCGAAGCATCGAGAGTCAATAACTGGTTTAGACTCAAGCCGCAATCGCAGTCTGCCGATAGAGATGTGGATAAGATGACCAGCTGAATTGCCGTAGCCTAGGCAAGCTTTGCCCACGAAGCTCGGCAAACACTAGCCGCGCCGAAGGTATGCGCGGCGCAGTAGAAATAAATCGTCGAGACGGCGCTGCTCCTGTCTGCCTTCCTGTTGCAGGTAGTCCTGAAGCTGGTGATGGCGCAGAGTGTCAATTACTTCGCGCTGCCGTCGTGCCCGCAGAAAATCTTCGCTGCGGATATGTCGAAGCGCTTTGGCTTCAACCAGTTGTTTTTCGAGCGTATGCCGCCGCTCGCTCAGCACGGCCCGGCAGAGAGCATCAAATTGCAGTTCCGCCGCACTGATCCCCGATTCGAGCTGAGGCTGCCTCCGCGCTGCGATATTTTCGCCTTCGCGCTGCGCGTCTTCGATTTGCTGCCCCAGCATCGCAACCCGGTAATTCGCTTCTTGCAGCCGCAACTCATGTTGCCGTTCCAGGCCTTGCCGCACTCGTAGAAGGACTTCGAGAGGGAATCGGAATGCCATGAGGTTAACTGGCCAGGGCCAGCAGCCGCGTGATGGTCGCTTGCAGCGTGACCTCTTCGTTGGCTCCTTGCTGCAGAAAGCGATTGAGTTCGGGCAACGTCGCCAGCGCTCGATCCAGCAACGGATCGCTGCCCTTCTGGTATGCGCCAATACGAATCAGGTCTTCGGACGCGGTGTAAGCCGCCAGCAGGCGCCGCAGCGCCTGCGCCTTTTCCATGTGCTGCGCCGAACATACCATGGGCATGAGGCGGCTGATGCTGTCCAGAATCGCGATCGGCGGATAATGATTTTGCGCCGCTAGCCGACGGTCGAGCATGATATGCCCATCCAGCAGCGCGCGCGCTCCATCGATTAACGGATCCTGCTGATCGTCGCCTTCCATTAATACCGTATAAAACGCAGTGATGCTCCCCCCGCTGAATTTTCCCGCCCGTTCAATCAGCCGCGCCATCAGGGTAAAAACCGATGGAGTATAACCTTTCGCCGTCGGAGGTTCGCCCGCCGCCAGGCTGATCTCCCGCTGCGCCATAGCCAGGCGCGTGAGTGAGTCAACGACCAGCAAAACGTTCTTGCCCTGCGCGCAAAAATATTCCGAGACTGCGGTGGCCGCCAGGGCCGCGCGGATACGCAACAGCGGAGACTGGTCAGAGGTCGAAACCACAACCACGGAACGCTTTCTGCCTTCCTCGCCTAAAGCGTCTTCAAGAAAATGCCGTACTTCGCGTCCACGTTCGCCAACCAGAGCCAGCACCGTGAGATCGGCGCCCGTGTTCCTCGCCATCATGCCGATTAATGTGCTTTTGCCCACACCGCTGCCCCCGAAGATTCCCACTCGTTGGCCCCGGCCACAGGTCAGGAACGCATCCACGGCGCGCACCCCGCATCCAATCGGCTCGCGAATGAGATCGCGCTCCATGGCTAACGGCGCGGCTGCCTCCAGTATTTGAGCATCGCGCCGCTCGCACGGGCCCAATGAGTCGATAGGTTCGCCCATGCCATCGATCACCCGGCCCAAAAGCCCGTTTCCCACGCGCAGCAGGGGTCGTGCGCCCCAGGTCACCACCCGATCGCCGTAACGGATCCCGCTCGGCCGCGCCATCGGCATGGAGAGCACCGTGGTTCCCCGAAAGCCAACAATCTCCCCGGGAAAAACCGTGCCGCTTCCATCCACTACTTCACAGAGCTCACCGACCGAGCAGAACGGTCCCTCCGATTCCACCAACTGGCCGATCAGCTGAGTAACCCGGCCCTGCCAGCGCAAGCTGGAGCAAGACTCCAGCCGCTTGAAATATGGAGACAGCAAACCCGTCGTACTCATGCCATTGGCCGCTTAGCCAGAAGATCGAACAGGCCCTGCTCAATTTCCTTCAGTTGAATTTCCACGCCCAGTTCGGTCGTGCCCAGCGCGGTTTGCAATACGCATTGATCTGTCTTCACGGCGATGTCTTCGACCACTTCGGGGACATTTCGAGGCTCCATGTGTTGCGCAAAATAGCTGCGGCATTCCGAAACCTGCTGCGGGTGCACGCGGACCACAACCTTGGTCGCGCTCTCGATTTTTTCCAGAGTGATCCGCACCATGCCGGCCAGCAGCAGCGGATCTACCTGCGCTTCCCGATGCAGAATTTTGCGCGCGATAGCCAGCGTCAGCTGCACTACCTCCGTTTCCACCTGCTGATAATATTGGGCACGATCGCGGGCAAATTCGCCTAAGGCCGCGTTTACGCTTTCCCGGATTTCTGCCAGGTGTTGTTCGCTGGCGGCGTGCGCTTGCGTTTCGCCTTCGCGCCGCCCTGTCTCCCGTGCCGCAGCCTCCCGCTGGGCCAATACTTCGCTGCTGCCGGGAGCACCCTCTCCCGGAGACGTCGACCCGGCTTTGCTACCATCCCCCGCCCCGGCCGCAACTTCCGCGTAGGGAAAAGGACGGCTCTCCACCTTTGGTTTGGCCTCGGGCGCGGGGTTATACGACGAACTCATCTTCATCTCCTCCCAGACTGATTTTTCCCTCCGCCTCCAGTTTGCGCGCTACCGCCACGGTTTCCTGCTGCGCCTTGATCATGTCGCGCGAGCGCACCGGACCCAGCACTTCCATATCTTCTTTCAGCATTTCCACCGCCCGCGACGACATTGACTTGAAAATATAGGCCTTCAGTTCATCGGTCGCGCCCCGCAAGGCCAGCGCCAGCGACTTCTTATCCAGTTGCCCCAGCAATTCGCGGATGCCCGCTTCCGGCACTCCCAGCAGATCCTGAAAGGTGAACATTAAGTTGCGAATACCCAGAGCCACTTTGGGATCGTCCTTCTCAATGGTTTCAAGAATCACCTTGGCCTGCACCGGATCCATGTGGTTCAGCAGATCGGCCACCCCCTGGAATCCCGCATAGGCCCGCCGGTGCTGCTCGCCCAAAGCCTGCAGCCGCTTGTGCAGCGCCAGCGAAACTTTCTGCGCGATCTCGGGAGAAAACTGGCGCATCTGGGCCATGCGTTTGATGGTCTCCGCCCGCAGGGTTTCCGGCAAGCGCATCAGCAACTCGGAAGCCTGCTTCGAATCCACGTGCGCCAGCGTAAGCGCGATGGTCTGGGGATGCTCACTCTCCAGAAATTTGGCCAGTTGCTGCGGGTCCGCCTTCTGCAGCGAATCCAGCTTGTTCACGCTCATTTCCGCGGCCCGCGATACTTGCCGTAACAACTGCTGCGCGCCGTCGTCGCCGAAAGCCTTCACCAGAAGTTTCTGCGCATAATCTGTACCCCCCTGGGCCAGGTAATCCTGGGTGAGGGCCATGCGATGGTATTCCTCGAGCACGCCCAAGGCGGTCTCGGAATCGATGTAGTCCAGTTCGGCAATCTCCTTGGTCAGATGCTCAAGATCTTCCTGCGGAAGGTTGCGGTAGATCTGGCTGGCAACATCTTCTCCTAACAGCACCAGCAGCACCGCAGCTTTCCGCGTCCCTCCGATTGTGGTTTCGGCCGGGCTCACTCTTTTCCACCCTCCCGGATCCAGCTCTGCACCAGCCGGCTTGCCACCGCCGGCTCAGTCTTCACTTTCTCCGACAGTTGACGCTTAAGCGTAGTGGCGCGCCGTGCCTGCTCCGTGCCCGGAGGTTCGATTTCTACGGCGACCGCCCCGGCCCCGGCAGTTGCCCCCGCCAGCCCTTTCGGGTGGCTCGCCATCCGCGCCGGCAACTCGCGCAGTGAAGTCAGGATCTGCTTCTTCACCGGACGCAACATCAGGAAATAAACGATCAGGAAAAGCGCCAGGATGCCCGCATAGCGCAGCAGGCCCGACCATTGCGTGAATATCTTGCGGGTATTGTCCAGCTTGCTCGGCGGCGCCGGCTTTTCCACCGGCAGCTCCTGGAAGGACAAGTTCTGCACCGCCAGCATGTCGCCGCGCTGCGCATCCAGGCCGATGGCCGCTCCCGCCAGTTGTTCGATCTCTTTCATCTCTTCCGCCGTGCGCTTGCGCCGGGTCGGAGTCTTGACCCCATTCTTGTCCGCCAGCTCGACGGCATCATCGACCAGAACCGCGGCTGCCAGACGCTTCACCCGTCCCGCCGGCTGTACAGTGTGGCGCACGCTTTTGCTCACGGCGTAAGTCTCGCTCTCGGAGTGAGAATTCTGGGTTTCGGCCGTCACGGCGGTCGCAGTCGCAGCCGCTGCTCCCGGAACATTGCTGGCCGTTCCTGGAATTCCGGCCGGTCCGCCCCCCCTAGCATTCTCCTCCGATTTTTGCTGGGTGAGCGTTGCTGTAGTTTTGGGATCGTAAACTTCTTCCGTGTTCTCGCTGGTGCTGAGATCGTATTCCACATGCACGCTGGCGCGTACATGCTCAGCTCCAACCACCGGCTCGAGCGTCCGCAGCAGGGTTTTGGCCAGCTCCTCATCGAGATCGTAACCGCCATGCGCCGCCCCCGCACCGTGCGCGTGCAAAAGCGGAGTATTACTGTCGGCGTCCACTACGGTGACATTTTCCGGACGCAGTCCATCCACCGCGCTCGCCACCAGCTGCGGAATGGCCAGCTGCGCCCGCTCCGAGAGCGCACCTCCCCGGGTCTTCAAAATCACCGCCGCCTTGGCTTCACGCTCCTGCTCGCTGAACAGCGACTCGCGGGGCAGCACCAGGTGCACGCGCACCGCTTCCACTTCACTCAGAGTTTGCAGGGTGCGTTCCAGTTCACCTTCGAGTGCTCGCTGGTAGTTAACCTTCTCGGTGAAATCCGACCCCGCCCAGTTCGGAGTATCGAAGAGTTCGAAACCCAGGCGCGCATTGCGCGGCAAACCTTGTGCAGCAGTCTCAAGCCGGCTGGCGTCGAGCTGATCCGCGGGGACGAGCAGGCTGGTGCCCTCGGGAGAAAGTTCATGCGGGATATTTTTAGCTGCCAGGCGGGCGCCCAGAGCCTGCGCCTCCTCCGGCTTCAGGCCGGAATAAAGCGTGGCGTACTTAGGCTTGCCAATTAGGCCGACAAACAACCAGAGCGTCACCGCTATCAGGGCGGCTCCGCCGGCCAGCAGCGCGCGCTGGCCCAGGCTGAGGCCGCGCAGCAGTTCCCCCGCCTGCTCGAGCGCCTGGCCGAATGATTTGGGTGCTTCCACTCCCGTCTCCTAACCAGCGGCTCAGAACTGCATGCGCGAGATTTCCTGGTAGGCAGCCACGATCTTATTGCGCACCTGCATCATGAGCTGGAAGGAGAGATCCGCCTGTTCCACCGCGATCATAGCGCTGTGCACGTCCATGCCGCTGCCGTCGAGCAATCCCGCAACCTTGGCGTCCGCCGCGCCCTGTAATTCTTTGGTCTGATCCATGGCCCCGCGCAGGGTTTCCATGAACCCCCACTCTCGCGGGGCTACGCTCGTGGTTGCACTACTACTCTCGCTCGGGAGAATTCGCAAACTCGAAATCGGGTCTGGCATATTTTTCTTTCCCTGCCACTTCCGCGCGCAAGCTCAGCGCAGCAGTTCGTCAGCGCAGTAGATCCAACGACTGCTGGATCATGGTCTTGGTCGATTGCACCGCCGACGCATTCAGCTCGTAGGCGCGCACCGCACCCAGCAAGTCGGCCGTTTCCTCGACCGGATCGACAGCCGGATACTTTACATACCCCTTGGCGTCGGCATCGGGATGCCCCGGCTGATACCGCTCGAGCGGCGGCTTGGCATCGGCGATGACCTGATCCACCCGCACTCCGCGGGCAGCCATACTGCCGAAACCCGCCAGCAGGGCAGGGAACTGCGGCATGCGCCGTGTTCGAAACACCACCAGCTGGCGCCGGTACGGTCCGCCTTCTGGAGTTCGCGTGGTCTCCATGTTCGCCATGTTGCTGGTGACCACCTCAGCCCGTTGCCGCTCCGCCGTAAGCGCCGAGCCACTGACCGCCAGCATGCCAAAAAGATTCATGACGCACTCCCTTCGTGAATGGCGCTCAAAATGGACTTGAATTCATCCCGCAGCAGTTGTACTCCCAGGTTAAAACGAAGCTGGGTGTCGGCCAGCAGCAGGCTCTCGCGTTCGAGACTCACATTGTTGCCGTCGGGACGCTCCATCAAACCCTGCACCGGACGCGCCACGGGAGTGAATGACGCGTATTCGAGATTGCCGCTGGCCCGCTCCATTTCCTGGTTGAAGTTCACATCCTGGGTGCGGTAGCCGGGGGTGTCGATGTTCGCCATGTTGGACATGACCAGCTCGCTGCGAAATACATTCACATCGAGGAAGCGGGTCAGCGCCGTAATGGTGGGATCATTCAATATGGGCATAGTTCCTCCTCGGGGGCAGTCCGTACTCGCGAATCTTGTTGCGCACTGTGCGCAGGCTCACGCCCAGCATCTCGGCGGCGCGCGACCGATTGCCCCCGGTCGCGTCGAGGGTCATCTCGAGCAGACGTTTTTCCATGCACTCGAGAGAAACACCCGGACGCAACCCGTCCCCGGCCTGCGCGGGAGTCGCCGGGCTGGCTCCGAGCGGCGGCGTCAGCTCGCTGGGCTCGAGAATTTCCACTCCGATTTCTCTCCCCGACAAGGCCACGGCGCGCCGCATCAGGTTGGCGAGTTCCCGTACGTTGCCTGGCCACGAGTGTTGCTGCAGGCGGGCAAGAAACTCCGGACTCATGCTCGGAACCGCCGCCGGCGGCGCATACCGGCCGGCGAAATATTCCGCCAGTTCGGCAATGTCGTCGGTCCGCTCGCGCAGCGCGGGCAGGCTCAAGGGAATTACGTTCAGCCGGTAGTACAGGTCGGCCCGGAAACCACCTTCCCTGACCATGGCTTCGAGCGGACGGTTGGTGGTCGCGATCACCCGAATATCAACTTTCACCACCCGCGTATCCCCCAGGCGGTCGAACTCCCGCTCCTGCAGCGCCCGCAAAAGCTTGGGTTGCAAAGGCAACGGTAACTCGCCCACTTCATCCAGCAGCAGCGTGCCTTCGTGGGCCAGTTCAAATTTCCCCGGCTTGGCGCTGGCCGCCCCGGTGAAAGCTCCCTTGGCGTAACCGAACAGTTCGCTTTCGAGCAGGGTCTCGGGAAATGCGGCGCAATTTACCGCGATAAACGGGCGCTCGCGGCGCGGGCTGAGGCGATGAATCATGCGCGCCAGCAGTTCCTTGCCGGTGCCGCTTTCGGCTTGAATCAGAACATCGGCATCGATGCCGGCGACTTGCCGGGCGCGATCGATCGCCCGGACCAGAGCTGGCGAGTGCCCCACCAGGGGGCCGGACTCGGACTTTTCCATACGGGCGCGGCCCAGGATCTGCCGCGCTGCGTGCTCCAGTTGTTCGAACGACACCGGCTTCACCAGGTAGTCGCAGGCTCCGTTCCTCATCGCCGTTACCGCGTCGGGCACGCTGCCAAAGGCGGTCAAAAGAATCACCGCCGTGCGCGGCGCCAATGAGCGCGCCTCGCGCATGACCCCGAAGCCATCGCCATCCGGCATGCGAATGTCGGTCACAATCAGGGGATGCTGCCCCCGCCGGAACTTGACCATGGCCTCGGCCGCGCCACCCGCCGTTTCCACCCGCCAGCCATGGCGTAGAAAACTTATTTCGAGCGCCGCTCGCATGCCCGCATCGTCGTCGACTACCAGCACCTGCCGGGCTGGAATCGGCTTCATTCCTGCTGACCAGATCCCAGCCTGATGAAGCGCGCCAGCATGGATTCCTGCCTGGCGTATTTCTGCCTGATTGCTTGCCGTCTGATTCATTGGTTTGCTCCGGACAAAGGAAATTCCAATTTGAAAGTGGTTCCAAGCCCAGCGCGGCTGGTTACGGTAATCGCGCCTCCATGCTGCTCCATGATGGTCTTGCACACCGCCAGCCCCAGCCCCGGGCTTCCGGCGCAGGTGCTGAACCCGGGAAGAAAGACGCGCTCCCGATCCTCAACTGCGATCCCTGGCCCGCTGTCGGATATTTCGACCGCCGCTCTGGCTTCCCCAGCCTGAGAACTCACCCCGCCACGGATTTCCAGCACGCCCCCATCTGGCATGAAGCGAAACCCATTCAGCGCCAGGTTGAGCAGGACCTGTTCCAGACGATGCCGGTCCGCGGCCACCAGCACCCCATCCAACTCTTGCCTCAGTTCCATGCGCACTTGAGCGCGCTGCGCCAAAGGGCGCAGAAAGTCATACGTCGAGCGCAGCCATTGCCCCAAATCGGTGGGCGCAAGTCCGGGCGAAGGCTGACTATGAAAGTGCAAAACGTTGTTCACCGTCGCCGCCAGCGTTCTCAGCCCGGCTTGGAGGTGCCCCACCCAATCTCGCTCCTCTGCTTCCAAATCCGATTCAGCGAGTAGTCCAGCAAAAAGTTCCAGGCTTCCTAGGGGATTTCGAATCTCGTGGGCCAGCAGCGACGACATCTCCGCCAAAGCCTGACGCCGGCTCAGTTCCTCGTGCTCGAGCTCGAGACGCTTCAGTTCGCTAACGTCCTGCAGAATAAAAATCGAACTGCCGCCTTCCTCCGCACTCAACTGCGCGCGGCGCACCGTGATCCACTCTGCCGCTGGACTTCCGCAGCGATATTCGAGTTCGCTCCGGCTGCCCTGAGTGCGGTCGAGCAAGTCACGGATCCAGCCGGGCAGAGCCGACGCGCAATCCGTCCCCAGCAAACGCTCGGTTTCCGGGTTGGCCACCGAAACTCGTCCGTCCGCCTCCCTCACCAGCACCCCGCAGGGCAAGCCTTGCAGGATGCGGTTCAGGTGCTGGCGTATACGGTGGTTCTCTTCGAGGCTCGAGGCCAAATCGCGATTGGTGTCTTCCAGTTCATGACGCAGCCGCGCCACCTCCGCCTGCAACTGGACGTAGGAACGCTCGAGCGATGCCGCCGCTTCGGTGAAAGAAGCGAATGCCCGGGTAAGTGAGCCCTCGTCGAGCGGAACCACCCCGGCTTCGATCGGGTGCAGCAACGTGGATAAAATCGCACTGGACATAGCCACCATTTCGCCAGCCCGCAAGCCAGCTACGGAGAGTTCTCCTAGAATTTCTGGGCGTTGTCGCCTGCCATGACTTCCTCTCGCGCTCTTCCGGCACGACGCACTGTCGAAAAATACACGTGCTCGGACCGTATCTCGGGGCCGCCTTCGGCCAGAATTGAGGCCCGCTCCATTACCTGCTGCAACTCGCGTACATTTCCCGGCCAGGAGTGCGCTTCGAGCATCTTGGCCGCTTCGCCATCGAGTGCCGCCGGGCTGCACCCGGACGCGGCCGCAATCTCCTGCAGAAAATGTTCGGCCAGCCGCAGGATGTCGCCAGTTCTCTCCGCTAACGTAGGAAGTTCCAGGGGAAACGCCGACAGCCGGTAATAAAGATCGTCGCGAAAGCGGCCTTCGTCCACGCATCGGGCCAGATTCGCATTCGTAGCTGCCACCACCCGCACATCCACTTTCACCGCTTCCGAGCTGCCCAGCCGCTGCACTTCTTTCTGATCCAGAAAGCGCAACAACTTGGCTTGCAGACTCAGCGGCAGCTCTCCCACTTCGTCGAGAAACAGCGTCCCCCCCTGCGCCAAGTGGATGCGCCCGGCATAGCCCTGTACCGCCCCGGTAAAAGCCCCGCGCACGTGCCCGAACAACTCTGATTCGAGCAGTGCCTCGGGAATCGCCGCGCAATTCACCACCGCCCACGGCTTGGCCGCGCGCGCACTCAACTGGTGAATGGCCCGGGCCACCAGTTCCTTGCCCGTTCCCGTCGCTCCTGACACCATGACCGTGGTCATGCGCGGCGCCACCAGTCGGGTCAGCCGGTACAAACGTTGCATGACCTCGGCGTTGCCAATCATTCCGGGCAAAGGCGTGACCATTCTGGTCGGCACAGCAGCCAACAGATGCGGGCGGGCTTCGTCGATTGGGTTCGAAATCATCACACTCGAAACCATCGCAGTTGAAGCCCGGTTCCTCGCAGTCGTAACCACGTGCTTCGCCGGATTCAGCCAGGAGTCGTAAGCCGCGTTCTTCGCCGGGAAAGGCGCGCTGCTGTCGGAATCCAGCAGCACGACTTCAATGCCTGGAAAACGCAGCTTGATGATCGCGATCAATTCTTCCACGTCGAGATCGCGCAGCCGGCGGTCCAGGAACAAAAGCTGCCAGTGGCCGCTTTCGAGTTTTACCAGAGCGTCCGCGCCGCCCTGCACCTCGTGAATGGGGCCGCGCTCCTCCGGCAGGCTTTTCCGCACTTGTTCGCGAAGGGAGGTGCTGGGACTGGCTACGAGCACGCCGCCCGTAATCGTAGGCAATATGGCTGCACTGGTCATGTTACTGATTTCATTCCGGGAAGATTAGACGGCGATTAGAAGAGGATTAAGAGATTCTTTTGTCGGCAAATCTTTCCCAGTTTCGAAAGCAGTGGTGAAAACGGGAAAAACTTGCCGCCCGGCAACCCTTGCCCTGCACTTGTGAACCTGAAGCTTATTTCATAAATCGGTTTTTGGGGAGCGCACGGCTTCACAAAATGCCGAAAAACGTTCGATTCGTATCAGGGCATGCCTTCAGCCGTGCCGTTCACGGTCCGGGAAAATGCGGGCTCCTGAGCTGAAAGATCTATGAAACACGCTCTAGCGATTAGAGCTGCCCTCAATCCCGCTCACCTCGGATTGACGGCAAACGCAATTCAAGCCGCAAACCGTCTGCGCTATTCTCCGCCAGCAAGCTGCCACCGGCCATTTCAAGGATGCGCCGCGCGATCGCCAGTCCGAGGCGACCTTTCCATTCGCGCCGTTTCCCGTCCGATGGCGGAGCCTTTTCGCCAGTCACAGCCTTCGCACCCGGCGTACCGCACGCCGAGAGCGTGCCCGCCGAAACGACGACCGCGACCTGTCCCGTGCCGTCTCTTTCATCAGCTGTAATCTTCACTTCCGCACCGGGCCCAGAGCTCGCCAGCGCAAACTCGATTACGTGCGCCAGCGCCTGCCGCAACCGGCTGGCTTGAACCTTCACCACGCAGTCAGAGCTCGAAGCAAGAACGAGCTTTACCCTGGCCGACTCCGCCATCGGCAGCAGGTCGGCCACCACCCCACGCAGGCAAACCGCCAGCGACAACGTCTCCTGATCCTGATGCTCACTTCCAGCCTCCCATAATTCGCGCAGGGCCCGCTCAAACCGCACTATGGAATTCGCCTGCTGAAGGGCGATTTGCAGATCATGCCGCAATTGCTTTGCTGGACGCGATAACAGCAGGTTTACCTCCAGAAGGCAGACCAAGGTGCTGAGCGGCTGGCTCAGATCGTGAAAAATGTCACTCCCCAGCTGCTGATATCCGCAGCCGGTAATTGCACCGTGCAGTTTGACCACGGAATTCACCGCCGACTTCGCAGCCGGCTTTACCATCGATCTTCTTGCTGCCCCCCTCACGCCTGCGCCCCGGAATGGCCGCTCAGTTCATAGCCAACCCCGCGTACCGTGTGGATCAGCCGTGTCCCATGTCCATCATCGACCTTGCGGCGCAGGTAGTTCACGTACACATCCACAACATTGGTGCAAGTATCAAAGGACAAATTCCACACGTGCTCGATGATCATGGCGCGAGTGATTCGCCGTCCCGCGTTGCGCATCAGGTATTCCAGCAAAGCAAATTCCTTGCCGGTCAAATCGATTCTCCGCCCCGCCCGCTCCACCCTGCGCTCGACCCGGTCCAGCTTCAAATCGTCCACCGTCAGCACCGATTCCGCGGGCAAATGGCAGCGCCGCAACAGCGCCCGAATCCGCGCCGACAGTTCCGAGAACGAAAAAGGTTTGCCCAGATAGTCATCCGCTCCGAGGTCCAGACACTGCACCCGGTCTTCCACCTTGGTGCGCCCGGTAAGCACCAGGATCGGCATACTCGGTTTCCGCGTACGCAGATAACGCAGAATGGTCACTCCGTCCAACCGCGGCAGGTTGAGGTCGAGCACCACCAGGTCATAATCGAATTCGCCCGCCATGGCGCGTGCCTGTTCGCCATCATTCGAGACATCCACCGCGTAGTGTTCGGCGTCCAGTCCTTTTTTCACAAAGCTGGCGAGTGCGGAATCATCTTCAGCAATCAGAATGCGCATAAGGTTTCTCTAACCTTCCACTCCGATTCTAGGCAAGAACCACACAAAGAACGCAGATTACTCGGCGCACGAAGGGCTCTCCCTTCCGCAAACGGGAACACCACCCGAACCTGCTCTGCCACTCACCTGCCCGCGACGCCGCCGACGATAATTCCGACAGGGTATCGAAGCCGCCGGCGAACCCCGCCCTCGCACCCCGCGCCTCAAAAGCAACATAGCCTAATGCAAGCGCTCGAAAATGTAGGCGCGGGCGTCCCGCCCGTGCATCGTGACGGGAACCTAACCAGCGCGATGCAGTCCCAACTAATTCGTAAGCGATACAGCCGGCACGTAAACTCCCTTCAACTCCCGACTCCACCAAGCCCCCGTGATCTTCCTTTCCGCGGGCGTGGTAAAGCGATACTGATAAAGTTGAGCGCGAATGTAGCGAGGCGCTCCGCCAGGAAACGGATTACGCCCAAGCAATTCCAAAACTTCAGGAGAACCCTGCAGAAGTCTCGCCATGAAACGAACGATCCACGGATCGCTCTGATAATCGCCAAGCGCCGCGAACCACATCTGCCAATCCAACCGAGGCTGGTGCGGCGCTACCCAAGCGGGCCGTCGGCCAAGCTCCCCGGGCTTGTACTTGAATTCGTATGCCTGCCAAGTCAGGCCATCATTCGATCCCTCGATCACGATCTCCGGCCGTGTCGTGGTCATGACCGCAAACAATCCATAGCTGTTGATGATCTGAAACGGAGACACGCTTCGAATCACCACATCCGCAACCGACCAGCGCACGCCAAACGTGCGTGCAACTTGAAACCCTCCGACAAACAATGCCAGACCGGCAAACGCCCCGCACGCCGCCCGAGTCCACCCACCTGAACTTTTGTGAGCAGTTGCCGCCGCCCCGATCCCTACTTTAGGCAATACCCGCCTCCAGAATGCGTCGTCCACCAGGAACAAACAAAAGGCAATCGTGAGCACATTAAAGAATGCGTAGTTTCCCGTCAACAGAATGAGAATCTGCAGAACCACGATCGCTCGCGCCGCGAAGAGTCGCACCCGGCGCGGCGCGAAGATCAGAAAAGGAACAATCAGCTCCACGAAAAACACAAATCCCACCGAACCCTGCTGAAACCACTCCGGCAATTGATACATGTACCAGGCCAGCGGCGTCGGCAACGGCTGGGTTTCATAATGC
>Ga0074044_10000419_pt1 | contig 42102 bp, 33 predicted proteins | sample BogForMeECP23OM1_FD_94443 | JGI IMG/M metagenome (GOLD analysis project Ga0074044, IMG submission 94443) | Bog forest soil microbial communities from Calvert Island, British Columbia, Canada - Bog Forest MetaG ECP23OM1 | ecosystem: Environmental > Terrestrial > Soil > Wetlands ...
CGGTTGCCCACTCGGTGAGCGGCTGCCGGGGTCCGAGCTATTCGTCACCGCAGACGCAGGCAGCACCTCGAGAGAATCGTTGAGGGCGGCGCTGGTTCCGGCGGTCACTCCGACGTCCACCTCCAGAGGAGCGCTGAAACCGCCACTCGCGGGCACGACGCTGGCCAGGCCGTTGATGTCGCTGGCGACGGTGCTCTGGTTTGCGCTCAGGATGACTGGCGTCACCGGATTGCCGGGATTGGTTTCGCCGCCGGCGGGCGGAGTCCCGATCGGACGCCAGACCGTTGTCTGGAATGACACCGGCGCGGCGAGAACGGGGTTGGCCGGCGATGACGAATCGGTGACGCGCACCAACACCGGCTGAAATGCCTGCCCGGTCGTGACCTGTCCTGCTCCGGACACGGGCTGCAACTGTAGTTGCGAAGCTGGGACTGCGGTGGCGTAGATGGTCTTGCAAGGAGCGTTGGAGGGAGCCACGCAGGCGCTGATCTGCACCTGCGACGCGATCTGCACGAGCGACAGCGTAAGGCTGGCGTAGCCGGTGGAGTTGGTCTGCGCGCTGGCCGCGCTGAGTGTCCCGGTGCCCTGCACCACAGTGAAATTCACCTTTGAATTATTTACGGGCGCGCCGCTGCTCAATACGCGAGCGGTGAGCGGGACGTTGACGGTCGCGCCCTGGGCGATCCAGAGGTAAGGCGTGAGCACTCCGATGTCTGAGGCATCTTCTGTGGCGTTAAGAGTCCCGCTCACGGATTCTGCGGAGTAAGCGCCAGGAGCGAGAGTCGCCGTAATGGTGGAGACGCCCGGTATAGTCGGAATCAGCCAGGTCGCGGCGTCTCCGCTCTGGTCGGTGAGGACCGAGCAGGCCGACGCGCCTCCGCAGGCGGAAAGCTGCACGCTGTTGGTCGCGCTCCATGCAATCGTTGCGCCGCTCACCGGCGTCACGCCGTCGGCGGCCAGCACGCGCACGCTCACCGGGTTGGTGGCTTGCGTTCCTACCGGAGTATTGGGGTTGAGGCCGATGAGCAGAACCAGAGTGTCACTGGCCGCCGCGCCGTAAGTAAGGACGCCGGTCATGGTGCTGGACGCGCCGCTCGCCGGGTTCGTGATCGTAATGCTCTGCACGCCGTCGCTGGCTGGAGGCGCGGCGAGGATGAGTTGTCCGGTGTCGATGGCGAGCTGTGTCGCTGCTACTCCGCCGATGGTGGCGGTCAGGCCCGGAGCAAAGCCGGTGCCCAGTACGGTGATGGCGCCGCCGCTATCGCTCACTCGCGCGGGCGAAACCGAATCGGCGTAAAGCACATTGGCGTGGTAATGGTAGTCGGGGCGGCCGTCGCCACGCAGGTCGGAGATGCCGATCACGAAGCTCGCTGAAGTATTGATTTGCGTATCGAGCCGGGTCACTCCGAAAGTGATTGTGTTGAACGGCGAGGAGGTGAGCGCGGGCGGCGCGGTGCCCTCCGGATCAGACGCGGCCCACATTCCGATTACTGGCTCGGATTTGGACTCGGTGGCGGTGCCCAGTTCGTCGAGTGCAGTTACGGCGACTGACATGGTGCGGTTGGCCTGCGCCGTCAGAAGAAAATAGGCCTCGTCGCCGTAACCGCTGAGCGAGCCTATCCAGTCTCCGGATAACGGAACCGCGGCGGGGGCCGTCCAGGTTTCCGAGGACGACCACGGGGGCACAGGCAACGCGCTGGCGGACATCATGATGTCCTGCTGTAGGGTTTGACCGGCGGTAAGCGTCACCACAATCGGCTGCGCCAAGCCTGAGGGCAAGTCGAGATAGGGCGCGTAGGGGCCAACCCCGGACGACCAGATCGGATCCAGCGACTCCACGGACAACTGGTACTGGGCGCTGCCTCCGTCAGGCAATTGCAGGCCGCTCAGGTCGAAGGATCCTTCGAAGGTTTGCACGCCGGATCCCCACTCGCTGTACGGGATTCCCAGAGGGTCGGCGAAACCGGTAACGGGATTGCCGGCGTCGCCCGTGAAGAGAAATCCTGAGACCGACGACGCCGCGTACTGGCCGGAAGGCAGGCCGGTAGAGGGATCAATCCAGCGCGCGACAACATTCACTCCCTGCATGGGCTGTGTCGGATTTCCGGAGGTGTCGGTGAACCACACCGAGCCCTGAATTCCGGTCGTCGTCGAAGAGAAAATCTGCTTGCCGCTAAAGCTCGACAGATTCTGCGCCGTGACCGGATACAGCCGCGACATGGCCGATACGTCATCCACGGCGAGCTGGAGCGGGTTGGGATAGCACGTAGTGATAGGCACGCAGCTCGTGGAATCGATATCGTGCATCAGCGGGAATCCGGCAAAGTCGGCGGCGACAGGCGGCGGCGAGCCGGTAATCACGTTGAGGTTAAGCTGGGACCAGCCGAGGCCGAAGACGGCGCCGATGACGCGCGCGAGACGGTATTCAACCTCAACGAGCTGCGACGAGACTTGCACGCACTGGCCGTTGATTACGATCAGAGCGTGCTGGTAAGTGGCCATGGCTCCAAAGTTGTCGTCGCCACCGTAAACGGCATTAGTGAAGCACTGGCTGGAGGCGCCAGCACCAGCGCCCAGCAAGGCCTCGGTCACCGAACCGTCTTCGTCGTAGACGACACCCACGGGCGTACCGGTAGCCGACGGCTGAATGTCGGCAGGCATAGTGATGGTGCCCCCGGAATTCACATAGACGTTGGTGCCGTTTACATCTTCGGCCAGCTGGCCACCGCTGCTGGCTACGATCGCCGCGGTGGGAACCGAGGTCCACTGATTGAAAGCCGCGTCGACGAAGGCGTTGGCGGCGACATTAGGCAGGATCGGGCTGAGATCGCCCTGGTCGGTGTAGTACGTAATCGTGCCTTGCGGCCAGACCAGCGGCTGGCCGGTCACGGTCGCGGCGAAGTAGCTGGTCCCGGCGATTCGCTGCGGACCTCCGGCGCGGGCGAGAAGAGCGAAAAGGAAGATGATGGCAACGGCAAGAAAGAGCCGGATGAGGAATCGGCGCCAAGTGGATGCCGCAGCTGCGTTGACGGCGGCGTTTTTCGCGGTAGCAGCGCTCATGGCGCCAACTCGTCTCCGCCGGCGCGCTCGACGGCCAGGGCGAAGTCCTGGAACGAGATCAGCGACTTGCCGCGCAGCTGCGGGTCGGCGCGAAAGATGGATAACTGCTGCGCGGAGAGCAGGATGCGGCCAGCAGGATCGATGCGGAAGCGGCCAATTGTTCCCCCGACGCAACTGGTCAGCCCCAGTTTGCCTTGAGGATAAAGGAAGAGCAGCGCGCGATCCCCGACACGGTATTGCTGCCCGCTCGACCACACGCCCATCCACTGCGAGATGACGAAGTTGGCGCCGGGAATGGCGCCTCGGATGGCGCGCTCGACGTGGAAGGTGACGGCGACGGTTCCAACGGGCTGGCCTCGGCCTGCCGTGAGGCTGGCGGGGTGACTAGTGATGGCGGTGACCGTCCCGGAAAAAATAGATCCCGCGGCTTGCACGATCTGGGGCAAACCCATTGTGCCGGGCGTTGTTACCAGGAAGCGAGGCGGGTTTCCATCCGGAGGCCGGCCCGGGTAGTCAATCGGCGGCTGCACTGGAGACGGCTGCGACGGTGGCAGTGAGAACTTCGGCGCGGGATGAGCGCGATCCGACTGGGCGAACAGCGTGGCCGGTGTCAGTGCTGAGACCAGGACGGCCAAAAGAAAGACAGTCGACGTAAAGCAAGCGAGCAGACCCGGGCAACTTCTCCCATGCATTGGGGAGACCTCTGGTGTGACGTCTGCTCGGAGGAAAACCGGGAAATCGGGAAACAGCTCAAGGTAACGCTTGCGGCGCAAAAAAGATGTGACGGATGTCACATCGGGCCTGTGGATTACAGTGTTCAATGATGCGGGACCAAGGTGCGAACGGGATGAGTCTGAAGCTGCGCGCCATTCGATGGCTTGGCATTACCCTGGCGATACTCGCCGCCCTGTTGTTTGTGCCTGCGGGTTCGGTGCGCTTCTGGCAGGGCTGGGCATTCCTGCTTCTAATGGCAGCATTCTGGATCTTTTTTTTCGTCGATCTGCTGAAACATGATCCGAAATTGGTTGAGCGACGCTTGCAGCGCCGGGAGGCCCAGCCGGAGCAGAAGTTATTCCAAAAGCTTTTCAGCTTCGTGTTTTTCTTTTCTTTTGTTGTGGCCGGGCTTGATTTCCGTTTTGGCTGGTCGCGGGCGTGGCTGGGCCCAGTTCCGGTTGCTTTCGTTGTGGCGGGGCAGGCTTTGACCGCGGCGGGATACTGGTTCGTCTTCTGGGTCCTGAAAACGAACAGCTTCGCTGCCAGCACGATTCAGGTGGAGACCGAGCAGAAGGTGATCAGTATCAGTCCGTACAGATTTGTACGGCATCCTATGTATTTGGGCATGGTGCTAACGACGGTGGCCACACCGCTGGCTCTGGGATCGTATGTGGCTCTGCCCGTCTATGCTTTGCTGATCCCGGTACTGATCTTCCGGCTGATTCATGAAGAGAAAATTCTGCGGCGGGATTTGCCTGGGTATGCGGAGTACTGTCAGCTCACGCGCTTCCGGCTGGTCCCGTGGGTTTGGTAGAGACTCGATTCGAGTTCGAATAAATCAGCTAATACGGTGGATCGTCTGTGCTCATTCCATCTTTTTGTCATCCTTCGCTTCGCTCAGGATGACAACGGGGGGGCAAGCACAAACGGGGGCGTGACGACAGGCGGCGATAATACGCGTCGCGCATGGTATAGAATGCTTGCCATTTTAAACTCGAGAATCGCGATGGTCTCGTCCTCGGGTAATGACTCGACTAACGCCACATTTGCGATGCCATGGACACTGTAGCTCTCGCCGCCTCCTACGCGCCCGACCGTCCCAGGCTCTCGCCTGCCGCTCTTGCCGGTGTAGCGGTTCTCGCCGCTGTCACCATTCTGCTGACATGGCGCGCCGGCGTTCTCGAAACCACTCTGCAACGGCAGGGCGAGCAGCCGGCTCTAGTTGGCAGCCAGGCGCCCGATTTCTCGGCGCTAGCGCTCGATGGCCGGACGGTCTCGCTGGGCGATTTTCGCGGGCAGAAGAAAGTAGTTGTCGCTTTCTGGGCCAGCTGGTGCGGGCCCTGCCGCATGGAAATGCCTTCCCTGGTGAAGTTCTACAAAGAGAATCACAACGACTCCAGCGACTTTGAGCTTCTTGCCGTCAGCATTGACGAAGACACGAAAGCCGCCGAAGGTTTTGCCGCGGTGCAGAAGCTGATGTTCCCTGTCCTGCTCGATCCCACGCAGAAAATGGCAAGTGCTTACGATGTCCAGGGAATCCCAACGATGTTCGTGATCGACAAGGGCGGGAAGGTCATTTACGGAAAGGCCGGTTATGACATGACCATGGAATTCAGGCTGGCCGGCGCACTCGGCATCAAGCCGAAGACGGAGACGGGAGGAGCCGATGGCAACTCCAGCCATTGAATTCTCCGGAGTGAGTAAGGTCTACCAGTCGCGCTTCCGGACCGATCACATTACGGCGCTATCGAACATTTCCTTTGAAGTGGCGCGAGGTGAGGTGTGCGCGTTTCTTGGTCCGAATGGAGCGGGGAAGACGACCAGCATGAATATCCTGATGGGCTTTCTTTACGCCAGCTCGGGACGTACCCGCGTGCTGGGCTACGCGCCAGGAGATGTGCGGGCCAAGGAGCGTATCGGATTTCTGCCGGAGAACTTTGCCTTCTACCGCTATCTCAATGCCGAGAAGCTGCTGCAATTTCATCTTCGCCTCAGTGGACGCCAGGTGGCGGATCCCACGGCGCTGATCGCTGGCCTTTTGGCCAAGGTCAAGCTGGATGGCTACAAGACATTGAAGATCGGAAAGTATTCGCGCGGCATGGTGCAACGGCTTGGGGTTGCGCAGGCTTTGCTGGGCGATCCGGAGCTTCTGGTGCTCGATGAACCTACGTCAGGACTCGATCCGGCCGGGCGAAAAGAAGTGCGCGACCTGATCCTTGCTTTGAAAGCCGAGGGCAAGACGATTTTTCTGAGTTCGCACATCCTCTCGGAAGTGGAGCAGATTTGCGATCGCGTGATCATCCTCGACCGCGGGCACATGGTTCGTGCCGGGAGCATGCAGGAGATGCTGGCCGAGGACAACCGCGTGGAGATTATCGTCGACCACTTGCCGGAGGAGTTGGAACTGGCGGTCAAGGGGCGCGGAGCTTCGGTCGAGCGCGAGGCGCACCGGGTGCGAATCGCGGTCGATGGCGCGCAGAAGAGAGCGCTGGCAGAAATGTTGTGGGCCGGAGGATGCGATGTTCTGAGCCTGAATCCGATGAAGAGTTCTCTGGAAGCGACATTTCTCAAGCTGGTGGCAGAGGGAGGCGCGCAGTGACCACCGGCGAAGAGCAGATCGATGGAGCGAAGATTGCCGAGAAGAAGATTTCCGAGAAAAAGATCGGCTTCGAGCAGATTCGTACCATCGCGCTCAGCACCTTCGGTAGTTTTCTGCGCAATAAGGTGATCCTGCTGTTCTGCAGCCTGTTTCTTTGCCTCGTTCTGCTGATGTTGACTCCTCTGCTGGGCTTCAGGAAGATGACCAACGCCGCCAATGCACAGCAGATGCAGGGTTTGATTTTGAATGAACTGGCTGCGGTAATCTCAACGGTGAGCGCGTACGGCAGTCTGCTGGCGGCGTGGGCCGCGGCTGACTCGGTCGCCGGAGAGATGAAGTCAGGGACGATCCTCGCCGTGATGGCCCGTCCGCTGCGGCGCTGGGAATTTCTGGCGGGAAAATATCTCGGCGTAATGATGCTCATGGCAGTCTATGTTCTCGCCATGCTCGGGGTGACGTTTCTTTTGGCTTGGCTGGGAGGGCAGAGTTTTCACGCTTCGCTGTGGACGTTAGTCGTCTATCCCATGGTGCGCTACGCCATGTGGGCGGCGATCGCGATGTTCCTGGTCACCATGCTGCATCCGATTCTGGTCATGGGCCTGATCGTGATTCTGGCCACGCTGATTGAAGTTTTCGGATCCACGACCAACCATATTCCGAATTGGGTGCGGCTGCCGGTGCACTTTGTTCTTCCCCTGACCGGTGTGCTTTCTGAAGAGCGCTTCCTGGTGATCACGCGCGCTTCGGTCAGGCCGTTTCCGTGGACTTATCACATGACCGCCCTCGCCTACGGGCTGGATTACGCGCTCGTCTTCTTCATGCTGGCCGTTTTCGTGTTTCAGCGCCGCAGCTTATCGCGGGATTAGGCCCGGGTGCCCCATCCTTGTCGCGTTCGTTGCGACAGGGTGGGGATTTTGACCTTGACGAGTGTGGTCCCATCCCGTCACGCATCTGCTGCGATCTACCAATGTCAAAATCTCTGCGCTAAGCGGCATCGACTATAATTGCGGCCACTGATGGGGCTTACCTCTGGCACGAAGCTTGGGCCGTATGAGATTCAATCGCCGCTCGGCGCCGGCGGGATGGGCGAAGTCTACCGGGCTCGCGATACGCGGCTCGGCCGCGACATTGCCATCAAAGTCTTGCCGCAGCATCTTTCTTCCAATCCTGATCTGAAGCAGCGTTTTGAACGTGAGGCGCGCGCCATTTCTTCGCTGAATCATCCGCACATCTGCACTCTGCACGATGTCGGGCACCAGGATGGAGTCGACTTCCTGGTGATGGAATACCTCGAGGGAGAGACGCTGGCGCAGCGGCTGAAGAAAGGTCCGCTGCCGTTTAAGGAAACGCTGAAGATCGGCATCGAAATCTGTGAAGCGCTGGATAAAGCGCACCGGGCCGGGATTATCCATCGCGACCTGAAGCCCGGCAACGTCATGCTGACGCGCAACGGCGCGAAGCTGATGGACTTCGGGCTGGCCAAGGCCAAGGCCGCGGGCGCGGGATTGGGCTCGGCATCGTCGAGCACTCCTCTGTTGTCGGCGGCGCAGACCATGAGCGAGGCCAGTCCCATGTCGCCGCTGACCACGGCGGGCGCGATGATTGGCACGATTCAGTACATGGCTCCGGAGCAGATCGAGGGCAAAGAAGCGGATGCGCGCTCCGATATCTTTGCCTTCGGCGCGGTGCTGTATGAGATGGCCACCGGCAAGCGGCCGTTCGAGGGCAAGAGCCAGATCAGCGTGGCCAGTGCGATTCTGGAAAAAGAGCCGGAGCGACTTTCTGCGCATCAGCCGCTCACGCCGCCGGCTTTTGAACATGTGGTGAGCGCGTGCCTGGCGAAAAACCCGGATGACCGCTTTCAGACGGCGCACGACGTAAAGCTCGAGCTGAAATGGATCGCAGAGAATGGCGCGCAACTGGTGACGCCGGAATCGTCGGAAGCAGCTCCGAAACCGCGGCAAGTTCTGCCCTGGGCCGTGGCTGCGACGGCGATCGTGCTGCTTCTGCTCGCCGGCGGCGCGTTTCTGCTGGGGCGGCGGAATCTTCCGCCGGTGCATTACCGCATGGTCAGCTATCGCGAAGGAATTTTGCAGACGGCGCGTTTTTCGCACGATGGGCAAACCATCGTCTATAGCGGGCAGTGGGAGGGCGACGCTCCTCTGATTACCACCGCGCGCATCGGTAGCCCGGAGTCGCGGCCGCTGGGCATTCCTTCGGCGACCGTGGCCGCGGTTTCGTCCACCGACGAGTTGGCTGTCATCGAAGGCTGCGAGTACATTTTCCTGGTTGATTGCGGCGGAACTTTGGCCAGCGTGAACCTTTCGGGCGGCGCGCCGCGAGAACTGGCGGAGCATGTTGCTTACGCCGACTGGAGTCCGGACAGCAAGCAGCTCGCCGTTGTAGTGAACGCCTCGAACGACGCACGGCTGGAATTTCCTCCGGGGCGCGTGCTCTACCGACAGAACAGCGGCTGGCTGGGGCATCCCAGATTTTCGCCCGACGGCACGATGATCGCGTTCGAAAATCATCCCATCGACTCCGATGACGGCTCGATCGACGTGGTGGATCTGCAAGGGAAGCGCCGCGTCATTACGCAGGGATGGTTGAGCATTGAAGGCCTGGCGTGGCGCCCGGACGGGAAGGAAATCTGGTTTGCCGGAACCGTGAACACGGCGGGATGGGCCGACGCGATTCACGCGGTCTCTTTGTCTGGAAAAGAAAGAACGGTACTAACCATACCGTGGGTCCGGTTGCATGACATTGCACCGGACGGACGAGTGCTGCTCTCGCGCGAGAACTGGCGTTCCCAGTTGATCGGATTTTTTCCCGGTGATAAGGCCGAGCATCCCTATTCCTGGCTCGACGATACAAGTCCCACTGCGCTTTCCAGTGACGGCCACTGGCTCAGCTTCGCCGAGTCGGGAGAAGTCTATTACGTGAATGGCGATCGCCTGGCGTACTACCGCCGTACCGATGGGTCCGCCGCGGTAAGCGTGGGAGTCGGGCAGGCCTCCATTTCGCCGGATGGAAAATGGATTCTTACCTACGGTCGTGGGGCCAAGATGCTGCTGCAACCGGTCGGAGCCGGCGAGACCCGGGAGTTGCCAACTCCGGGGCTTACCGTGTTTGACAGCGCGGTTTGGTCCGACGAGAGCCGTCAGATTGCCTATGAGGCGCTGACTACGCAGGGCGACTGGAACGTTTACACGCAGAAGATCGACGGAGGGCCGCCGGTTCTGCTGAAGGCCAAGGGACGGAACGCGAGTCCGACTCTGTCGCCGGATGGAACCATGGTCGCGCTGCACGAGGACGCTGGAGGGATCGCTTTGTATCCCGTCGGCGGCGGCCAACCGGCCGTAGTGAAAGGAGTGACCGCGGCGGAGCTTCCTGTCCGCTTCGTCAGCGCCGGACGATCTCTGCTGGTGGTCGACAGCAGCACCAAAGAAATTGTCCTCACCGTGGTTGATTTGGCCACCGGGCGTCGGCAGCCGTGGAAGCGATTGTCCCTGAGTGTGCAACGCAAGGGAAAGACGGTGGTGGTCACGCCCGACCTGAAGTATTACGCCTATTATTCTCCGCACTATTCGTCCGATCTGTACCTGGTGGAAAACCTGCACTGAGTCGCCAAAAGGAACGGACCCGATTTCCGGAACGCGGGAACGGTGTCCAATCCCGGTCACCGGCGTCCACGATCGGACGCAAACTCGCCGGCAAAACGCCCGATAGTCCTCATTCTTCCTTATATTGCAGCAAGGCTAGGGCGCACCAGTTCTGGTGCCGGGCGTGCTGTGGCCGAGGCTAAGGATCTGTTCGTGCGTCCTTGACGACTAACAGCCAACAGGCGTTAACACTCTATGCAGACACTAGTTCAGGACCTGCGATATGCGATGCGGCAGTTGCGCAACAACCCGGGATTTACCGCCATTGCCGTTCTGACCCTGGCGCTGGGCATCGCAGTGAACGCCACGATGTTCAGCATGGTGAGCGCATTCCTGTTGCGCCGTCCGCCCGGTCGCGATCCGGACCGGGTTGCTGTTGTTACGTCAATCGATCCGGCGCAAGGCTTCCTGGCCGACGCGAGTATGGTGTCTGTGCCAAATTACCTGGCCTGGCGCGAAGCCAACCACGTCTTCGCGGATACGGCCGCGGTGACTGAAGATCTCATGGCCAGCCTGACTTTGCAGGGTCAATCCCAGTGGATTCATGTTGCCAACGCGTCGCCGAATTATTTCAGCGTGCTGGGCGTTACAACTCAGATTGGGCGCACCTTCGCCGCCGACGAAGACCAGCCGGGCCGGGATCACGTCGCGATACTCAGCCATGAACTCTGGGAGCGGCAGTTCGGCTCCGATCCCTTAGTCGTTGGGCGAACGATCCGGCTCAACCGGGAGAACTACTCCGTAATCGGTGTGATGCCCGCGACTTTTCGCCTCATGGGCTTTACGCCGCAATTGTGGACGCCGCTGGCGGCGGCGCCGGCGGATCAGACTGCCGCGGCTCGCCACGACCGGTCGCTTTACTTGTTCGCTCGGATGAAACCGGGTGTCACCATCGATCAAGCCCGCGCTGAACTCGGCGCCCTGGCACGCAATGCTCAACAGAGCTTTCCGGACAGCGAGAAGGGCTGGGGTGCTACGGTGCGCACGTTGCCGGATTTTCTTATCTACGCGTTCAGCATTAGCACCGCCCTCGCCGTGATCATGACGACCGTCGGATTTGTTCTCATGATCGCATGCGCCAACGTTTCCGGGCTGCTGTTGGCGCGTGCCACGGGACGCCGCAAGGAGCTGGCGATTCGCCGCGCTCTCGGAGCCGGCCGTGTGCGCCTGGTTCGGCAATTGCTGACCGAAGGGTTGGCGATCGCATTTCTCGGTGGCGCCGCGGGACTTCTGCTGACGTACTGGGGCATTAATCTGGTTCGCGCCAGCTTGACCTTCAACGATGCGATCAGCTCAGTGCAGGTGACTCTGGATTGGCACGTTCTGGTTTTCGCCACCATAGTGTCGCTGGCGTGTGCCATTCTGTGCGGTTTGGCGCCTTCGCTGAACGCGTCGCGCACCGACATCACGACCAATCTGAAAGATGAAAGCCGCGCGGCCTCGCCGGGCCGTTCGCGCAGCCGCCTGCGGACAGTGATGGTAGCCGGCGAAGTTGCACTGGCTTTATTTCTTCTGGTGGGATGTGGTCTGCTGTTCCGGACAATGTTTGAAATCGAGCATCAGAGTCTGGGATTTCAGACCGACCACCTGTTGACCGCGAACGTGTCTCTCGACAAGGCGAGATACGAGGACTCTTCTCATCAGATTGCCTTCGTGCGCGATCTGATTTCCCGCCTGCAGCACGTGCCTGGCTGCGAGGGCGCGGCGGTGGTTTCCAGTCTGCCTGCCACTGGTGCCGGCAGCGTCAGTCTGCGGATCCAGGGCCAGCCGGAGTTGCCGCCGAACCAGGTGCAGACCGCGCTCCATTTTGTTGCTACTTCGGATTATTTGCGAACGGCGGGCATCGCGCTGCTGCATGGCCGGACTTTCACGGAAACCGATGACGCTTCCCGTCCGCGCGTGGTAATCGTCAACCAGAAGTTCGTGGATCGCTTCCTGCCTGGCCAGGATGCAGTCGGCAAACACGTGCGGCTGGAAGTTAGCGGGGCTGAGTCCGGCTGGAGCGAAATCGTCGGCGTGGTCGGCAACGTGAAGACTTATTCGGAGGCGACGCGCGACGATCCGGAAGTGTACGAACCGTTTCTGCAGCGACCCCAATCCTATTTTTTCGTGATAGTTCGTACCGCCTCCGATCCCAACGTTCTGGCTTCGGCTTTACGCAGCACCGTGGCGGCAATGGATGTCGAGCTTCCCCTGGCCCACGAGATGAGCATGCCCGCCGTGATCGAGGCACAGAGGGCAGGGAATCCGTTCTTCGTGCACATGCTGGGGGCCTTTGCGCTTCTGGCGCTCATACTGGCGGCCATCGGAATTTATGGACTGATCGCCTATTCCGTCGGCCAGAGAACCCACGAAATCGGCATCCGGATGGCACTCGGAGCAAGAAGCCGCGATGTGATGCGCATGGTTCTTGGCGAAGGAATGAAGATGACCGCAGTGGGGGCGGCGGTGGGGTTTGCCATGGCGCTGCCGTTACCGAAACTGTTTGGTGCGATCTTCTTTGACCTGCACGTCAGCGAGCCGGAAGTTTACTTCGTTGTGCCGGCTGCAATTCTGGTAGTCGCGATGTTGGCGACATACATTCCCGCGCGACGGGCCGCGCGAGTGGAACCGATGAGCGCGTTGCGCCAGGACTAGACCAGCAGAGGCTTAGACCAGGAGAGGACTAGACCAAGGAGGATTAGCCCGCGAGCCTAGCCTGCTCGATCGCTCGTGAGTTGCTTTAAGGGGGACGCCGTCCTACAATGCGTTGCTCGTCCGCGAGCAATCCAATACTCACCCTGGAGGCAACATGAATGTAAGAAAGACCGCATTGACGGTCGCAGTGCTTTTTATCGGCACGATGTGTTTCGCGCAGAACGTCAACATGGGAACCTGGAAGCTCAACGAAGCCAAATCGAAAATTCCGGCCGGCTTCCCGAAAAACACAACGGTCACTTATGAGGCCGCCGGCGACAGCCTTAAAGCGACAGTCGACGGCGTCGATGCGAAAGGGAACCCGACTCACAGCGTGTGGACGGGCAAGTTCGACGGCAAAGACTACCCGGTGACCGGCGACCCGACTTCAGACACGCGATCGCTCAAGCAGGTTGACGATCACACTCTGCTTCTGACGTCGAAAAAAGCCGGCAAGGTGACGCTGACGGGCAAGATCGTCGTCTCGGCTGACGGCAAAAGCCGCACGCTCACCGCGAGCGGCACCGATTCGATGGGCATGAAAATTGAGGGCATGTCCTTCTACGATAAGCAGTAAGCCCGAAGTTGGATCACAACCGGGTGCCCCATCCTTAGCCGCGTTCTTTGCGGCCAGGGTGGGGATTTTGATTTTTGTCTGAAGATCCAGGTCAAAGGCGGCGGACAGAGCCGGTCCCTGAGCCTGCCGAAGGGGAAGTCCGCCCGCATGTTTGTGGGAGCTGTGATAGGCTATCCCGATTTCACAGTGACTCCGGAAAAGATCCGCTGCACTTCTGGTTCACACATCTGGGTCACAGATCAAGGAGGCGTGATGAAAATGCTTCTGGAGAGCCGACCGGTGGGCGATGTCCTCATCGTTCAATGTCAGGGACGAATCGTGGCCGGGCCCGAAGTCTTAAAGCTGCACGCCTTTGTGGGAGACTCGATCGCCAAATACGGCGACATCGTGCTGCTGCTCGAACAGGTCGAGTTCATCGACAGCAGCGGATTGGGCGCTCTGGTCCGCCTGCTGCAGGCGGCGCGGGCAAGAAAAGGAGACCTCAAGCTGAGCCGGGTTCCCCCGAATATCCGCAAGACGATGGAGATGACTCACCTGCTGTCACAATTTGAAAGCTATGAATCGGTGGAGGAGGCGATCACCGCCGCGTATCTGGGATCGCGGTATTCGCCCGGAATCGCGGGCGATGACAGGCCGCGGGTTCTGTGCGTTTATGAGTCGTCTGATGTCTGCACGTTCCTGCGAGAACTGTTGTGCAGCGCCGGATATAACGCCTTGACCACGTCGAACATCGACGACGCGAAAATCCTGTTGAAGGCGACGAAGGCGAAGCTGGTCGTGCTGTCGGCGCGCATGCAGTCCGTCTACGGCAAACCCACCCAGCAGGCGCTGCACCAGATTGACCCAGCAATCTCATTCGTCATTCTGGACGAAGACTTTGCCAGCCAGGATCCTGGAGAAGCAGCCGAGAAACTCCTGAACGGCGTACGCGACGCGGCCATGGCGGGGAAAGCGACATAGCGGCCCGGACGCGGGCACGGAGAGCTACGCGCGCGGTTTTTCAATTCCTCCATTACTAAATTCCCTGTTTACTCAGTTCTTGGTAATTTGCCGATCCCTCCCGCGGAATGGGACAATACTCGCCTATGCAAAAATCTTTCACTTCTGTGATTCCACTGCTGGCGGCGGGGATGATGCTGCTCGGCACCGCGCTAGCGCAGCAGACGCCGGCGGCCAGCGCTTCTCCAACGACTCCGGCGCAATCAACCACGCCGGCGAAACCGGCGGTGAAGAAGCCGGCCACCGCCAGGCCCGCAACTCCGCTTACGCTCAAGACTGCAAAAGATAAAGCCAGCTACGCCGTAGGAGCGAACTACGGGATGGGCCTTCGCCAGCACCAAGTGCCGGTGGATCCGGCGATTGTGGCGCGCGGACTCAGAGACGCCCTGGCCGGCGGCAAGCTCCTGATGACCGAAGACGAGATGAAGGCTGCTCTGACCCAGCTGCGAAACGACGTCAACCAGGCGCAGCAGGCCAAAGCGCATGAAGCTGGCGAAGGGAACCGCAAGGAAGGCACGGACTTCCTCGCCGCCAACAAAGCGAAGGAAGGTGTGGTGACGCTGCCCAGCGGGCTGCAGTACAAGATTCTGACCGCGGGCACGGGACCGAAGCCCACGGCCAGCGACACGGTGACGTGCAACTACAAAGGGACGCTTATCAGCGGAAAGGAATTCGACAGCTCCTACAAGCGGGGCCAGCCCGCGTCGTTTCCGGTCAGCGGAGTGATCAAGGGCTGGACCGAGGCGCTGCAGTTAATGCCGGTGGGATCGAAGTGGCAGTTGTTCATTCCCGCCGATCTGGCCTACGGCGATCGGGGCGCCCCGCCGGATATTTCTCCTGGGGACGCGCTGATTTTCGAGGTGGAACTGCTGTCGATCGGGGAGCAGAAGAAGTAGCGCCTTTTGTCATCCTGAGCGAAGCGAAGGACCTGTGCAGTATGCCGGCAGCATCGCTGCCGCCGGCAGAGTGCAGAGATCCTTCAGCCCGCAGAGACGCGGGCCTCAGGATGACAAATTAGTTGAGAGTTCGACGCTACAGCGAGTGCTGCAGATGCTCTTCCGCCGACAGGTTGGCTCCCGCCAGCAGCAGCAGGCCTGAAAGAAACGCCCAGAACATCAGGCTCACCGAGAGTGCGAAGGGCCCGTAGACTTCCTGAAAATTCAGCCACGGCAGCGCGAGGATGTAGGCGTACTTCAGCGCCTCGCAGAGCAGCCCCATGATGATCGCCGCCGGTAGAACGGCGCGGGCCGGGACTTTGCCGTTGGGCAGCAGCCAGTAGACCAGAAAGAAAATCGCAATACTGGCGGCGATCGCGAAAATCTTCATCACCAGAAAGCCGATCAGCTGCACCACGCCGGTGCCGTAGCCATGGAACAGAAACTGCAGGAACGCTACCGGGACGGCCGTGAGCGCGATCGAGAGCATAGCCAGCGCGCCGCAAGCGAAGGCGAGGCCGAGTGAAACCAGTTGATTCCCCAGATACGACCGGTTCGTCTCGAAGCGCCAGATGCGATTCAGTGCGACTTCCAGCGGCAGAAAGACTCCCGATGACGTCACCAGCAGGATGATGAGTGAGAACACCTGCACGCGCTGGCGCGAGTTCACCATGGCATTGAGATTGCGAATGACGAACTCCTGACCGGCGGGCAGATCGTCGCGCAATAGCTGGACGATCACGTCGTACATTACTTTGGAACGAAACACGCGCCGGATCAGCATCAGCATCAGCATCACAAACGGAAAGAAAGCCAGGATGGCATTCGCAGCGACCGAAAAGGCAAAGGTATGTACATCGGTCCGCGTCAGGTATTTCACAGTCGAGAGCAAAAGCCCCGACCGGCGCGGGACAAGGCGCGGGGCGGCGGCGACAGTCTTAGCAGGAATCGGAATGGTCGTTGGCGGGTTGGGCGGCATCGACATCAGGGAAGCATTCCTCGCATTTGCATCGTAGAGCCGCAGCTTGCTACGTCTTGCTGACTGGGGCAGGCCAACTCCCGTCGAGAAGAGACGTAACCAACGTCTCTACGACAAGACGTTGCCAGCGGCCTTACGCGCCGCCGCATTCACCGGTATGCGTTTCGCTAAAGCTGGTTCATCGTAACAGAGCGCCCTGATTGGCCTCGACGCACGATGGGGCGAGCCTTATTGGTGCATTCTTGAATGATTTCTTTATTCCTGTTAAAGCTACCGCAAAATGACCACAAGTCAGGTTGCGATTTCTTTCAAATACTTGTTGCGAATCGTTTTAATAGTGCTTATGATCTGGTGCTCAATACCGGGGAATGTGTCCGGTAGTGAGGCCAGCACGTGCGGTTGACGTTGATTCGAGTGGTGGAAAGCGCCAAATTGTCGGGCTCCTGGAGTTCGCTCCCGCGGTTAGTTTCTGCGGTGGTGGGCTAAGGAGCTTTTCCTGTTTTTGGGCAAGTTTTGCGTTCTTCTTCCGCCGGATCGGCGCAAATAAAAAAATTCATCCAGGTTCTTTGAGGGGGCTTCGGGAGACCGAAGCGAGATCCGAGGGCTTGGGGAATTCATTCTTCGCGATTGGTGAAAGGAGTTTCTGCCGTGAGAGAGAAAGGAACAGTGAAGTGGTTCAACGGGGCGAAGGGGTATGGATTTATCCAGCGCTCCACGGGGGAGGATGTGTTCGTGCATTTCTCCGCCATCCAGGAGAACGGCTACCGCACGCTCAATGAGGGCGAAACCGTGGAGTTTGATTTGCTGAAGGGCCCCAAAGGCTTCCAGGCGGCAAACGTCGTCCGCGCATAACGGAGAACCATTCCAGAACCCTCCCGGTCCCAGCGGGAGGGTTTTTTATTGCAAGTTCCCACCTCTGATCTCTGGCCCCTAATCCCTGACGGCTGATCCCTGACCTTAGATCTTAACCCCAGGCGTTTACAACTCGGCGCGCCTACGCGTGCCGCGGACGCAGCCCTCGCGACACCACCCACATGCAGATCGCTCCGAGCGCAGCGATAACGAACCACCAGAAGTTTGTCGGGCTTAGAGCTGGGAATATCCAGACCTTTTCGCCCGGAACGCCGGCCACGGCGAGGGTATTAAAGATCGACTCGCGATCCTGTGCCGATGGGTTGGCCAGATACGATCTGTAGCTCTCGGCGTACGGATGGTATGTGCACAGCAGGCCAATGGCACTTGCGACAAGTAGGAGGGGCGCATAGGTCAGTCCCAGCCGGACGAATCTCGGAGCGCGCTTCAAGGCAAATCCGAGCAGCAGGATCGCCATTGCCAGAGCCGACGCCCCGAACACGATCGCGCAGAGGTGTACCACCATGCCGCTCAAGAGAGAGAACGTGAAGAACCTCTGCCACTCTGCCCTGCCGAGCGCCCGTGCTTCGTCGTTTTCAGAGTGTTGTAATTGCGCCGCGTACGCAACGGTCTGAGCCTCCTGCGAGTGCCCCAGTTTGAGCAGGACGGGCTGCAGATGCCTGAAGGAAGCCTCCTGCAAATCCCGGGCGGTAAACTGTTCGATGTCGACGCTCGATCTACGGCCCAGGCAAACCCGCTGACCGAATTGGGCGACGGCCCAGTACTCGCTCGCCGCGTGTTCCCACTGACCGGAGCGCTCGGCTTCTTCGCCCTGACCGACGCGCAAGGAAGCATACTCACGCAAGTTCATGATATTGGGAAGCCGGTTGCCGAAAAGGTAGGCGTTGGCCGCGCGCTGCGGATCGACCATGCTGAGCCGCTGCATGACCCGGAGGTCAAGGTCTAATCGGCGGTCGAAGTATGCGTCGTAGGTCGGTGCTGCGAAAGCCCGACCCATGAGTTCGAGCCATTGCGGATCGCGCCCGTGAAGATGGGCGACGTCTTCTGGTCTCGGCGAGTTAATATTCGGCCATACCCGCCACTGCGGATCGTTACTGTGGGCACTCGCAATCGCGTCCGCCTCTGCGAGGTAAGGCACCGCGTTCTTTGGATCCCACTCTTCCAGATACTGAGCTAGCTCTGGGCGTGGCGCTCCCCGGAACCTGGTGTCGCTCCTTCGCTGCGCGAGAAAATAATAAGTCCAGGTGAGACTTGGATCTTTAGCGACGGCGTGCTCGGCGAGGTTCACGGCCGTGTCGAAACGATCGCCATTGACATCCGGCAGCCGCATAGCAACGAAGGCCATGGCTTCGGCATCCCCGCGGGCCTCTGCCTCGCGTCCGAGTTTTTCCCACATGGCGGTTTCGTCACGCGGCGCAAATTCGGCCCTCCAACTGGAGGAAGTGACGCTGAGCGCCTGACGCAGATCGGGGACGAAAAGCAGAGCTCCCGAAATCGCGAGGCACGTAAGAGCAAGCTTCCACGGAAGCGGCGGAGGACTCTGCACCGACCTGATGAGAACCGGTTCGTTCTTCGCCGCAGCGCGGTGGATCAGACGCGAGAAGAAAGCGCGAAATGCTACCATGAGTCCTCCGATCATCCAGGACAGTGCCTCGCCGAGTTCAGTTGCCGAGTCACCTTCCGCCAGAATGGCTTCGCCCCAGCCCCGTTTGTCGGGCGGATAAAGGCCAACAGCCCACTGGAGAACGCGACGGGCGATGCGGGTTGCGAGATTGTTTGCGAGTGCCATCAGCGTTCTCCGTAGGCGGGTTTGAGACTGCGGCCGCGCCGCGGGCGTGGCAGCGTCTCGCGGGCCCATTGCTGGCCCAGGCCAGTGAGGCGATACATGTGTCGCGGCGGACGGCCCGGCACGCCCGCTTCTTCCCATCGCGTCTCCAGCAGCGATTTCTCGGCTAGGCGCATGAGAATGGGATAAAGCGTTCCCGATTTCAATCCAGTCTCGCGGGAAAGGTCATAACCGTAGCGCCATTGAGCCGGACCTTGAACTAAGGCTTCGACCAGCAGCAGTGTCTGCGGTGAGATGCGAACCGGCTTCATTGCCAAAGTCTACATATGTAGAGCAAGAAGTCAAGTTACCGTTGTCCCGGCTAGTGGTGCGGACGATTCGTATCAAGACATGTCAGACATGAAAACGGGTGCCCAATCCTTAACGTCGCGCTCTTTGCGACGTTAGGGTGGGGATTTTGACATTCACGATACCGCTGCGCCGCAACCAGCGCCCCAGCGGCTTAGGCCGTTCGGATTTGGAGACGTGACGGCATCGCTGAAGCGATGCCCTGATACAAAGTCAACTGTCGAACTGCACCACTGCCCCTTCCTACATAGTCACGCCGAGTGAATCACACTGGATCTCGCCTCTTGCAGCTCTGGCGAAGCGCGGGAGTCAATTCGGCTTCCGCAGTAGATAGTTGTTGCGGGTGGGGTAGTGGTCGCACTGCCAATAGCGTAGAAATTGCAAGCCTGCGGCTTGGGTCATCGCGACGAACTCTTCCGGCGCGGCCCAGAAAGAGATTGCGGTTCCGGTATCGATTACGCTGGGCTTTCCCGTGAGCTGCCGGTAGGCCATTCTGCGGACCATCCCGAACCAGGTTCTGAATCCGTACGTGCGGTATAGGTGGGAAAGCAATTCTCGCCGGGTGCCGAACCGCGGGGTCGGATCAGATTGTTCCACATAGGGGATTTCGCCCAGGAATATCCGCGCGCTGGGTTTGGCGACGCGATTGATTTCGCGGAGACTCGCAGGAATATTTTCCCGAGGAACCACCAGCAAGACATTGTTGCAGACAACCACCGAGGCACTGGCGTCGCGAAGCGGGAGCCGGTCGGCGAGTCCCTGGATAACGTTCAGGCCAAAACGGCGAAGCAGCGCGACCTCTTCTTCGGTGGCCAGCAAGCCGATCGCGCTGTTCGCGCCCGCTGCATCCGCAATCCGCAACATGGAGCCGTCGCCGCAGCCGATGTCAATGAGGTCGTCACCGGCGTGAAGATCGACGGCATCGGCGATCTGCTGGTGAACCCGCTTCGTGACTTCTTTATTCTTACGGCCTCGCAGAGCCAGATCGTGCGGATCGCGGGCCTCTTTCGCGGTCTGCCGACAATACTCTACGTAGTCGTCGGAGCGAGTAATCATGGATGCAGCGATTCTACTATGGCATCTTTGCTCGACGCGTCATCGCCATCAGGCGCCAGCATCTGTTGCAGCTACCGGCCGTTGGCGGACAAGAGTGTCCGCCCCACACGAACCTGTTACCGAACCTCCAGCGAGACTAAATCACCATCAGTCGTTCCGCCGGGTTTGTAGTTGACGGTGATCTGGCGGTCGCGCCATTCGCAGGAGAAACTATCGGCGCCGATCAGCAGCAGGGATTTGTAGTCGGCGGCGCGCAGTTTCATTTCGCGGCCTGCGGCAGCGACCGTCAGGATTGCCGCAGGAGCCTGCGAGCAATCGATATCGACCAGGTTTCCTTTGATGAATTTGGTGGGGCGCATATCCTTCGGTCCGGTTACCTGCGCCGTCTGCTCAGCGGCCGCGCGCTTCGCCGCATCCTCTTCCAGCACGTCGAATGGAGACTTCTGCGGCGCAAGCTTGGGCTGCTGCGCGGTCGCTCCCGCGATCCCATATTTGCGCTCGCTGGCCAACTGCTCCAGCCGGTCGCGGGCGAGCGTGGCCATCTTGGGGTCGGAGCTGGCTTTCAGCCGCTCCAGTTGGTTCTCGGCCGCCTCCCACTTCTTGCTGGCGATGTAGATCAGGGCCAGATGATAAACGTAGCGCTCGTCGCGCGGGCTCAGCATCATGGCGGCGCGCTCGGCCTGCATGGCTGCCGCCGGACCTCCGCCCTCGTTGCGCGCGAGGGCGAGCAGATCATAGGCGTCGGCAAGTTCCGGATACCACTCGAGCACCGAACGGAGATCGAGCATCATGTTGGCGAGTCCCTGAATGTCGCCGTGACGGGCCTGCGCCATGCGGTACTTGATGGCCGATACGTAGTAGCGCACCCACATGTCGCGCGGATTCAGCGCAGCGGCCGAGCTTAGCTCCGACAGGGCTTCCTCGAATTCGCCGTGCTCGATGTGATCCCACGCAAGAAGACGGTGGGCAATCTCGTTGCCGACTGCCGACGTAGGAAGCTGCGCGTCGTCCGATTTCTTTTCGGCTTCTTGCGCCCGGGCCTCGGCCTTCACGTCCGCCGGAGTCGCAGTGGTCGCCAGCTCTTGCAACGCTTTCAATCCAGCTTCGCGGCGGTCAGGGATGCGAATTTGCATTCCCGCGTAGAGGGCGAGCGCATCGGCTTCGGGCATGGGCTTCGAAGTGATGGCGGAATCTTCCGGGCCGACCAGTGCGGGGAAGTGATAGGGCTGGCCGGGGGGCGCTGCGTTTGCCGGATGGGCATTGTCTCCGCTCTTCGGCCCGGCGGAATCGAGCCCGGGCTGGGCGTGAAAATAATCTTTCACCGCCTGCTCCAGTTGCGCCGAAGTGATGCCGTAGGCCTGGTGAATCGCATCTTCCACTGGAATGTGCTGGTTCAGCACGAGATTAAAATACGCGCCAGTCTCGGGCATTTTTTTCTCGTGCAGCAGGTAGTGCATCACCATCCACGATTCTGCGTAGTACAGCGTGTGATGCGTGCCCTCGTGGTAGTTCAAGGTATCGCGTTTCATGGTGAACAGGTCGGGCAGGGAAATCCAGACACCCCCGCCGAGCAACTCGGTAAGCGATTTCGGAGGGTGCGTGTCGCGTTGGTTGCCGAGGTCCTGGTTGACGCTGGGCGCGAGGTCGGGATCGCCGCCGATTTCAACCTGCTTGTCGTCGACACGAATCGAGCTGAAATATTCAGCGAGGCCTTCGTCGAACCATCCCTGCGCCGGGGGATAGTTGTAATTGAGCAGCATGTGCGCAAAGTCGTGGGCGACGGCGCGCCAGGGTTCCGGCTCAAACAGATTCAGCGCGATGAAATCCTGATCTTCGCCGTGCAAGAAGAATCCGGGGACGTCAATGGGTTGCCCGACAACGCCCTGTCCCTGAGCATTTCCCTCGACATGAATCAGCGGCGCGAGCTGGTAAAACGTCTTGTCATTCTTGAAGGCGAGGATAGTCAGAGGGACCGGCTGGTTGAGCCGGTCTTTCGTGAGCAGGGTGGCGAAGACGGCGCGCATCTGCTCGAAGCGCAGCGCGACCTCGCGGCCTTTCTTGTCTCCGGCGTCGGTGATGACGGTGAAGTGCGTGGAGTGGATTTCGAGCCAGGGAGACGGCTCGGTCGCGGCGTGGGCGGGGTAGCACACTGTCGAGACCAGCAGCACGGTCAGCAGCGGGATGGAGCGGGTGCGCGACATCGGTGGCCGGGAGGGGAGTACTTCAGGCAAATGCTACCACGGTCCGCTGCCACGCGAGCCTCTGCGGTGCGTCGATTCCGATCGCTGCAACGTATAATTCCCGGCGATGCTGAGTCGCTCGGGTAATCGCATTCCTGCTCTTTGTCTGTGTCTCTGCGTGGTCGCCATCTTGCCGGCTTCTGCGGCGAGCGCTCTCTCTGGCGCGTCCTGGAGTGGCGTGCTCACCGATGGTGCAAACAAACCGATCGCTCAGGCCGTCGTCAAGCTGCGCTCGGCCAGCCACGAATACGCCGCCCCCACTGCGGGGGACGGCAGATTCGCTTTCTCCGAAATTGTGGCGGACAGCTATCAAGTTTCGGTCACCGTCGCCGACAAAGAGTGGAAGGCCTCGTTCTTCCTCGTCATTAAAGATGCCAGCACGCTGACGTTGGCGCTGCAGATTTCAACGTCAACGCAGGAACTCCGTATCGCGATCCCCGGTGGTGGACAGAACATCGAGGGCAGCGGTGCCGGGGCGGTTGCTCAGGCCAGCGGCGGCCAGCATCTTTCGAGCGTCGCGGTCTCAAGCCTGCCACTCAACGAACGCGACTTCAGCAAGTTGTTGTTGCTCGCGGCCGGCACCATGACTGACACCAACGGTGCCGCGAACTTCACGCAGCAGTTCGCAGTCAACGGCCAGCGAGGCTCGGCGACTGTCTTCGCCGTGGACGGTTTCGATACTACCGACGCGGAAATGGGCGGCGCGACCTTCTCTAACTTCAACGTCGATGCCATTCAGGAAGTGCAGTCCAGCTCCGGAGTAATGCCAGCCGACACCGGCCATGGAGCGGCGGGCTACACCAATGTTGTGAGCAAGTCGGGCGTGAACCAGGTTCACGGCAGCATGTTCGAGTTTCTGCGCAATGCGGCCTTCGACGCTCGCAATTATTTCGACAACGATGTCGCCAACGGGCGCCGTATTCCTCCGTTTGTGCGCAACGAATTTGGTTTCACCAACGGCGGTCCGGTCGTGCTGCCTCACATTTATGACGGGCGCAACCGCACTTATTATTTTGGCGAGTATCAAGGATTCCGCCAGGTGCTGGGCACGACCCAGGTCATGCCGGTGCCGACCGTCGCCGAACGGCAGGGCATCGACACCACGACTGATCCCGGCGATACGCTGACGGTTCCGGTGAACCCGGCGATCGTGCCCGTGCTGCAAGGCTATCCGCTGCCCAACCAGCCGGGCGGAGCGTTCGGGGATCGAACTTACGCGACTTCGTCGAAGGTGACGACGATCACCGACCAATTTTCGGTGCGCGTCGATCACCAGATTTCGGACAAGGCGTCGCTGGTCACGCGTTTCAGCCTGAATCAGGTGACCGGGCCGCTGACCAATCCCGATCAGACCGCGATCAATCCGAATTTCGGCGTGCAATTTTACGATCACCAGCGCAGCGCCGGCGTGAAGTACACGCGGACGATTTCTCCGCACCTGATCTCCGAGACGTCACTGAGCTTCATTCGCAGCACGCCGTTTTTTCCGACCACGGACCACGTGCAGCCGGGCATCGGCTTTGCCGACGGGATCTATCAGGCCTACAACCAGCCCGCTGGTTCGATCTTCGGCGCCTACGGAAATCTTTTTCAGCTCAAAGAAGATATGGAACTGACCCATGGCGCGCACGCCTTCAAGTGGGGTGTCGAGATACGCTTCAATCGCGATTCGACGATTTTTGGCACCAATCCCAACGGCGCATACGACTTTGGCGGGGGTACAGCCTATTCGCCGGTGTTCATCCCTTCGGCGAGCGGAACGCACGATATTCAGGTGGGCGATCCACTGCCCGATTCGCTGACCGGGCTGCTGACCGCGACGCCATATTCCTACAACATAACGTCGGCGGCCAGCGTCACTCCGGTGGGCGACAAGTTTGACGAGGCCGGAGTGCGGCGCGAGGCTTACAACTTTTATTTCCAGGATGCGTGGAAGGCCACGCCGCAATTAACCGTGACCTACGGGCTGCGCTATGAAGTGAACACCCGCATTCACGAAGCGACGAAGCGGACGTCGCTGCCGATATTCATGGGACCGGATGGGAAGACAGTCGGCTACTGGGATCGCACGGCCACGCAGACCGAGCTGATCAACCCGCAACCTCCGTATGACCAGGATTGGAACGGCTGGGGGCCGCGGCTGGCGCTGGATTACGCCGCGGGCCAGCATACGGTCTTGCATGCCGGAGGCGCGATTACCACTCTGCTTCCGAATTTGTGGCAGGACAATTTTCTGACCGCGTCGATTCCTTATGCTTTCACTACGAACGATACGGCTTTGCCGGGGATTGCGGTTCCATTTCAGAATACGTTCGTTCAGCAGCAACTGCCGACCGCTTACAACATCGCCGGCCAGCCGATCTTCGCGACCGGGCGAACGCAGGATGTCCCCGCCAATACCGTAATCGACCTGGCGCGCTTCCAGAGCGATCTGGATGCGCTCACACCGGGCGATCAGGTACAGTTGCTGACCGTCGTTGGAATCGCGAAAAATTTCCGCAACGGCTACGTTGCCAGCTGGACTGCGGGAGTCGATCACGATTTCGGCGATTTCAGGTTCAACGCGTCCTATGTAGGGACGGCGGGAATTCATCTCGTACGGGTCTACTCCCCGAACAGCTACGTCGGAGCGCAACCCGCGTTCGCGCCCTTCACACAGTTCAACGCGGCAGGGCAGGCGACTGGAGGGTTCGGGCCGGAAGCGATTGTTACCAGCGGTTCGCATTCCACTTATCACGCTCTGCAGACCAGCCTCACCAAGAATTCAGCGCGCTTTGGGCTCGGGGTTCAGACCAGCTACACCTATTCGAAGTCGCTCGACGACTCGAGCGCCGTGCTCGGCGGGTTGTTCGGGACGGCGGGCACGATCCTGCAGACGCTGCCGCAGAATCCGTGGGATCCCTCGGCCGAGAAGGGGCCATCGACGTTCGACGTGACGCACGTATTCTCCGCCAGTGTGATTCAGATTCTCCCCTTCGAACACATCGGTTTTCTGCGGCCGCTGGGGCGCACGGTTATCCGGGGCTGGCAGTTTCTGAACATTACAACGCTGACTACTGGCTCGCCGTTCAGTGTGTATTCGGGCATCCAGCAGACCGGCGCGGGAATGGGTGGCACGGACCGGCCAGATCTGGTCGCAATGCCGCATTTCTCTACCAGCCGGACGGTGCGCGACGATTATTTCGGCCTCGGCGCGAACAATCCTTCGTTCTTCAACATTCCGATCAACGTGCCGGGTGGGACTGGTCCGAACGACGGGCGCTTCGGAACTCTGGGGCGCGACGCGTTTCGCGGGCCCGACTTTCACGATTTCGATTTTGCGCTGATCAAAGACACTCCGTTTGGGCACCGCGGAGCGGGAGAGTTCGGGAACGTGGAATTCCGAGCGGAATTTTTCAATCTGTTTAACATCGTGAATTTCGGTCTCCCGTCGAACATCGTGCGTGGGAGCGGCTTCGGCATCATCAGCAAGACGGCAGGGAACTCGCGGCAGATCCAGTTTTCGCTGAAGGTGATCTACTGAGCTGAGGCTAACCAGACTATGGCGCTCGCGGCGTCACGGTTTTGTAGCAGATCAAGGCATCGTAGGAGTCGGCCCAATAGATCAGATTCGCCTGAAGCGCAGATCGTTTTTCCTGGGGAATCTGATGCAACAGCGCGCGTAGCGGCCGTAGATCGAACAGTGTTGCAGAGTAGCGCGCGTTCGCAGCGAGCAAGGCGAAGGCCGGTTCGTCCTGGCGTTCGTCGGCGTCCCAGGTATCTCCCAGCAGTGAGGCTTTGCCCCCGGAGCCGAAGGCTCCGACATTAAACGCCGTGCGGCCTTCGGCAACAGCGAACTCCGCGATGAAATTGCCCAGCGTCGAAATGCCGCGGGCATCGTAACCGCGGTGCAGATGGTTGCGTCCGAAGCGAACGAGAACCTTCGATGAAGTTTCCTGGGCCGGGAGCTGGTGAAAGTGCGCGAGGAATTGATCCTTCATCAGTTTCTCGCGCTCGTTCTGCGCGGTCATCTTCGTCCGGAGTGAGGCGGTTGGCTTCGATCTCCAGCGTGGCTAAGAGGTTTTCGCGGAGAGAAAGGCCGTTCACCGTTTCGTCGGCGACTTCCTTACTCTTTCTTGCGAGATCGAGCAGCGCTGGCGCAAGTTTCCGGTTATATCCATCTTTCGTGAGTTCCATCATCTGTTTCAGCGTCGGATCGCTCGGATTGCGAGCCGCCAACCCCCGGATGAGTAATTCCGGCTGCTCTTCTTCCATGTCGCAACCCCAAAGGACGCTGACATCGGGTCCAGCAGGCGCATGAACATCGGCTGCTTCTTGCGTGGTCCAAAGACCGCGAACTTCAGCACCTTTTTCCGCGGACCCAAATTCAAGCTGGTGCGCGGCCCAGGGACTGACCTCGGCCGCGATGTGCCGATATGCCTGCTTCCACATCTCAGGCCACAGCGCTCTGAGAAGCGCCGGGATCTCGTTCTCTCCGTGCAACTCGCCGAGAAGGAAGAAATCGTTGTTCCGGGCTTCGTTGAGCAGGAAGGCTCGGCCGTCGTTCTCCAGGTCGTACTCTTCGCTGGTGAGAACAGCGAGTATCTGGTTGTCGGCAGGATTCGTTTCACTGGCCGGCGTCGCAGCTGACGCTGAAGCAGCCAGGCAAAGGCCCAACATGATGCGGAAGAAGTGCAGACGCATACTTGTCATTACGCAGCTTCGACCGCACTGGTTCCGCATCAACCGCTCGTCTTTGCGTCCTTCGCGGCCTTTCTTAGCGTCCTTAGCGGTTAAATGCTTTTCTGCCTGCACCCGCAAAAAGCGAAAAGCTCTTAACCGCGAAGTTCGCTAAGAAAGGCCGCGAAGGACGCAAAGAAACCATCAGCCCGAACTGAACGGGTACCCGACCTTCTGGGGCGAGGAAAATTACCTCCGGTTTGTTGCATAATTATTGGATGGCGTTTCCCATCAAAATCTGTGCCATCTGCTCCGAGGACTTCGAGTTGAAGCCGGATAAGCCAGGCTTCGCGAACCGTTGCCCGGCCTGCAGCGAAACTGAATCCGCCGAACCCGTAGCCAAGCGCGGCATGGACGCCGACGAGCGCAAAAGCCAGAAAGAGGCGAACGAAGCCCGCCGCCAGGCGATGCGCAACCTTCTTTACCGCAAAGACAGTTGATAGTTAAAGGCGAATCAGTCGCCGCTGGAGTGGTTCTGCGAGGGAACCAGCATCAGGCGCGTGCGCGAAGGCTTTGGCTGGGCGCCTCGGCCGAAGGCGTGCAGGATAGCGACGACGGTGGCGTAGGTGGCGAGAACTCCGAAGCTGACGGACGCAAGCACGGTCAAAAACAGAACGATGGGCATGAAAAGCGAAATCACGGTCGACCAACCTTCACGGATTGTTTGATTTACGCGGCTCCCCATCCGCCAGCGCAATTCCTCAATCTAACCTGCATTGACGCTTCGCGCTGTTGACCACTAAGATACGGAGTAGAGCTGTGCATACTCACTTTCGGGCATATCTGCTTCCCTGTCGACGTTACGGAAGGGAAATCCGGCGCAGTTTTTCAGACGAGTAACCCATGGCCATTACCAATATTTCCGTCCGCGGAGCGCGGCAGCACAATCTCAAGAACATCGATGTGCAGATTCCGCGCAACACGCTGACGGTTGTGACCGGGCTGAGCGGGTCGGGCAAGTCGTCGCTGGCCTTCGACACGATTTACGCCGAAGGACAGCGCCGTTATGTGGAAACTCTATCGGCCTACGCGCGCCAGTTTCTGGACCAGATGGAGCGCCCGGATGTCGATGCAATCGATGGACTTAGCCCGTCGATCTCGATCGAGCAGAAGACCACCAGCCGGAGCCCGCGCTCAACCGTGGGCACGATCACCGAAATTTACGACTATCTTCGCCTCCTGTTCGCTTCCATTGGAGCTCCGCATTGCCCCAAGTGCGGGCGCGCCATCAGCCGCCAGTCCGCCGACCAGATTGTCCAGCGAGTAATGGCTCTGACCCCGGAAGCTCGCGTCATGGTGCTGGCGCCGATCGTCCGCGGGCGCAAGGGCGAGTTCAAGAAAGAGATGGAGACGCTGGTCAAGCATGGCTACACGCGTGCCCGCATCGACGGCGAACTGGTCAGCCTCGATGATGACATCGAAATCAATCTCGACAAACGCAAGAATCACACTATCGAAGTCGTGGTCGACCGTCTGCTGGTGAAGCCGGGGATCGAGCATCGTCTCGAAACGTCGGTCGGCCTGGCGATGAAGCTGGCGGGCGGGCTGGTGCAGGTCGCCGTCGTCGGAGGCGAAGAGCAGCTTTATTCCGAAAAGCTGGCCTGCCCGGATTGCGGCATCAACGTGCCGCAACTCGAGCCGCGCTCGTTTTCGTTCAACAGCCTGTATGGAGCGTGCCCCGAGTGCCACGGCCTCGGCAGCAAGTACGATTTCGATCCCGCGAAGGTGATCAGCGACTGGTCGAAGCCGCTGCTCGAAGGCGGTCTCGGGCCGGGGTCGGCGTCGCAGAATTTGATTCATCAACTACAGATTGTCGCGGCGGCGTATCGCATTGACCTCAGCACTCCGTTTGAAAAGTTTCCCGAGAAGACGCAGGATTTTCTGCTCAACGGCGAGCCGGGGCGTGGCGGCAAGACCGGTTTTCACGGCATCTTCGGATACCTGAAGGCAAATCTCGAAGAGTCTACGTCCGAGGGTTACCGCGACTGGCTGATGGATCACATGTCGGCCACGGAATGTCCGGCTTGCGGCGGCATGCGGCTCCGGCCGGAGAGTCTCGGTGTCAAAGTGAACGGGATGTCGATCGCCGAGTTCACCGCCTTGCCGGTGGCGCGGTCGCTCGAAGTGGCGCAGGGCATCAAGCTCGCCGGCCGCGATGCGGCGATTGCCGGACGCGTTATGCACGAGATTGTGGAGCGGCTGCAATTTCTGAACGCGGTGGGCCTGGGATACATCTCGCTCGATCGCTCGGCGGCGAGTTTGTCGGGAGGCGAAGGCCAACGCATCCGGTTGGCCACGCAGATTGGCTCGAAGTTGCTCGGCGTTTTATACGTGCTGGATGAGCCGTCGATCGGACTCCACCACCGCGATAACGGTCGCCTCCTGACTGCGCTGGAGAATCTGCGCGATCTGGGCAATACCGTGCTCGTGGTGGAGCACGATGAGGAGACAATCCGGCGCGCGGACTACGTAGTCGATCTCGGTCCGGGCGCTGGCCGTCATGGCGGAAAACTCGTAGCGCATGGCACGCCGACGGAAATCATGTGCGACCCGAATTCGCTGACCGGAGCCTACATCTCGGGCAGGACGCAGATCGAGATGCGTCCCGAGCGGCGGCAGGCCAACGGCGCGGCGCTGACGATTCTTGGCGCTAAGGAGAATAATCTCAAGAATCTCGACGTGACGTTTCCTCTGGCCGTGATGACGGTGGTGACCGGAGTCTCCGGCTCGGGCAAGTCGACGCTGGTGAATGACATTCTGTATCGCGCGCTGGCGCGGCAGCTTTACCGCTCGCGAGAAAAGGCGGGGGAGCATAAGGCGATCTCAGGCGCAGAGCATATCGATAAAGTGATTCGCATCGACCAGTCGCCGATCGGGCGCACGCCGCGGTCGAATCCCGCGACCTATACCGGAGTCTTCACCGCGATTCGCGACATCTACGCCATGCTTCCTGAGTCGCGCGAGCGCGGCTACAAAGCGGGACGATTTTCGTTCAACGTTTCCGGCGGGCGCTGCGAGGCCTGCCAGGGAGAGGGACAGCGCCGCATCGAAATGAATTTTCTGCCCGACGTGTACGTGCTGTGCGAAGTCTGCGGCGGGCGGCGCTACAACTCCGAGACGCTGGCGGTAAAATATAACGGCTACTCGATCGCCGATCTGCTCGAAATGCCGGTCTCCGACGCGCTGCCGATATTAGAAAACATTCCGCAGGTGAAACAGAAGTTGCAGACCTTGGTCGACGTGGGCCTGGGATACATTCATCTGGGCCAATCAGCGGTAACGCTCTCCGGTGGCGAAGCCCAGCGCATCAAGCTGGCCCGCGAATTGAGCAAGCGCCAGACGGGAAAGACGCTCTACCTGCTCGACGAGCCCACAACCGGCCTGCACTTTGACGACGTCAGAAAACTGCTTGACGTGCTGCACCGTTTGACCGATCTCGGCAACTCGATCATCATCATCGAGCACAATCTGGATGTGATCCGCAACGCCGACTGGATCATCGATCTCGGTCCCGAAGGCGGCGAGGACGGCGGTCGCATCGTGGCCCAGGGCACCCCCGAGACGGTGGCGCGCGTAAAGAAATCGTATACCGGGCAGGCGCTGACGGGGTATTTTGGAGCTAGGAAGTACCCAGTATCCGGTACCGAGTACCCGGTTAAACTTTCATCGGATTAGACTCATCGGATTGAACTCATACTCATCAAAGACAGGCTATCTTGTCATCTTCTGATAATCCGCAGTTTCCTTCGCAGCCCCCACTCGGCAACGAATTGCCGGCGCCGATTACTCCTGACCCGTTTGTTCACGACCCCGGCCTTATGCCGAGTCTGGGGTCGCTGCCGGTGCCGCCGGTAGAAAATCCAGTGTGGAGCGGCTGGGATGTGTTGCTGATTGCGCTGCTGACCTTCGGCACCATGGTCGTGTTGCAGCTCGCAGTGTTGTTCGCGGCACATTCGCTCTGGTATCCCCGGGAAAGCATGAGTGACGTGGCGCAGAAACCGATCCTGCTGTTGCTTTCGCAATTCCTGGTCTACATCGCTGTGGCCGCATGCATGGTGGCGATAGTTGGCGTCAAGTATCACGCGGCATTCTGGCCGGCGATCCGATGGAACTGGCCGCGGGCGGGATGGAGATTGCTCGCGCTGGGAGCGGCGATGCTCTTCGTGCTGAGCCTGCTGCAAAGCCTCTTGCCCATGCCGAAGGACACACCATTCGAGCATCTGTTCGATCGCCCACGCGATGCCTACCTGCTTTCGATCATTGCCGTCAGTCTCGGTCCGCTGATGGAAGAGCTATTCTTTCGCGGCTTCATGTATCCCGTGCTGGCGCGGCGGATGGGCGCTTTCTGGGCCATCGTTTTGACCGCGCTCCCCTTCGGTCTGATTCATCTGCCGCAATACGGATGGGCATGGGGCGCGGCGCTGGTGATTTTTCTGGTCGGCGTGGTCTGCGGCATCGTGCGCACCGTCACGCGCTCAGTAGGCGCCAGCTTTCTGGTGCATGCGGGCTACAACGGCACGCAAATGCTGATCGCGCTGGTTGCGACCCGCGGCTTTCAGCACATGGAAAAGGGATTTATCTTCGGGATGTGGTAGGCCGCACTTCGCAGCGGTTTCGAACCGTCATCTTCGGCGAAGTGTCCGCCCGCAAAGTACACCGGTTCGGAAGGGTCCAACGCCTAAGGCCCAACACCCAAGACCGGTACTAATGTCCCCCACCCAACTCGCGCACGATCCCACCGACAAACTGCTTGGCATCGCCGAAGAGCATCAGCGTGCGGTCGAGGTAGTAGAGCGGGTTGTCGATGCCGGCGAAGCCGGGGCTCATGCCGCGCTTGATCACCATGACGGTGTGCGCTTTGTCGACATCGAGAATCGGCATGCCGAAGATCGGACTCGATTGGTCGGCGCGCGCGGCGGGATTGGTCACATCGTTCGCTCCGATGATGAGCGCGACGTCGGTCTGCGGGAAGTCGCCGTTGATCTCTTCCATTTCGATGAGGCGGTCGTAAGGAATGTCGGCCTCGGCGAGCAGTACATTCATGTGGCCGGGCATGCGTCCCGCGACGGGGTGGATGGCGAAGCGGACGTCGACTCCTTTTTTGGTGAGCGCATCGTAGAGCTCGCGAACCTTGTGCTGCGCCTGCGCAACGGCCATCCCATAGCCGGGGACGATCACCACTTTATTCGCAGCGGCAAGAATCGCCGCAGCCTCTTCGGCAGTAGCGCTGCGCACCGGCTTCGCTTCCTGGCCGCCGGCTGCAGCAGCCTGCACCTGGCCGAAAGCGCCGAACAATACGTTAGTAAACGACCGGTTCATCGCCTTCGACATGATGACCGAGAGGATGAACCCGGAAGATCCGTCGAGCGCTCCGGCGATGATCAGCAGCTTCGAGTTGAGAACGAATCCCATGGCCGCGGCGGAAAGTCCGGCGTAAGAGTTCAATAGAGAGATCACCGTCGGCATGTCAGCGCCGCCGATCGGAATCACCAGCAGCACTCCGATGGCGAGAGAAATTCCCACCACCAGCGGAAATAGCTGCCGCGCGCCGGGATGCAGCACGAGATACACAGCGCTGGCCACCGCCACGGTAAACAGCAGCAGGTTGACCAGATTCTGGCCTTTATAGGTGATGGGTCGCTGCGGCAAGACTTCCTGCAGCTTCCCCGCGGCCATCAGGCTGCCGGTGAACGTCAGTCCGCCCAGAATCACTTCCATCGACAACACCGACATCATGAACTTCGGCACATCCGGCGAGCGCAGATAAAACTCGGCAGTTCCAACCAACGTGACGCACAATGCACCGAAAGCGTGGCTGAGTGCAGTCCGCTGCGGGACGGCGGTCATCTGCACCATGCCCAGCGGAATGCCGATGCCTGAGCCGAGGACCAGCGCGATGATGACCCACTTCCAATCGACGATTCCGTGGCGCAGCAGAGTGCCGCCGATGGCCAGCACCATGCCGATTTCGCCGGCCAGAATGCCGTGGCGCGCGGTCGCAGGAGAACTCATCCACTTCAGCGACAGAATGAACAGCGCACTGGCAACGAGGTAGACGACTTCGATGACGTACTGGCTTCCGGCAAAATCGGTCATGGTTTCTTGGCCGCCGGGCGGCTGGTCTTGAACATTCTGAGCATGCGGTCGGTGATCAGGAACCCTCCGACCACGTTGCTGGTGGCGGCGACGATAGCGATCACTCCGAGCACGGTCGCGAATCCGCTCTTCTTCTCACCGACCAGCACAATCGCTCCGACGACCGCGATCGCGTCGAGCGCGTTGGTCAGCGACATGAGCGGAGTGTGCAGCAGCGGCGAAACGTGGCGGATCACCTCAAAGCCGATGAAGCATGCCAGCATGAAGATGAAGAGATCGTCGATGAGAGTAGAACCCATGCATCACTCCTGTTTGTCACCCTGAGCGCAGGTGGCCGCTCCGCGTTCGGCGATCTATGTGCCCGCCGGCGCCAGCACCGGCATCTTGAAAAATTCGCGCACGCGCGCGTTCACCACTTCTCCGCCGTTCGTCACCATGGTCTCGCGAATGATTTCATCCTGCATATTCAGTTGCAGCTTGCCGTCTTTCACCATATAGAGAAGAAATGTCGTGATGTTGCGTGCATACATCTGGCTGGCGTGGTAGGGCACGCTGCTGGCCAGATTGATCGCACCCATGATGATGACGCCATGCTCTTTCACGGTTTCGCCGGTGCGAGTCAATTCGCAATTGCCGCCGCGTTCAGACGCGAGGTCGACGATCACCGACCCCGGGGACATTCCCTTTACCATGTCGGCAGTGATCAATACCGGCGACTTCTTGCCGGGAATCACCGCGGCAGTAATGACGACGTCGCTCTCGGCGACTACGCGAGTCAGCAGTTCGCGCTGGCGGGCGTAGAAAGTTTCGTCCTGCGCGGTGCCGTAGCCGCGGGCGTCCTGCGCATTCTGCGCCTCAATGGGGAGTTCGACGAAGCGGCCGCCCAGGCTCTGCACCTGCTCTTTGGCCGCGGGGCGCATGTCGTACGCCGAAGCGACCGCACCGAGACGGCGCGCGGTCGAGATGGCCTGCAACCCCGCGACACCCGCGCCGATTACGAAAACCCGCGCCGGAGTGATCGTGCCCGCGGCGGTCGTCATCATGGGGAAAATGCGCAGCGAAGTTTCGGCCGCGAGCAGCACGGCTTTGTAGCCGCAGATCGTGCCCATCGAGGAAAGCGCGTCCATGCTCTGCGCGCGCGTGGTGCGCGGCACCAGTTCGACGGAAAATGCCGTGACCCCGGCCTGCGCGATCTGCTGTACAACCTCCGCCGAACCAAACGGCCGCAAGAATCCGATCAGCGTCTGGCCGCGGCGCATCAGGGGAAGGTCGGCTTTGCCGGTGGCGTCGTTCGAGCCGTAGCACAGCACCTGCACCACGACGTCGGCGGCGCCGAACACGGCGGCGCGATCGGCCAAGATCTTCGCGCCCTTCTCCACATACGCTATGTCAGGATAGCCGGCCTGCTCCCCCGCGCCGGCCTCGACGATGACGTCAATCCCTGCCTTGGTGAGATTCGGAACGACGACAGGAACGAGTGCGACCCGCCGCTCTCCGGGATAACTCTCTTTGGGAACTCCGACGATCACGCCAGTACGATCCTTTCCGTGTTGGCACCGCACTTATATCAAGGCAGACTGAAAACAGTAACAGATCAGCAAATGAACTGGAAGGCGCAAGGACGCTGGCGTCGTTCCTACGACGCACGTTGAGGACAGCGGCGATACATTTTTGCAGTTCGCCGCGTTCGTGGGATTATTGAAGCGGGAAGGAGAACGCGGCCATGATGTTTGATTCCCGATTTAGCTGGCTGCACCCCTACGGGTGGCGGACGCACCTCCGAGCTCTATTGCCGTTGGCTATTTGCGAGTGGGTGGACAAAGGCGAAGATTGTGAGTCTCGAGGGGCAGATCATTTCTGGTACAACAAGGATGGCGAAAACAGCGCCTGCTACTACTGCCGGATCGTGCGCGGTGGTAGGCACTGGGTAAAACCAGTGTCTTCTAATAGCTCTCCGACCCAGTGATTTCGTTCTTAACCAGTCATGCCGAATCGATAGTGCCAAACCCGCGCCGCGCCGATCAGATTCGTGTCGTCTCCCAACGACGCAAGAGTCAGTTCCGTTTTCTCCGCCGGGACGAAGCGGCACCCGCTGCGAATCACGGAGCGGATTCGGTCAAGAAACAGCGGCGCGCTTTTCATCACGCTGCCGCTCAGAACGATCGCGTCCGGTGTAAACAGATTGATCAGATTTGCCAGCCCAAGGCCGAGATAGTAAGCCTCATGCTCGACGGCCTTGAGCGCAACTGAATCACCCTGCTGCGCGAGTTCGCAAATTCTTTTAGCAGTGATTCCTTCGCGATGCGGATAATCCGCGGGCGCATGGCTCTCGATCCACGTCACCATCGCCGGACCGGCGGCCAGCGACTCCCAGCATCCGTGAAAGCCGCATGAACATTGCGGACCAGTGGGATCGAGCACCTGATGCCCAACTTCCGGATGAGCGCCGTCAACGCCGCGGTAGAGTTTGCCGTCAAAAATCATTCCGCCGCCGATCCCCGTGCCCACGGTCACATAGATCAACCGCGTACGGTTCCGCCCCGCGCCCCATCCGGCTTCCGCGAGAGCGGCAGCGTCGCCATCGTTTTCGAGCGCAACGCGAACGTTGAAAATCTTCGCGAGGTCGCGCACTGGACTCTTCCCGCGCCATCCGGGAAGAAAATCCACATCGCCAAACTCGCCGCGCATGGGGTCGACCGGCCCGGTCGATCCGATTCCGATTCCGGTCAGCTCGACGCCCGCGTCCTGTACCGTTTCCCTCAGCATGCGCGCGATCAGTTCGATACTGCCGGAATAATCCTCGGGATCGGTCGGCGCCTGCGTTCTCGAAAGCACGCGCCCGTCATCGTCGACCACGCCAACCGCAATTTTTGTCCCACCAATATCGACCGCTCCGATCACGCGAACTCCGGCGTGATCGCCTTCGCTTCCTCGAACGTGATCCGCTTTTTATTTTTATAGGCGAGATTCGACATGTGGACGGCCACGGCCGAACGATAACCCATCTCCGCCGGAGCATTCGGCGTCGCCCGGCTGCGCATGCAATCGACCCAGTTCTGCATGTGGTTCTGGTCTTTGCTCTTGCCCTTGGCGTCGTCTCCGTCGCGGTTGATTTTCTCCGGCCAGTATTGCAACGGCTCTTCGAAATGATGTTCGAGCGTGCCATCGCTGCCCAGAATGCGGTCGCCCAGCCCGTAGTGCTTGTTGCTGAATGTGGATTGCCAGGTGACGACGACATCCTTTGGAAAATCGAGCGTCACGGCGATCGTGTCCGGAACTTCGCGGCCATCTTTTTCGGAGAAGACTCCTCCCGACATGTAGGCCGCTGAGGGCAATGGCAGGTCGAGAGCGCCCATCACCCACGCGATCTGGTGCACCATATTTTCAGCGCAGTTTCCGCCGGCGAATTCCCAGAACAAACGCCAATTGATCAGCTTGAATCCGTCGAAGGGCCGATCCGGACGCCCGTTTAGAAACGCCTTCCAGTCGACATTCTGCGCCGTGCAGTCGGAAGGCACCTCGCGCACCCACTGACCTTTGCCGTGCGGCGTGTTGCGGCCCATGTAGCACTCGACGGAAGTAATTTTCCCCAGCCAGCCGTCTTTGATCCACTGCTTCGCGTCGGCCTGCGCGCCGGAACTCTGATGCTGCAATCCGATCTGCACCACGCGGTTCGACGCCTGCGCTGCCGCCAGGCATTTATCCGCCTCGGGAATCGACCATGCCATTGTCTTCTCGGAATACAGATCTTTGCCCGCAGCCAGCGTATCGAGAAAGTGCCGGCAGTGAATATGCAAAGGACTGGCGACAATGACGCCATCAATATCCTTCATGTCGAGCAAACGCCGGTAATCGGAGAAGGTCTGAATGCCCGGCACTTTGTTTTTAGCCTCATCGCGCCGCCGGCTATAAACGTCGGCCATGGCCACGAGTTCAACGCCCGAAACGCCGCGAATCTGCTTCAGCAATTCCGATCCGCGATCACCCACTCCGATCATGCCCACCCGCACACGGTCGTTGGCGCCGAGCACGGTCGACTTCGGGAATGCCAGCATAGCTGCCGTTCCCAGTGCAGCCTGCTTCAGAAAGGTGCGCCGGTTCGGTCCTGTTGCGGAGGCGCCGGTAATTGATGCGCCGCCCGTCTCTGTGCCGGTCGTCGAACTATCAGTCCCTGCGTCACTTCTCGAGTCACTCATGGAGTTCTCCCTTTGCGATAAGAACGTGCAATAACAACGTGGTTAAAGCGCGTCGGCCTGTTGCAGACATTTCTTCATTCCCGCCCAACTCTTGCGCGACGACTCTTCCGGCGAGCCCCCGCCGTTCCAATGCGTCTCCAGGCTTACTGCATGGTGGTAGCCGTCACGCTTGAGCGCCTGAAACTGGCCCACCCAATCAATGAAGCCTCCGCCCACCGGCGCCCAGTCGTAGCCCTTGCCTTTCTTGACCGCGTCTTTGCAGTGGCAGTGGCCGATGCGCTCCTTGGGCAGTAGATTGTAGCCATCTGGATAGGGAGTCTCACCCAGGGTCTCGGCGTTGCCCGGATCCCAGTTCAGCATGAGGTTCGGAGACTGGATCGCATCGAGCACCTTGGCCGCCTCGGCTCCCGTCCCCGTGTTGCACGAAGGTTCATTTTCGAGAACCAGTGTAATTCCCCGCGCACCGGCTTTGTTCGCGGCGTCGAGCAGCTTCTGGTTGATCGCCGCGCGATAAGGTGCGGAATTCTCCAGGCGCCAGAAATCGAAGCAGCGCACGCGATCGGTCTGGAAGGCTTTCGCCATCGCGATGGCCCGATCGAGAACGCTGTCCTGTTGCTCGAAAGTAAAATTCGCGCCAAAGCCGCCGCCTTCGCTGAACTTCGACTTCGGCGCTCCCGGCCAGTCGGTCTTGAACAGCGGGCTGGCAATATCGGTCACGCGCAGCTTGTATTTTTCTAGAATGCGCTGCGCCTCGGCGACTTCCTTCTGATCGAGGTTGACGATGTTTTTCTTCCACAGGCTGCGCAATTCGATCCATTGCATCCCGAACTCGCCCGTAGCGACCTTGCAGGCGTGGTCGAAATCCTGGCTGATTTCGTCGTTAATAACGGAGATGCGGAAAGGAGAACCGGAATCCGGCGGCGATGCGAACCGCGATGCCGCCCCGGCGGCCGTCATGGCGACCATCCCTTGAAGAAACTGGCGGCGCGCGAAGGCGAACGGCATAATGTGCTCCCTGGCGACTGCTGACGTGGCGATAGAAGGCGCCAACAAATCTAACACCATTGAAACCATGGATGATAGCGGATCAGACGGAAGCAGCGCTGCGCAACAGCGCATCGGATCGGAGGAATTGTTTTCTTTGCGTCCTTCGCGGCTGTTCCTAGCGAACTTAGCGGTTAGAGGCTTTTGCGATTTTAATAGCGGGCTAGAAATCTTCTAACCGCAAAGTTCGCGAAGGAATTCCGCGAAGGACGCGAAGACAAACGCGCTTGAGCTCTGAGCGGATCGCCCAAGCGAGCGTCTGAAGCAAAAGGCGCGACCGGAAGGCCGCGCCTGATGAAAAACTTGGGATGATGAGCGTAAGGGACCAGGAGGCGTCAGCGACCCGATGCGTTACTGGATCGAGCTTCCCACCTGCGAAAAAATGTTTCCCGCGTTCGATCCGATCAGCCGGACCGTACCCACGACAATGACGAGGACCACCGCCAGCATTACCGAGTATTCGGCGACGTCCTGACCCCGCTCGTCTGACCACAGATTGTGAAGTAATTGCTGCATATTTTTATCCTGCGTTCTTAAGCGATCCCCGAGGCGCGCGTTGCATCCTGCGCCGGTGCCGCCTGAACTTTAAATTCCGGAGAACCCATCCCCCAGGCCTCTCCATCCTGCGTCAACGACTTCAGTCCTACCTGAAATTCAGAAGTCCCTTTCAGTTTCTTGATCCAGACCACGCGAAACTGCAGCTTGCGCTGGCGATAAAAAACTGTGACCTCGTCCAGCAGATTTAGTTCGCGGCGCACCGCTCCCAGCCTGACTCCGGCTGGGGTTACGTCCAGCGTATGGACAAGATCCTCAAATGCGGATCCGGAGCTGTCTTTCCCTTTGAGCCTTAACGCCAGCACCGCCTTTTGACGGTTGCCCCGGCGCTGATTGGTTGCTGCGCTAGTCGATGGCATTTCTCACCCACAGCCAGTGTGCTCCGGAAGCCAATAATTGGGAATGGCCCCGACGTGTAGGATCGGGCCCGTTGGTAACAGGGCGCTCGGAGGCGCGATTCGAAACGATTTCGAGACGGATCTTCAGACGGTCTTGAGACAAAGAGAGCTGCCGAATCAAAGAGTTGCAAGCCGCGGGAAACTTTTCTGCCCCGCCTGTGGTCTAATTATGAATAGGAACGCCGCCTGAGTTTGTTCGATTATTTCCTGTGCAAGGCCATGTTTTGCAGGAACCGGTGGCAGGAATAACGATGAGCCTCTCCCGTAGTGCCGTTATCGCCGCGTTTCTTGGGTTTTTCGTCAGCTTGGCCGGACCCGGCCACGCAGCCGCCGCAGCGCCACCACAACAATCCGCACCACAGCCCGCACAACAGAAGCCGGCGGCGCCGCAGTTGCTTCCCGAGCAGTTCGGCGGATGGCAGATGCAGAAACCGGCCGCAACCAGCAAAGATCCGGCAGCGGCCGATCCCAGCAACGCAGCGGTCCTCGCCGAATATGGTTTCACCGATCTCGCCATCGCCACCTATACCCGCGACGACGGCCGCACGCTGAAGATTCGCGCCGCGCGTTTTGCCGACGCTTCTGGCGCCTTCGGGGCATACACATTTTATTTGCAGCCGGAAATGCAGCCCGAAGAGTTCGGTCCCCGCGCCCAGGGCGCGTCCGGAGCCGGGCATCGCGTGCTCTTTTTCACCGGGCATGTGCTGATCGACGCACAGTTCAGCCAGCAATCTGCGATGTCGGCGGAGCAGTTGCGCGAATTGGCTGCACTGCTGCCGCGTCCCGAGGGCAGCTTGGGCAACCTGCCCTCGTTCATCGGATTCATGCCGCATCGCAACGAGATCGTGAACACGCACAAATACGTGATGGGACCGGCCGCCCTGGCGGCGCAGGCGCCCCCGATTTCCGCCGATTTAGTGGATTTTGGCTCCAGCTCTGAGGTTTCGCTTGGCCGCTATGACACGGGCAGCGGCGAAGCGACCCTGATGTTGATCTCGTATCCCACGCCGCAACTCGCGGCCGATCATCTGCACCGCCTCGAGGCCGCCCTGCACCAACCGCTGACCCAGCCCGGTGTTTCCTCGCCAGGCGTTTGCACGACTGGAGCGGCGGGACAGTTGTGTTACAAGCGGACCGGCCCACTGCTCGCCATCGCTGCCGGGCCGGCGTCAGCCGGCGACGCGAAGGCTTTGCTCGGCATGGTGAACTACGAAGCCAGCGTGACCTGGAACCAGGCGACCGATCAGCACGAGGTTCGCGATTTGTATCAGCTGGTGCTGAACGTTGTGATCCTGTGCGCGATTCTGGGCGGATTTGCGATTGTGGCGGGCGTCGCCTTCGGCGGCTTCCGCATTCTGATGAAGCGCTGGTACCCCGAAAGGATCTTTGACCGGCCCGAACAGATGGAATTCATCTCGCTGCACCTGGCAGAAACCGCAGTCCATGGAGCCTCCCCAGGAGGCTCCGACGGTAGCCGCTCAGTCCCTCCCGACCCCTCCTGAAGCCTCCGGATGCTGTGTAAGTGGCTTTAGAAATATTGGCTTAGGCCCAGCCCTGAGGATTTCCGTCTCAAATTGGTACACTTCGGCAGGTTGTTGATTGAATCTGTAACATATTGAAAACAAAGACATTTATTTCGCAAAAATCGCTTGACACCCCTGTTTTTCGGCTCATAAGATTTCGGCAGAAAGTTTTAACGGAATTAATTGCCTCCGTTGGAACTATTCTCCCTTGAAGAAAAGGCCGCCCTGTTGCCGGGTGGCCTTTTCGTTTCTCTGGTTGCCGGCTCGCCGCGCCGAGTGAAAGTTGCGCCCGGCGACGAATGCCCGGAACTGTTTCGTATTTCCAACGTATCAATTGTTGAAGGTGATGAAGTCTTTGTTGACGGATTCGCGCAGCGGCTTGGGGGGACGGAATGTTCTGTGATGCATGCGACGGAACGGTACAAGCGGGACAGGCGTATTGCAGCAAGTGCGGCAAGCAGATCAAAGGGCCGGTTGCGTACATGCCGCAGCGACCGGGGCGCGTGAACTCGCACCTGCAGTTGCTCGGACTTCTATGGCTTGCGATCTCCGCCTTCAACCTGGTGGCCGGCGTGGTTCTCTACGTTCTCGCCAACACGCTGTTCGCGCATCCGCAGCAATTTCTGCCGCCGGATGCTCCCAATATGCCTCTCGCATTTCTGCGCCCACTGCTGAGCGTGGTCGCGATCCTGGTAGTGGCTAAGGCCGGGGTCGGCTTTGTCGCCGGCTGGAGACTGCTGCAGCGCGACTCCTGGGCGCGCATCGTTGTGCTGGTGCTGGCCTTCATTTCTCTGTTTCACATCCCGTTCGGCACGGCGCTGGGCGTGTATACGATGTGGGTGCTGCTGCCGAGCGAGTCGCAGCAGGAATATGATGCGATGACGCCAGCGCACGCCGCCTGAGACGTTCCTTCGATCGGACGAACCGCTCGAAGCTCGTCAGGCTTCCTCGCCTTTACGCTTTCCGGGCGGCCATTTAGAATCGAGGACAAGCCGACGTAGCTCAGTTGGTAGAGCAGCCGATTCGTAATCGGCAGGTCAGCGGTTCAAGTCCGCTCGTCGGCTCCA
>Ga0074044_10000420_pt1 | contig 42100 bp, 42 predicted proteins | sample BogForMeECP23OM1_FD_94443 | JGI IMG/M metagenome (GOLD analysis project Ga0074044, IMG submission 94443) | Bog forest soil microbial communities from Calvert Island, British Columbia, Canada - Bog Forest MetaG ECP23OM1 | ecosystem: Environmental > Terrestrial > Soil > Wetlands ...
CGGCACGGAGACCAAGACGGTGTAGATGAAGGTGGCGAGCGCGATGGTGAGGATGGTCAGAATAGTGCGGCGCAAATTCCGGCGCATGTTGCGCTCGATCAATTTGATCCAGTTGAACATGATGATCCCCGCTTAGACCGAGCGCAGCGATTCGACGACAGCGAGGCGCGACGCGCGCCACGCGGGCAGCAATCCGCCGAGCGCGCCAATCGCCATCGCGGCGATTATCCCCGATACGAACGCGCCCACCGTCAGCCGAAACCTGAAGATGATCTCGCCGACGTTCATGAGCTGGCTGCTGAGCCCGGTCGAATACGCGACCAGCACGCCGAGTACTTCGCCGAGCACGCCGCCGGCGAGCGCGAGCACGATGCTTTCGATGACGAAACTCGCGAGCACGTTGAAGCGGCTGAAGCCCAGCACGCGCAGCACGCCTATTTCGCCGGTGCGTCGCGCGACCGCGGAGTACATCGTGTTCATCGCACCGAACACCGAGCCGATGGCGAGAACCATCGCGACGACCAGGCCGAGTGTGCGCAACTGATCGACGAACCCGGTTTGCCTCGCGTAAAACTCCTGCTCGGACATCGTATCGACTTTGACCCGCGCATCGGTCGTGAGCGATTTGGCGAAATCGTCATGCGTGCCGGGCTTGAGCACGACGTGCAGCACCTCGAAGCCGTTAACGACGTGGATATCCTGGGTCAGGATGCCGAGATCGGTCAGCACTTCGGACTCGCGCGCGCTGTCCCGATCGGAAAAGATGCCGACAATTTTGAAAACGTGCCGTCCAAATTTGAAATCGCTGCCGACCGCAAGGTTGGGAAAACGCGCGGCCAGCTTGCGGCCGACGGCCATCTCGGGCGCGCCGCGATTTGGCCAGCGTCCGCCCTCCAGGCGCATGCCGCGATGGACCTGGTAGGCGATTGGATAGACCCCGCGCAGGAGCGTGAAGATCGCGCCGGAAGGAGGCGCGTCGGGGGCGGGATTGAAACCGGTGATCACCTCGGGCGAGACCAGCGCCTGGCCGTCCGGCGTCGCCGCGATTTGCGGACGGCTCTTGATGATCTCGTATTGCTCGCGCGCGATGAAGCTGCCGCCTTCGTTGCTGGTCCCGCGGCTGAGCACGATCCAGTTGTCGGTAAGCGCGCTGCCCATCACGGTCGCGCGCAGGCCGGCGACGAAGCCCGACAGGATGAACAGCAGCATCACGACCAGCGCGACGACCGACGCCGTCATCGCGCTGGTAGCGCGTCGAACCATCAGGCTGCGCAGGTTGTACCGAAGCGGGATCAATCTGCCCTCCCGGGGATGGAACGGACGGCTGCTCGAACCGGGAAGGCAAAAATTTTAGACCGTCGGCGCGTTTGATCCTAGAGGGCGGTCGAATGTGCTTGGCGGCAGCGCGGCGCAGATACTAAGCTTCGGAAATAAAGTTGGAGGCGAAGCGATGTCCAGTGGCAGCAAGTCAGAGGCGCAACGGATCCGCGCGAGTCTCAAGCATCCGGTGATCGACGCCGACGGGCATTGGCTGGAATTCGGGCCGATCATTCTCGAGCAGTTGGAAAAATTCGGCGGCAGCCGCGCCGTCGAGGGATTTCGCTCGTTCAACGGGCGGGTGTCCAAGCGGTTGACGGCGTCCGAGGAAGAACGCAAGAGCAAGCGGCGCGCGCAGGAAGCATTCTGGGCGCTGCCGACCAAGAACACTCGCGATCGCGCCACCGAGATTTTACCGCGGCTGCTTTACGAACGGCTCGACGAGTTCGGCATGGATTTCAGCGTGCTCTATCCGACGGCCGGGCTCGGCGTGCCGTTTCATCCCGACGACGAAACGCGGCGCGTGACCTGCCGGGCGTTCAACCGGTTCATCGCGGAGTTTTTTGCAGAATTTTCCGATTGCATGACGCCCGCGGCGGTGATCCCGATGCATACGCCGCAGGAGGCGTGCGCGGAACTCGAGTACGTCGTGAAGGAACTCGGGCTGAAGGTCGTGATGATGGCGAGCATGGTGCGGCGGCAGATACCGGCCGTGGCCGCCAGGACGCCGGATGCGGCGCGATTAGCGACGTGGTTCGACATGATCGGACTCGACAGCGAGTACAACTACGATCCGGTGTGGGCGAAATGCGTCGAGCTCGGCATCTCGCCGACGTTTCATTCCGGGTCGCGCGGCGTTGGACTGCGCAATTCGCCGACCAATTTCGTTTACAATCACATCGGGCACTTCGCCGCGGCGAGCGAGGCGGTCTGCAAGGCGATTTTCTTAGGCGGCGTGACGCGCCGGTTTCCGCAACTCAAGATGGCGTTCCTCGAGGGCGGAGTCGGCTGGGCGTGCGCGCTTTATTGCGATCTGATCGGTCATTGGAAGAAGCGCAATCGCGAAGCGCTCGAGGATACGAACCCGGCCAACCTGAATCGCGAGATGCTCACGCAACTCATGCGCCAGTACGGCGGAAAATGGATCGCGGGCAAGCTCGAACCGAAGGCGGGCGGCGTCGAGACGATCCTCGAACGCGATCAAAGCGGCGCCACCGGCGGAATTCGCGAGCTCGACGATTTCGCGGCGTGCCGGATCAAGCGCGCGGAAGACATCCGGGATTTGTTCGTCAACAATTTCTATTTCGGCTGCGAAGCCGACGATCCGCTCAATGCTTACGCGTTCAACCGCAAGGCCAATCCGTACGGCGCCAAGCTGAACGTGCTGTTCGGCTCGGACATCGGACATTTCGACGTGCCGGATATGAAGGAGGTTGTGCCGGAGGCGTACGAGCTGGTGGAAGATGGGCTGATCACGGACGACGACTTCCGCGATTTCATGTTCGTCAACCCGGTGCGCTTCTGGGGTGAGGCGAACCCGAACTTTTTCAAAGGCACGCGCGTCGAGAAGGAGGCCGCCGCGGTTCTGTCGCGCGATCGCGTTTAGTTGCGGAGCGCGTGCGGCGCCCCGGGCGCGGCGCGGCTCAGGTGGTTGGGGGCAGCGCTGGGCGCGGTAACCGCTGTTCTGCAAACGCGCGCTTTGCGGCGGCGATGAAGGCGCGCACCCGAGCCGGATCCTTTTTCCCGCGATTGCCGGGAACGTCGGTGTGCGTGAACGAATCGACGCCCCAGGGCCGGACGGCGGCGATCGCGTCGGCGACGTTGTCGGCGGAAAGTCCGCCCGCGAGGATCACCGGGATGCGCGAGCGCTCGACGACGGTGCGGCTGATAGACCAATCGTGAGTCTCGCCGGTTGCGCCGGCGAAGGGACGGCCTTTCGCGCCTGAATCCAGCATCAGGTAATCGACGCAGTCCTGATGCGCGTCGGCCTCGGTGAGCGTTTCGCCGGCGCGCACCGCAATCGCGCGCAGGAGCATGACGGGCGCGATGCGCTGGCGAATCCAGGCGCAGTCTTCGGGCTCGATCTCGCGGGCGACGACGTGCAGGACGTCGGGGCGCGCCGCGTCAACCATCGCGCAAATCTCGTCGCGATCGTCCGACAGCGACAGCGCTACGCCCCGCGAGCGCGGGCGTATCGCACCAAGAATTTCGCGCGCCAGGTCAGCGCCGATGGCTTCCGCGACGACGCCGGGCTCAGCAACGACGAGGCCGACCAGATCTGCGCCGGCGTCGGCGGTTGCGATCGCGTCGGCCACTGACGTCATGCTGTAAATCTGGACGGCCACTGCGCAGCTATCCGCGGCCGCCGCGCAGCAACCTGCCGGGCGTCGCGCCGGTGCATCGCCCCTCATCCCAGGTCATCTCGCCGTTGACGATGATCGCACGGTAGCCGCGCGCGTGCTGAACGCGGCGCCATTCGCCGCCGGGAAAGTCGTGCGCAATATCGCCGACCCAATCCGGCTCGACGCCGAGCCGATTGAGATCGTAAACAACCACGTCCGCCGCCATCCCTTCGCGGAGCACGCCCCGGTCGCGGAAGCCGGCCGCATGCGCGGGCAGGGCGGAGAGCCGGTAGTGCGCTTCTTCGAGCGTGATGCGTTGCTCGTCACGAACCAACCAGCCCAGGAAATCGGTGGTGTAGGCGCCGCCCGTGAAGAACTTGGTATGCGCGCCGCCGTCCGACACGCCGGGGATTGTGTACGGCGAGTCGTTGATCATCTCGGCGTAAAATTCTGCGTTGAAGCCGCGATTGGGACCGAGGAACTCGACCTTGAGATCGCCGGCGATCGAGAGATCGAGCATCGCGTCGATCTCATGCTTGCCTTCCTCAGCCGCGATCTGGCCGATCGATTTGCCGACGTATTTCTCCGGCTCGGGCTTGTCTCCCGCCCAGCTCACGATCAAATCACGAATTGGGCCGCCGACGCCGGCCTGGATTGCCTCGAGTTTGCGATTGGCCTCGTCGTGTTCGCGCTTAATAGCTTCGCGCAGCGCCGGATCTTTCATCTTGGAGATTTTTTCGGCGTTGGTCCCGGTAGTGACCGTGCGCCACGCCGGGCTCGCGTCGTAGAGGTTCCAATGCTCGAGCGTGAACGCGAAGCCGGTGCGCAGCGTGGCGGTCTGCCCGAAGATCGGCAGCCCTTTCTCGCGGCATCGCTTAAGCCACGCGAGGCTGCGCTGATGAATCTGGGGATTGCGGCGCGCGGGCGCGATCGCGTTATGGAGGACTGGACGATTCGCCTCGGCCGCCAGCCGTTCCAGGAACGCGAGGTCGTCCTTGATGTGCCCGGTCGCCTGCGTGATCTGGATGAAGCCCTCGTCGCGCTGGCGGAGAACGCGGGCGAGGTTCAGGATGTCCTCGTCGCACATCGTGTCGGTGACCATCGGCGAGCCGTCGAAGTCGGCCTGCGTGGAATCCGGCCCGAGGCGCTGCAGCGAGAAGCCGCCGAGGCCGGCGTCCATTCCTTCGGCAAGGAGCCGGCGCATCTCGGCGCGTTCGTCGTCGGTCGCGGGCCTGGTTTTGGCGGCGTCGAGTCCCATCACATAGGTCAGCAGCGACGAAGTCGGCAGGTACTGGATCACGTTGACGCCCTTGGCGGTGCGATCGAGCGAATCGAGATATTGCGGGATGGTTTCCCAATCCCACTTCATCCCAGCCTTCATCGACTCGTAGGGGATCGCCTCAGTGCGCGTCATCGTGAGCATCGAGCGCTCGCGAAATTCGGGCTTGACCGGCACGAAGCCGAAGCCGCAATTGCCGAGCACCACCGACGTGACGCCGTGCCATCCCGAGATGGTGCAGTAGGGATCCCAGCGAATCTGCGCGTCGTAGTGGGTATGCAAATCGACGAAGCCGGGGGCGACGATCAAGCCGCCGGCGTCGATGGTTTTTTTCGCGAAGCCCGCGGCGCGGCCGCCGATTTGCGCGATCTTGCCGTCCTTGATCCAAACGTCGGCGCGGTATCGCGGCACCCGCGTTCCATCGACAACGGTTCCACCTTTGATGTGAAGATCGAAATCGGCCATCGAAAGATCCCTCCTTCGAAGACAAGGTTGGCGACCGGCTCAAGCGGTCGTGTCGCGCAATGACTTTTGGTTCTTACAGCATCGCGGAACGGTTTGGCAAACGAGATTGAACGCTCGGTATGTATATGCGCGTTGAGACTGGATCGGACCACCAGGTTTCTGCCGATTGCGGAGACAGAGACCGGTTCAGAGGGTGCGGCGGTAGGTTACGTAGTTCGCGCAGACTTTGGCGCCGAGCTTTTTTGCGGTGCGGCGCGACGGCCAGTTGTCGTCGAGCACCAGCGTGTAGCTGAGATACTTCGAGCCTGCGCGGATCAGGTGCAGGTACGAGTACGAGGCCATCGCGAGGTTGACGCCGCGGCCGCGCGCTGCCTCGAGCACGCCGACGCCGAGAAAGTTGAGTTTCTCGTGATCGCCGAGCTTGCGGCCGGGCTTGAGAATTGCGCCCTCAGGATTCGCCGGAGTCACCATCAGGGCTCCGACCGGCTGGCCGTCGCGATAGGCGAGCACCGAGGTCTCGAGCGCGCCCGACATCGCGAAGAAATCGAACAGGAATACGAGTTCGTCCGTGGTGAACGGCGTCGCGCCCCAATGACGCGCGAAGGCGGTGTTCCAGGTGTGCTCGAAATCGCGGACGCGGCGTGCGGAGGGCAGGTCCCTCAGCGCGACGATTTGGAAACCGGCGCGGCGGCTTGCTTCGAGCGCGCTCTCGTAGCGCGCGATCAGTTCCGGCGTCACCTCTATCTTGTAGTCAACCCATCCGCGTTCGGTTTCGAATCCCGCGTCCTTGAGCAATGAGTGATAGTAAGCCGGATTCTGGCGCGCGATGTCGGGTGGCAGGGTTTCGTAGTCGTCGATCACGAACGGAAATTCGAGCAATCCGTAGCCGGCTCGCGCCGCCGTCGCGCCATTCGCCTTCATCCACGCCGACGCCGCGTCCATCATCAGGTTGACCGCGTCGCGCGTGCCGGGCATCGCCTCGAACATCACGACATGCCCCAGCGATTCGCTCCAATGACGTTGATAGTGGGAGTCGATTATCGCCGCCGCGCGCGCCACGATGTTGCCGTCAACGCGAGCCGCGAACGGCCGGATCTTGCGCCCGGCGGCGAACGGTCCATCGCCCATCAGGATCGGCAACTGCACGGCGGCCATCGCGGCCCATCGCGCGCTGCGGTATTCGTAAACCCGATTTTGAAAAAGAACGAACTCGGTGAGCGCTTCTTCGCCCGAGGGCGACTCGATTTTGACTGACAACTACAGATTCTCCCGACGGGCTGACCAATCGCGCGCTTTCATTCAGGCTGCCGCGGGGCCGGCTCGCGCGATCTCATCTTGTTTCAGATCTCGCCGTGCGATAACCACTACGCAGGGCGAGCGTAGCGCCACGCCGGTGGAAGCGTCAAACAATCGCGGGCGATGCGCGTCCCGCAGGAGCGGCTGAGCGTCATGGTTGAAAAAACGATCGACCTCACGGGCATCTCGGCCAACTCGGTCGAGGACGCCGTGCAACTGGCAATCTCGCGCGCAGGCGTCACGATCAAGGGCATCCACACCGCGCATGTCGAGGATGTCACAGCCCTGGTCGAGGCGAACAAAGTGGTGCGGTGGAAGGTTAGAGTTAAAGTGACCTTCCAGGTGAAAGACGAGCTGCACGAGTGAGTAATCGCGCGACGATTCGGGATCGCGTTGATGGTGTCGATCTTCCGGAGACTCGCAGCCACGAACGAGGCGGCGGAGCGCAAGGGCTTCCCGGTCATGCGAAACCAGCCACTGAGAGTAGTCGATGGCGAAGATAGTTGAGGTTCATCCGGGTATCTACGAGATCTTTCTGCCGCTGCCGATGCGGCCGACCATCATCAACGTTTATTTGCTCGACTGTCACGGCGCGTGGACCCTCGTGGACACCGGCATGAATTCGCCCGAGAGCATCGCGGCACTCGAGCAAGCGCTCGCGGAAGTGAGCATCAAGATCGAGAATCTCGACGCGATCGTGGCCACGCATCACCACATCGATCACTTCGGCGCATCGGGCGAGATTCGCCGCCGCAGTCATGCCACGACGCACATTCATCGCCTCGAAGCCGAGCGCGCAGGCAGGATGATCGAATTTGGCAAGATGACTCCTCATGATCGCCCGGAGTCGCGCGCGTTTTTTGCCAAGCACGGATTTCCGATCGAGCAATTCGCCTCGACCGGCATGCGCCCGGCGTGGATGGGGACGTCGATGTACGGGCCGGTTACACAACCCGACAGGTACATCGACGATCACGACGTAATCAAGATCGGCGACCGCGAGCTCGAGGTGATCTGGACGCCCGGGCATTCTCCGGGTCACAACGTCATCTACCTGCGCAAAGAGAAGGTGATGATCGTCGGCGATCACCTGCTACCCAAAATTACGCCACACGTCGGAATCTATCCGGACGCGGAGGGGACTAACCCGCTCGGCGACTTCATCAACTCGCAGCTTAAGGTCCAGAAGTTCGAGGTTGAACTGGTCTTGCCGGCGCACGGCGGCATTTATCACGACCATCGGCACCGCGCCAATCAATTGATAGAGCATCACCGCTATCGAGAGGCTGAAATGCTCGATTTGACTCGCAAAGCGCCCCAGACGGCCTTCGAAATCGCGCAACAGGTGTTCGGCGGCGAAGAGCGGCCGATATTCCACGTCATGGCGGCGACCTTCGAAACCCTTGCGCACCTGGAACTTGCCTGTTTTGAAGGCCGCGCGCGCCGGTCGGAGCGGGGTGAACGGACTGTGTTCCAGGCATTATGAGTGAATTACGGGGGTTTGCTAATTTTTCCAGACGGTGTATTTTGGCCGTGCTTATGCGAACGGCGGATAAACATGTTAGCGCGGTTAGTGGAGGGGTCCTTAGATTGAAGGAGAATGCCATGAAAGGGAAGATCGGATTGACGCTGGCTACAGGGCTGGCATTGTTGATCGCCGGCTGCGCGAGTCAGGGAGGCGGAGCCCCGTTTCCTGCGGGTCCCGGCCAAACGGGGTCGGAGGCGACGCGCAGCAGCACGCAGGCATCGACAACGGCAAGAAATTTCAACTTGGCCGTCAAGTGTCCCGGCGTGCACTGGGAGAAGACGCACGGCTGGTCGGATCAGCAAATCATGCAGCAGGAATCGCTCGACCAGGCGGACATCCCTGCTTGCGAACAATGGGTTCAGGCGCAGCCGAAAGGTTACGTGCCGCCTCCGCCTGGCGGAGCGATGGCAGCGACGGCTCCTTCCGGCGCTCCGGCTCCGACCAAGCAGTGATGAGTCTGCCGGGGTCGGGCTCGTTCGCGCAAATGGCGCGGGTCTGAACATGCCCTCATGAAAAATCAAGGCGGCGCGGCGTCTCGTTAGAGATGCCGCGCCGCCTGTGTATAGCGCGGAAATTCTCGCCGGTGCGATTCGCGCCGAAGTAAGGATTCTAGCGACTGTTGGCCATCGCCGTGCGTTTAGGATCGCGCCGGGCGGGCGCGCTTATCCGGCCGCTGCGGACCACCGGTGAGCGCCTTGCTAAACGGCGAGTGGATATACCCGCGAGTTGCTGACCGCGCCAGTCGCGGAGGCCCCTGCGCAGAAACTGCGGTTCGATTCCGAGCGTCTCGCACACCGTCTCGAACGAGAACGGGCCCTCTCCGCCTTCGCCGATTAGCCACTGCTCGGCCTCGCTGAACAGACGCTTGCGCGGACCGCCCTTGGCGTCGGCGTTATTCTGAAAACATCGGAGCGCGTCCTCCAGGATAGCCATCATTAGCTTCTTCACCGGCCGGATGCGGCTATCGTCGCGGCGGCTGTCGTAAAACTGCTCAGGCGTCAGAACGTCTGGCACGAAGAGATTTCCAAGAGCACTATTTTCCCATTCCATCGTATTTTGTCCCTCACCCGACCATGCCTGCGCTGGATTGGTCGGGGTCGTCGATACCCCTTTTCCGATTTTTGGTCGTTCGAACGAAAAACAAGCAATGATCATGCCGAATTTATCGGCAACTGCCCGAGTACAATTTAGCTAGCATGTTAAGGCCCCATGAACGCGAAGTCGCGTTCCTAAGTGTTGATGAATTCTGGATTTCGGCCAACTTTTCGCAAATCGTTCCGCATTATGCGAATCGCGCCGCGCTTGTTTGCATGCTGACTCATTTGCGACATGCGTTTCGATTTGGCCACAGACCGACCGCAATCTGTCGCTCCACTGGCTCGGCGGCTGCGGCTCATGCCGATATTTTAAGGCGCCAGTTGCAGATTTGGAAAGCGGATCCGGAAGCCGACCGCCGGAAAAGAGCAAATCGGTTCCGCGCAATACCGCTACTGGACGGTGTCAGAACCACCGCCGCTGGTGCCGGCAGGCCCGCGCTTGCGCTCCTCGAGTTTGAAGGTCAGCACGTCGAGCAGGCAATCGACACGATCCGAGAGCGCCTCCAGCAGGGTCTGCTTCTCGAGCGGCGTGATATCGAGATGAAAGCACAGAAAGTTGATTAGCGCGGCGCCGCGCAGACCACGCTGCTCGACGATGGTGCGCCAGGCCTCGTGCGCGGCCTCGCCCAGGTAACTGAAGAGCATCTCGCGCAGCGCGTCGATCGTCTCGGCGTCGCAATCGAGCGCTTCGGGGCGAACCGGACACCAGCTCACCTCCGCCTGCCGATAAGGGCGATCGCGAATTTCGCGTACGATGCGAAACTCGCCAATGCCCTCGAGGACCAGGTTGTAGCGTCCGTCGGCAAGCTTGAGGAGCCCACCGATCTTTCCTGCGCATCCGACCTCGAAAATATCCGGAAACGCATGGTAGTCGGCTTGCCAGTCGCCCTTGAGCAGCGCCATCCCAATCATCCCGTGCGAGTTGGCGACATCGGCGATCATCTCGCGATAGCGCGGCTCGAAAATGTGCAGTGGTACGCCCAAACCGGGAAACAACACGAGGTTGGGCAGCGGAAAGATCGGAATGATAGTGGGTAATGCAGCCACGTTTTGCGGTCAGGTTAGGGCCGTTACGATCCAGCGTCAAGGAAAAGCGCGGCGACCTGATCGCGGCGAGATACCACCGGCGCCCGATTTTGCTATGTTTCAAGAAGATCGGTGAGACTTCCGGAGAGAATCAAGATCGGGATGGTCTGGGTCAACATTTTTTTTCTGCGCAGTCTGCGCGTCCGGGTTGGAGGTGCGAAGATGGGCGGGCTCGACGGGCATCGCGGCCGCTTCAGCATGGCATCCTGGACCGAGCCGAAACTCGCATGCGTCGCATCCGGCGCGGAGGAGCGCGATGGGTAAGGTCGTCGCGACCGTGTTCACCACGCACGTACCGCGGCTGATGATCGCCGATCCGATCGCGCGCCGGGCGTACATGGGCCGCAACGTGACAACCTTTTACGACGCGATGCCGAAGCTCGAGCGCGAGCGGCTGCGCCATCTCAACTTCGACACCTTCTTGCTAATCGATACTCACTGGTTCTCTACTTTGGAGTACTTGCTCAATGCTCACGAGCGATTGTCGGGTGTCTATACGTCCGAAGAGCTGCCGGCGATGCTGCATGACCTGGAATATGACTACCGGGGCGACGCCGAGCTTGCGCGCGGAGTTGAGATGGAGGCACGTGAGCGCGGGATTCGTGCGCTCGCCTCGGCGCATGTCAACTTGCCAATTCACTATCCCACGCTCAACGTGATGCACTACTTCAATCATGAGGCGCGCCGCCGCGTGCTCTCGGTGAGCGTGTGTCAAACTGCGTCGGTCAAAAACGATCTGGCTTATGGCGCCGCCATCGGACAGGCTATCTGGAAATCGAATCGGCGGGTTGTGCTCGTTGCGTCGGGCGGGATGTCGCACAAGTTCTGGGACTACGACCGGATTCTTGACCGCGCATCGGCGTCGCCCGACGACATCGCGTCAACCGCCAACCGCCTCTACGACGAACGAATCATGGAGTGGTTCAAGGCCGGCCGCCACGACGCGGTGATCGCCGCGGCCGACGACTACCGCGCGCATTGCTCGCCCGAGGGCCGCTTCTCGCATTACCTCACGATGGCCGGCGCGATGGGCGGCGACGCCTGGACCTGGCGCGGCGAGCAGTTTGGAAAATACGAGGCCGCGATCGGCACCGGCCAGGCAATCTTTTTCTTTCAACCGTCGATCAGCGGAGCCGAGCGCGCCGCCGCCTAGCGCGACTCAGCCGGAGGTGCGCGTTGAAACTTACACACGGAATACTGGCGATGCTGGTGACGCCGTTTCACAACGACTACCGGCTCAACGAAGATGCGCTGCGGCGCGAGGTTCAGTGGGCAGTCGCCGCCGGCGCGAAGGGCGTCGTCGCCGCGCCGAGCATCGGCGAGTTTCTGCACATGGACGAAGCCGAACGCACCCGAGTCTTTGAAATAGTGATCGAAGAGACGCGCAAGCGCGCCGACCTTGCTGCGGTGGCGATGACCTCCGGCGCGACCACGCTCGAAACTCTCCGCTACGCGAAAATCGCGGCGCGCCTCGGCTATGACGCGCAGCAGGTGATCCCGCCGTATTACTGGCGATGCGGCGAAGCCGAAGTCGAGCGCCATTTCCGCATGATCGCCGAGGCGGGCGACCTGCCCGTCGTGATCTACCACAACCCCGCGCTCAGCAAGTTCAACATTACGCCGAAGTTCGCGGGCAAGCTGGCGACGATTCCCGGCGTCGTGGCGTTCAAGGAAGTGCTGACCGACCTGCAGCATCTCGAGGCGCTGTACGACGAAGTGGACGGCCGCGCGGACATCTATAATACCTTTCGCGCGATGCTGGCGGGGCTGATGCTCGGCGCGGCCGGCGGCTTTATCAATATTTTCGCGGTGCCTGCGGCAGTTGCGCTGCTCAAGGCGTACCAGGCCGGCGACTACCAGCGCGCCGAGGAAATTCAGCGCCGCCTCAATCGATGCTTCCCGCGCGGCGGCGAGGAAACTCTCGGCCATCTCGGCACCACCAAGGTCACCGCGTCGGTCGCGACGGGAATCGAGATGGGCCCCGCGCGGCCGCCGTACATGGCGCCCGCCGACGCCGCCGAGCGAATCAGGAAGCGCCTGCCACTGCTTAACGAGGTCATCTGAGATGGGCGCGCGCTCCGGCAACAACTATCTGTCGTCGCTGAAAAAGCTCGGCGCGGAAATCTGGATTGGCGGCGCGCGCGCCGGCGACGTTACCGCTCATCCCGCGTTTGCCAACTGCGCGCGCTCGGTCGCGTCGCTTTATGACATGCAGATGGAGCATCCCGAATCGATGACGTTTCGCACCGACGACGGCGGGCGCGCGGGGATTTCGTTCATAATTCCGAAAAGCGCCGACGATCTGCGCAAGCGCTCGCGCATGATGAAGACCTGGGCCGATTTCGGCTGCGGGATGCTCGGGCGCACGCCGGACTACCTCAACGTCAGTCTCGCGGCGATGGCTGCCGCGCGCTCCTTTTTCAGTGAAAGTGATGCGCGCTACGGGGAGAACATTTGGAACTATTATGTACAGGCGCGTCATCACGACTGGTGCGCGACCCATACGCTCGTCAACCCGCGCGCCAGCCGCGCCGCGGGATGGGCGGGACATACCGACGCCGACCTCGCGCTCAAGCTCGTCGAAAAGACCACGGACGGTATCGTCGTTAGCGGATGCCGGATGCTGGCGACGTTGGCGCCGCTCGCCGAGGAACTGCTGGTGTTTCCTTCGACGGTGCTGAAGGCCGAGCCGGCGGCGGAGCCGTTTGCGCTGTCGTTCGCGATCCAGTGCAACGCCCGGGGGTTGAAGTTTCTGTGCCGCGACACCTACGACCTCGGCCGCTCGCGCTTCGACAATCCGCTCGCGTCGCGCTTCGACGAAATGGACGCGGTGGTCGTGTTCGACAATGTGCTCGTCCCGTGGGAGCGCGTGTTCCTGTGTGGCGACGTCGCGCGATGCAACGCCTTGTATGCGGGAACCGGCGCGGTGGTCCACATGATGCACCAGGTGGCCGTGAAAAACGTCGCGAAGAGCGAGTTCGTCCTTGGACTGGCGGCGCGCATCGCCGAGGCCAGCGACGCGATGCCGTTACCGCACGTTCGCGAGCGCCTGGCCGAGATGATCATGACCACCGAGACGATGCGCGCGTGTCTGCGCGCCGCCGAAGCTGACGCGGCGCTGGACAAATGGGGCGTGTTCACGCCGGCGCGCGCGCCGCTCGACACCGCGCGCAATCTTTTCCCGCGGCTGTATCCACGCCTGGTCGAGATTATCCAGCTCAACAGCTCGAGCTCGCTGATGGCGACGCCGTCCGCGAGCGACTTCGCAAATCCCGCCGAGCTGCCCGCTATCGAGCGTTACTTCGGCGCCGCGGATGCCCCCGCCAGGGAGCGGGTCGCGCTTTACCGGCTGGCGTGGGAGGTCGCGTGCAGCGCATTCGGCGGCCGGCAGGTTCTCTATGAGCGCTTTTTCTTCGGCGATCCGGTCAGGATGGCGAGCGCGCTGGTTGATAACACCGACCTGAAGCCCCTCTCCGATCGCGTGCGAGCTTTCCTCAAGCGCCCCGACTGATGGCGGAGTAGGGCAGCGAGCGGTATCGGCATGCTAAAATATTCAGATGGCGAGATTGAGAAAGGCGGCGCGAATTTGGAGAAATCCCAAGGCGCGCGAAATCGGCGAACGCGTACTATTCACGCCTGACGACCGCGTTTTCGCGATCGATCCGCCGGCGATGTTCGCCCGTCGCGCGCCGCTCGAAGTCGAGATCGGCGCAGGCAAGGGCGAGTTCATTGTCGAGCGCGCCGCGGAATTTCCCGAGCGCGACTTTATCGCCGTGGAACTCTCGGCGACGATCGCGCGGGTGCTGGCCGTGCGATGCGGCCGCGCCGGACTCGGCAATTTGCGCGTCGTCAGGATGGACGCGCGCACGCTGGTCAATCTGATGCTCGCGGACGCAAGCGTGAGCGCCTACCACATCTACTATCCCGACCCCTGGCCCAAGGAGCGCCACCTCAAGCATCGGCTGTTCACGCCGACGCTCGCCGCAAGCCTGTTTCGCACGGTCGAGCCGGGCGCGACCGTCTATTTGGCGACTGACGTGCGCGATTACGCCGGCGAGATTTTCCCGATGCTGCTCGCGGCGGGGTTCATCCGCGCGGTCGATGCCGCACCCGGCGCAGAGCGCACCGGGTTCGCGCGCAAGTACGTGGCCGTGGGGAAAGCGGTTTTTTCGGCCTCGTTCCGCAAGCCGCGCGAGTCCAAAAATCTCTGAATCGAGTCGGTCATCGCCGCCATATTCCGAATCGGGGCGCGGGGGCGTGGATTGCAATGCCGGACAGCGTTGTTTAACCTTTTCGCGTCTATTCGATGAAACGCTTGCTATTGATATCGCTGGCTTTCGCCTTGCTGCCCGCTGCCGCGTGCAGTCTGCGCCAGAAACCCTCCGGCGAAAACTACTACGCGCAGGGCCAACTTAATTTTGCGACAAAAGAGTACAAGGCGGCCATCGAAAATTATCAGCAAGTGATCGACAAGTACCCGTTCAGTCCTTACGCCGAAGATGCCGAAATGAAAATCGGCCTCGCCTATTACCAGCAAAAGGATTACGCCGAAGCGATCGGCGCGCTCGATGATTTCCAGCGGATGCATCCGACCAGCAAAAACCTCGAACTCGTCACCTACTACATCGGGTTGAGTTACTACGACCAGATTGGGCGCGAGGATCAGGATCAAGGCAAGACATTGGCGGCGCTCAAGCGCTTCCAGGAATTGGAACAACGCTTTCCCGAAGGCGACTTCGCCGAGCTGGCGCACGACAAGGTCCTGGTATGCCGCGAGATGCTCGCGCGCAACCAGATGATCGTCGGCGACTATTACTACAAGCGCGCGAACTTTCGCGCGGCCGAGTCGCGATTTGCCGAACTGTTGCAGAGATATCCGGAGACTCCCGTCGCCCCGGACGCGTTGTTCGAGCTGGGAATCTCGCTGGAGAGAGAAGGCAAGCGATACTCGGCGGCCCAGGCCTTCGCCGCTGTGAAGAAGCATTTTCCCACCTCCAACTACGCGAAAAGAGCCCAGGCGGAGTTGGCCAGGCTCCACCAACCGATCGATACCGAAGAGGATCCGCTGCCACTGGTGCTGGCCGAGACCGGCTACAGCGGAAATCCCGATGATTCGAATGCGGACAAGGTAGTAGTGCGCCAGCGTTCCGACCTGCGCGGTACCGATGTCGCGTCGGCCAGCGGCGCGTCGGCATACGGATCCGACGGCCTGCCGACTCTCGATGCGCCGTCGTCGTCGTCGCCCGCGGCGCCGAATCCGTCGCAGCCCGATCTTCCCAGCCGAAAGCCCGGCGGGCCGGATCTGATGCGGGCGCCTGCCCCGATACTGCCGAAACCCACCGGCAGCATCGCCGGCGCCGCCGATGCGCAAGCGCGCGCGATGACGGGAGCAGCAGACGTCGCACCGGAGCCGTCCTTGCATCAGATGGGCGCGTCGGCGTCTGCGCCGCTTTCCCTGAGCGAGCCGCCCGCCGCCGGTCCCGCCACCCTCAAGACGATCCGGTTGTCATCCAACGATCCGCCGCTGTCGGTGATTCTCGAACTCAGCGGGCCCGTCAGCTTCGACAAAAACCTCGAGAGCAATTCCGACGGTTCGACGGCGACGGTTGTCCTCAAGGACGTTACGCCCGACGCGGGCCTGCAGACTCATCTCGTGTTCGACAAGTCGATCTTCAAGGATTGCAGCGTCTCGAGCAGCTCGTCGGGGACGACCGTGACCCTGAAGATGCAGCCGGTCGCGCATTTTGCGGTCGTGCCGCTCGAGGGTCCGCCGCGCTTGCTGATGACGTTTACCCCACAAGCCGGAACCCTGAAGACCAGCGCGGCGAACTGAGCCAGGCAAGCACGCTGCGAGTCGCGGCGGCCGGTCACCCGAAGACTTCGTCGAACCTGATGCCGAGGAATTTGAGCACCACTTCGGCGTAAACCCTGAGTCCCCAGTAAAAGCCCTCGACCGGCATGCGCTCGTCGTTGCCGTGATAGAGCGAGCCGAACGGCGTGTGCGGATCCAGCTTGACCGGCGAGAAGCCGTAACACGCCGCCCCGAGCGTCGAGTAAAACTTGCTGTCGGTGGCGCCGGGGATCATCCAGGGAATCGCGAGCGCGCCCGGGTCCGCCGCCTCGACGGTCTGCTTGATCAACTCGAACAGCGGAGTGTCGGGACTCGTCTCGGCCGGCGGTGCGGTCTTGAGCAACTCGAAGGTCGGCTCGGGACCGACGATTTGCCGCAGCTCGGCCATCAAGCTCTCGGGATTTTCACCGGGCAGGGTGCGCCCGTCCAGCACGATCGTCGCCTCGCCGGGAATCACGTTGTCTTTGTAGCCGGCGCGCAGAATCGTCGGCGAGACCGTGTTGGAAAGCATCGGCGAAAACAGCGGCCCGGGCGATTCGATCGACACGCCCATCTCCTCGAGCGTCTGGCGCATGAACGGCGAGACATTCTTGCGCATCGGCGTCCGCACGATCCTGGTGATCAACTCGGACATCCGCGCGATCGCGGTGTCCGTGCGCGGCATCGATCCGTGCCCCGGCATCGCGGTGACCTTCATCTTGATCGTGACGTAGCCCTTCTCCGCCACCTGGATCGGGTAGAAACGGCGGTTGCCGAGATGAACGGTGAAGCCGCCGACTTCGTTCAATACGTAACCCGCGCGGACCAGTTCGGGATGCCGCTCGACGAGGAATTTTGCGCCGAAATCCGATCCGGCCTCCTCATCCGCGACCGCCGCCAGTATCACGTCGCGATTCGGCTTTGCGCCCGCGCGCTTCAGCGCCGTCATCATCACCATGTCCATCGCGCACTTGGACTTCATGTCGATCGAGCCGCGGCCCCATACGCATCCTTGCGCGATTTCGCCGCTGAACGGCTCGCGAGTCCATCCCGACCGCTCGACCGGAACCACGTCCGTATGCGACGAGAGCAGCAGCGGGCCTGCCGACGAATCGGTCCCCGCATATCGCGCGACCAGATTGGCCCTGGTTGGAGCGCCTTCGCGGATCACGGATTCGATGCCATGGGCGCCCAGCGCGTCAGCCAGGTAGTCGGCCGCTATTCGTTCGTTGCCGGGCGGATTGGTGGTGTCGAGCCTGACCAGAGCGCGCAAACAATCAAGCGCCTCCTGCTGAAACGCCTGCCAAGAGATTGTCATTGAGTTCCTTTCTCCGCCGCGCCAGAAATTGTCATATAAAGCTACAACTTGTTAACGACGTAAGCATAGATGCCCGGGCGTCGATTGTCTCCACTAAAGTGACGCAAATGAAGTACCTTGCAGACGCAGCCGCGAGTAACCTATGCCGCTGGAATCCGAAGGTGAGTGACGATACCCTCGGCCCAAGGTTACTGATCTTGGACATTATTTGCGTCGAAAGAGTCATCGTCGCCGTGCGGGACCTGGCCGTATCGCGCGAAAACTGGCGCCGCGCCGGGTTCTCCATCGCGCCCGAGGAGTTCGACGCACACGGGCTCCGCATCGCTCGTATGGCTGCGGGTGCAGTGGAAATAGATCTCTGCGCGATGCATTCCCCTGAGTCTGATTCGCCTCTAACTGAACATTTGCGCGAAGCCACCCGCAATGACAATAGCGGCGGGATGCTCGGATGGGTATGGGGCGTGAAGGGCGCGTCCACCGCCGATGAACGTGAATCGATTCTGTTGCCGGGCCTGTCGGAGCCTGCCGCCAAAGCCGCGATGCTTTCGTCAGGGTTGCCTGGCGTCGTTACTGCTTCCGCTCCCATCAATCTCGACATCGAGTCGCGCCGCCGGTTGCTCGCACGACTCTGCGGGGGCAACGCAAACAGCGTCGAATATCTCGAGCATATCGTCGTGATGACGCCGGTGCTGGACGACGCGATCGCCGCCAACGAGGCGATCGGCGTCCCATGCAAGCGAATTCGCGAAGTCGGCAATGGAGCGCGGCAGGCGTTCTTCAAGCTCGAGCAGACCGTGCTCGAAATCGTGGGACCGGCCCGCGAACGGTCGGGATGCTGGGGGCTGGCGCTGATGTGCGTGGACATCGGGCGAGCAGTCGCAACCGCGCGCGCGGGCGGACTGCAGGCAACCGATCCGAAGCTCGCGATTCAGGGCGGGCAGATCGCGCGAATCGTCGAGCCGCTCGATGGAGTCGCGATCGCGTTCATGCAGGCCGGCGCCCGCCGCGACGACTGAGTCTCTGTCACCTGACCGCAGCGAGCAACGCGCCTGTCCCTCTTGTCATCCTGACCGAAGCGAGCCAGCGCAACCGCAGCTCTGTCATCCTGACCGAAGCGAGCAACGCGAGCGGAGCGGAAGGATCTCGGACAGCTTCGCGCCAGCGAAGCCGGTACCGGTTTTGAGTCGCTGAACCAATACCGGCGATCGCGCGAATGATGCGATACTGTGTCCTGGTTGATAGAATCCGCGGCGGAGCAACTACCATGAGCATCAAACATCTACCCGCGTCAGCTTCGGCTGACGAGATCTGCGCGGTCCTCGGCGAGGATGGAGTCGTCGTCGTCGATCGAATCGTGCGCCCCGAAGTCATGGACGAAGTTGCCGATGAGCTGCGTCCTTTCACTGACGCCACGCCCTTCGGCGCCGACGATTTCAGCGGCCGCCGCACGCGCAGAACCGGCGGATTGATCGCGCGCTCGCCAAAATGCCGTGAGCTGGTGATGAATCCCACGGTGCTCGGCGCTGTTGGCAAACTGCTGAGCCATGCGACCAGCTTTCAGCTGCATCTGACGCAGATCATCGCGATCGGCCCCGGTGAGCCCTGCCAGACGATTCATCGCGACCAGTGGGCGTTCGATTTCTTCCCGTTCCCGCGCGGCTACGACGTTCAGTGCAATACAATCTGGGCGATGACGGATTTCACGGCGGAAAACGGCGCCACCCGCGTCATTCCCGGCAGCAATCGCTTCGACGACCGGCTGCGATTCACCGAGAGCGACACCGAACCCGCCGAGATGGCCAAAGGGTCGGTGCTGTTCTACACCGGCGGCCTTTACCATGGCGGCGGCGCGAATCGATCGAAAAACATCCGCACCGGCATCAACATCACTTACGATGTTTCGTGGCTCCGCCAGGAAGAGAACCAATATCTGTCGGTACCGCTTGAAATTGCGCGGACGCTGCCGGTCGAGCTGCTGAGGCTCATGGGCTACAGGCTGGGCGCGTACGCGCTCGGTTACGTCGATGATACGCGCGACCCGATCGAAGTAGTCCGTCCCGATCTCGCCCGCAACGGCTTCCGGCCGGTGCTGGAAACGCAGGAGTCAGCCGCTTTCCTGACTACTCACCCGCAAGGGTCCGCGCACAAGCCCGAGTAACCAGCCGAGTACTCCTAGGTCAGCGCGAGAACGTTTCGGCTCTCAAACACCTCGCCCGTTCAGTTCACGGGAGAGGCGGCTGGCTGCATCGCAGCCAGCGGTGAGGGTTCTGCGGTTCAGATAAGTCCCGGGTTCCCCTCCTTTCGCGATCATCCTCGTAGCTCCGAGCTATTGCGGGTCGGCGAGCTTCAGCAGCTGCTTGCCGAAGTTTGCGCCGGTGAACACGCGGATGATCGTTTTGGGCGCGTTCTCCAGTCCATGCTGAAGATCGATTTGGTTCTTCAGTTTGCCCTCGGCGTACCACTTCGACATTTCGGCGATTGCTTCGGGGTACCGCGCGGCGAAGTGGAACACCAGGAAGCCCTCCATTCGCGCGCCGTGCAGGATCAGGTTGAAGTAATTGCGCGGGCCGGTGGGGAGTTTCGTGCCGAGGTCGTTGTACTGCGAAATCGCGCCGCACAGCACGATCCGCGCGCCGTTGGCCAGCCGCGCGAGCGCGTGATCGAGGATCTCGCCGCCGACGTTGTCGAAGTACACGTCGATGCCCTTGGGGCAATACTTGGTCAGCGCCTCGCCTACATTCTCATTCTTATAGTCAATCGCGGCGTCGAAGCCTGCCTCTTTCAATAGCCAGTCGCATTTCGCGCGACCACCCGCAATACCAACTACGCGGCATCCCTTGATCCTGGCTATCATCCCGGCAACGGAACCTGTCGCGCCCCCGGCGCCCGAGACTACGAACGTGTCGCCGGCCTTTGCCGCACCGACAGCGAGCGTGCCGAAGTAGGCAGTGAGTCCGGTGGTTCCGAGCAGCGAAAGCGCCAGGAGCGGGTCGGCGCCGCGCGGCAGCTTCTGCAACCCCCTCAAGCCTTCGCCGCCGGTTACCGTTACCGTGTAGTCCTCCCATCCGAAAAGTCCCTGCACCAGGTCGCCCTTGGCAAATCCCGGCTGTTTCGAATCGACCACCTGTCCTACCGTGCCCGCCTTCATCGTCTCGCCGAGCGGAATCGCCGGAATATAGGTGTCCATCGACATCCAGCCGCGCTGGGTGGGATCGAATGAGAACGCCAGGTTGCGGACCAGGACCTGGCCGTCTTTCAGCGCCGGGACGACCGTTTCATTCCAGCGGAAATCGCTTTCCTTGATTATACCCTGCGGCCGCGCCGCCAGCAGCCATTGCCGATTTTTTAGTTCTGCCATCTGGATTCCCTCACTGCGAGCGTTGATTCGAGTGATTTGGACTTAGCCGATAAGCGGGCCGCAAACAAGAAACGCGCGGAACGCGATGCCCGCGTGCGAGGTTGGCGCGCGACCGGATGAAATCTTAAAAATTTTGGCGGCTCGCGCTCGCGGAGCCGGCATCGTTGTGCCGCTACTCGATCGGCTGATCGTTAAAACGGGCGATGGCCGAGAAAGACAGCATTGATGTCGCGCTTGGAGGCGGCGAGTGCGTCGCGTGATTTTGCGGCGATCGCTTTTGCAAGCTCGCGCGCGGCCGGCATCAGCGCGTCGGGTTTGACGACGCGGTTGAGCGCGCCCATCGCCAGCAATTCCTCCGCCTTGTAATGGCGGCACAGCAGGATCGCTTCCTTCGCGCGCCATGGGCCGAGCCGGGCAGCGAGCACGCTGGCGGGAGCGCCGCGATACGGCACCTCGAGATCCACCTCCGGCACCCAGAACTCCGCGTCCTCGACTGCGATCGCAAAATCGAAAGCGAGCGCGAACGACCATCCGCCACCGACCGCATAGCCGTTGATTGCGCCAATCGTGATCTGATCGAGATGCGCCAGCACGTCGAACGTCCGGCCTATCAGGCGCGGCCATCGTTTGCCGAACTCGCCCATGCGGCGGCGCCGCTCGCCCGGATCGACGACGGCCCCGGCCGGAGCCTTGAACATCGCGGTGTCAGCGCCGGCGCAGAAGGCTGCGCCCTTGCCCGTTACGATGAGCACGCGGCACTCGCGATCGTCGCGAACGGCTTGCAGGCGGCGCTCGAAGTCGAGGATCACGCCTTCATCGAGGCAGTTGCGACGCTCGGGCCGATTGAACGTGATCGTGGTGATCGCGCCATCTGTCTCGACCAGGAAATTTTCTGTCATCTGGTGCGGCTCCACATTCATCGACCCTGCGACTCGTGAACTGCTTAATACAATAGTTCGTTTCGTTTATCATGCATCAGATACAGCGCGCGTTGTCTTTTCGGGCGAGCTTGGCCGCTTCGTCAAGCACCGACATCGAATTGTTGACGAAGGACTCATCCATGAAGCCAGCCAGCCAAAGCGTCCTGACGATCAATGGCGGCTCTTCGAGCATTAAATTCGCGTTGTTCGAAGCTGGCGAGCCGCTACACCGCACGCTGGAAGGGCGGATTGACCGGATCGGCCTGCCCGACGCCACGTTCAAGGTCACAGGCTCGGAAAACTTTTCCCGGCCGTTGGCGGTGCCGAACCACAAGGTAGCGGTGAATGTGTTGATGGACTGGCTCGAGAAACGCAGCGGCTCTGATGCATTGACCGCGGTGGGCCATCGCGTGTTGCACGGTGGGCCGAAGTATTTCGAGCCGCAGCGAATCACTCCTGAAATGGTCGAGGAATTGCGCCGGCTCAGCGCATTCGATCCCGAGCATATGCCGGAGGAGATTCTATTGACCGAGGAGTTTCATCGCCGATTTCCTGACCTGCCGCAAGTCGCGTGTTTCGACACGGCTTTTCACCATGACCTGCCGCAAGTAGCCCGGATGCTGCCGATCCCGCGCCGCTACGAAGCGCAAGGAGTGCGACGCTACGGTTTTCATGGGTTATCGTATGCGTTTCTTGTGGAAGAACTGGCGCGCATGGACGGATCGGAAGCGGCACAGGGCCGGGTCATCCTCGCGCACCTCGGCAACGGCGCGAGCCTGGCGGCAGTGCGTCACGGCAAATCGATCGACACCAGCATGAGTTTCACTCCGGCCGCCGGGGTGCCGATGAGCACCCGCTCCGGCGATCTCGATCCGGTACTCGTTTGGTATCTGGCGCGCACCGAAAAGATGAGCGCGAAGCAATTTAATGAGATGGTCAATTTCCAGTCCGGGCTGCTCGGCGTATCGGAGACCAGCTCCGACATGCGTGACTTACTCGAGCGCGAAACGCACGACGTGCGGGCGGCCGATGCGGTCGCGATGTTCTGCTACCAGGTCAAGAAGTGGATCGGCGCATTCGCGGCGGCGCTGGGCGGACTGGACACGCTGGTGTTCGCCGGCGGGATCGGCGAAAACGCGCCCAGGGTCCGCGCCCGGATTTGCGACGGGCTGGAATTCCTTGGAATCGAACTGGAAGAGAATCGAAACGCCGCGAATGAAGGCGTGATTTCTGCGCCGGCCGGCCGGGTCGCGGTTCGCGTCATTCATACCGACGAAGAACTCATGATCGCAAAGATGGTTTACCGCGTTCTTGGCCTTGGCTGAAAAAAGGAGAACTCAGCCACGCAGACAGCAACCTTTCCGCAAGATGAATAACCTACTGCCGAGCCATGCGGCGGTCCTACCCCAGGCGTGGCAGCACCTTGTCGGTAAACAACAGGAATGATTCGTGGCTTAACGGCGCGCAAAGGATGTAGTCGAGCAGCGCGTCCTGGCGCAAGCTCAGCAACTGATCGACCACGGCATCCGGAGTTCCGTACAATATTACGTCATTAAGGTAGCGTTCGGCAGCGTCGCCGGAACTGTCGCCCATGTCAGGGTCGATTCGCTTGAGCTTGGCGGCGTCGGCCCCTTGAGGATGGGCGTAGGAGCCGACCAGCCATCGTGCGCCTCGCCGCGCGACTTCTTCGGCCTCGCGCGGAGAGTTTGCAATCGCGATAAATCGCGCCATTGGAATTACGCGACCGGACGCCGTGTAACCGTTGCGCTCGAGTTCCGAACCGTAAAGCCGGCGTTTACGCGCAAGCTCCCGATGAGACGAGTGAGGATCCATCAGGATGCTGAAGCCCTTGGCGGCGGCTCTCACTATGGCTTCCTCTGAGGAAGCTGCGAGCCAGACCGGAGGATGCGGCTGCTGGTGCGGCTTCGGAAGCACCTCGATGTCGTCGAACGTATAGTAGCGTCCCGCGTGCGTGAGCCGCTCGTTGCACCAGGCTTTCATCACCACCTCGACGGTTTCCACGAATCGCGCCGCGCTTTCTTCAGGCGGAACTCCGAACGCGCGGAATTCGGTCGTGTCGAAACCGCGGCCGGCTCCCCAGTTGACCCGCCCGCCGGAGAAGATGTCGAGCATTGCCACTTCTTCAGCCAGGCGAAGCGGATGATAAAAGGCGGCCAGCGAGACTGCGGTGCCGATGCGGATCCGCCGCGTGCGCGCTGCTACCTGTAAGCCCATCATGTGCACCGACGGGCACACGCTGAACGAATGGAAGTGATGCTCTGCCAGCCACACCGCGTCGTAACCCGACGACTCCATGATCTCGATCCGTTGCAGCGCGCGCTCATACACGGTCTCGATTGCCACGCGCCGTTCCGGCCAACTGAAGAACTGCAGAACGCCTGCTTTCATCGGGGTTTGCTCTTCTATCAGGTTCGAGAGATGCGCGATCAGGCTCGGCCGCTCAGCTTGGCGCGCTCCAGCACGTTTTCGAAAATTCGCACCACCACGGCGTCGATCAGCATCCCGCCGGCGCCGGCCGCCCCCGCGCCGTCCCGTATGGCCGCATCGTAGGCTGCCTTCATCTTCTTCGCGCTCTCGATTTCGTCCGCGGTTGGCGCGAACACCTCGTTGGCCGGCTCGATCTGGCCGGGATGGATCGCCCACTTTCCGACGGCGCCGAGCGTGGCCGCCCAGGTCGCCTCGCGGCGATAGCCCTCAGGGTCTCTGAAGTTGCCAAAGGGGCCATCGATCGCGTCGAGACCGTTGGCGCGGCATGCGCTGATCATTCGAACGCGCGCAAAATGCCACATGTCGCCGGGATAGCGAAGCGACGGATCGCCGGAGATGCCCAGCCGGACGCCCTGGCTCGCCGACAAATCTCCAAAGCCGAGAATCAGCGCTTCGAGGCGCGGCGAGGATGCGGCGATTTCCTCGACCCGCGACAGCGCCGCGCTTTCTTCAATCAAGGCCTCCAGGCCGATCCTCTTCTTCAGGCCCATTTTGATTTCGATCTGCGAAAGGAGAGTGTCGAAGAACCAGATGTCGCGGGCCGCCTTGGGCTTCGGCACGATGATCACATCCAGCTTGTCGCCGGCTCCTTCCACGACTTGAATGACGTCGTCGTAGGCCCACCGCGTATCGGCTCCGTTGACGCGGACGGCGCGAACTTTGGTTCCCCAGTCCAGCTCGTTGAGCGCCGCGATCGCGTTCTTGCGCGCGGCTTCTTTCTGCGCGGGCGCCACCGCGTCTTCCAGGTCCAGGAACACGAGGTCCGCGGGCAAGGCCATCGCTTTCTCGATCATCTTCGGGCTCGAGGCGGGCGTCGAAAGCTCGGAGCGTCTCAGTCGGATCGTCACGTCATTTCTCCTTCGGTGAAATTGAGATTCCCGCCTCGGCGAGGACCTCATCGGTATGTTCGCCGAGCAGCGGTGGGCGGCGATACACACCCGCGGGCGTGCCGGTAAACTTGATCGGCGTGCCGGCAATTCTCATGCGGCCGTTGGCTCCCGGCAGCTCGATTTCGGGCAGCATGTCGCGCGCTGCGACGTGAGGATCCGCGAATATATCCGCGGCGGTGTTCGCCGGCCCGACCGGCACCGCCCCGCCCAGCGCCTCCATGACCTCGCTTTTCGTGCGCGCGCGTGCCCAGGTGCTGATGACTTCGGTCACGAACTCGCGGTTGGCCGAGCGGCGGGGGTTGTCGCGCGCGCGTTCGTCGCTGATCAAATCGCGCCGGTCGATCGCCTCGCAGAGCCGGACCCAATGGTTGTCGGTCGGCGCCGCGATCGCGACTGCGCCATCGCTGGTCTGATACACGTCGAATGGACATAACGACGGGTGCCCGGTGCCGCGCGGGCCGAGCACTCTCCCATTCAGGGAAAAGTTGACGGCGATCGTCTCGCACAAGGACAGCACCGCGTCGTACATGGCGACATCGAGGAACTGTCCCTCGCCGGTGCGCCGCGCCGCGTGAACGGCGGATACCACGCCGAGCGCCATCAACACTCCCGGGAAAATGTCACCGATGCTCGCGCCATTGGGAAAGCCCGCGCTGCCGGCCGGCCCGGTAATCGCGACCAGGCCTCCCATGCATTGCGCGACCACGTCGTAGGCCGGCCACTCGGCGTATGGACTTCGGCCGGTGCGCGGATCGCCGAAACCACGAATCGCGGCATAGACGATGCGACGGTTGCGCTCGCGCAAGACTTCGTAGCCCACCCCGAGCCGATCCATGACGCCAACCCGCGAGTTTTCGACCACCACATCCGCGGTCTCTGCCAGCTTGAGAAAACGCGCGCGATCTTCGGGCTGTTGAATATCAAGCATCAGGCTGCGCTTGTTGCGATTCACGCTGGCAAAGTAGCCGCCGTAGTCGCAGCCGGCCTGCCGCTTTGAGCCGGGCGCCGCGTAGTCCTTGACCAGGGGCGCGGCGCTGCGGGAAATGTCGCCGCGCGGAGACTCGACCTTGATAACGTCAGCGCCCAGGTCCGCGAGCACCGCGGTCCCGAACGGACCGGCGAGCGCCTGGGTAAGATCCAGAATCCGTATGTCCGTGAGCGGGCCGGTGCGCGCGTTCATTCATCGATCTCCCCAATGGCTGCGGCGCTTGATGAGCACGGTGCGCTCGCCTTCAAAGACGATCTTGCCGTCCTGCTTGGTTCCCCAATGTTTGAATCGCACAATGCCCGCATCGTCGCGGTCCGAGTCGCGCTTCTCCAGCACCTCGCTGTAGGCGTAAAGCGTATCGCCATGAAAAACCGGCGAGGTGAACTTGATTCCGTTCAGCCCCAGCTCAGCAAGCGCATTCTCTCCCGTGTCCTGGGTCGCGAGGCCGATACACACCGAACCCGTGATCAATCCAAACACCAGGCGGCGGCCGAACGCAGTGCCTTCCATCCGATGCTCGTTGTAATGGCCGTCGGCGGTGTTCAGCACCAGCTTGGTAAGCAACTGATTTTCAACTTCACCGATCGTGGTGCCGCGCGCGTGACGCAACTTTGCGCCTACTTCGAAATCTTCGAAATAATTGCCGCTGCCGGTCAGCGATGAAACTTTAATCGGCATGCGACCCGCCTCCTGTCACGCAGCTCATAGCGAGCGCCCCCCGCGCCTGGCGACGAGATTGGTGCGCTCGTAGCTGATCACGAGTTCGTCACGTTGGTTGCGGGCTTCCGTGCACCAGGTGACGATTCCAAAATCGCGGCGACTGGCCGATTCGCGTTTCGAGATGACCGTGCTGCGCGCACTCAGCGTGTCCCCGGGGTACAGTGGCCGGTGAAATTCAAGCCCGTTTATGCCAAGGAACGGTCCGCCCGCTTCGCTTAGGTCCTCGACTGAAATTCCGACCACCACGCAGGCAATCAGCATGGGGTTAACGACCACATCCGGATGGCCGTGAGCGCGCGCGAATTCCGCGTTGAAGTAGAGCGGGCAATGCGCCAGGATCACGGTGGTGAACAGGGAATTGTCGCCGGCGTTGATGGTTCGTCCCCAGTGGTGCTCGAAGACCTGGCCCTCGTGAAAGTCCTCGAACTGGTGTCCTTTGCGAACCAGCTTGAACTGAGTGAAGTCGGGTTCCGCCATGAGATGAATTCTTAGCAGATGTGTATCCGGCGCGGTATCGAAGAGCAGCAAATCCGCAGCGACATCGCCCCGGCGAAGGTCGCTCACCTCCATCATCTCCCCCGCGAGGACGCAAAAGAGAAGGAGATTACTTTTTGGTGCGCAAACGGTCCTTGATCGTTTTGCGCAGCGCGCGGCGACGATGTTTCAATTCCAGGAAAATGTCGTCGTAAATCAGTTTGCGGAGGGCGAAGCCTGCGCTGGGGAATTTAATTGCGGCGTCGCCGGGGTGGCGCCGATAGCGGAAGACTTGAATCCCGTTCCACCAGGTCGGCGAATGATTGCGGGGCGTGCGTAAATCCAGGACCAGTTCGAAGCCGGGCAGGGCGCGCGCGACCAGGTCGTTGGCGGAGCGGGCGGCGCGTTTGTTGGTGTCGTCGATAATGACGGCGGCGTCGTCGGCGAGGTGAGGGATGGCGAGTGCGACGCCGTCGTATTGATCGTGGAAGGAGTGGCCGCCGTCGTAAAAGTAGGCGCCGATGCGCGCGGGATGCCATGGCGCGGCGGCCAGGAAGTCGCGGAAGTCCATGTCGTGGAAGCTGACCTGGCCGGGCGCGGTGTGCGTGTCGAGCGTGCGGCGGAGCGCGTCGGCGGCGCCGTCGAACTGCGAGAAATTGTCGCAGGCGAAGATCCGCGCACGCGGATTGGAGGCCGCGGCGCCGACCAGGCTCGCGCCTTTGTAGCATCCCACCTCGACGTAAACTTCGTCGGCGTCGATAGCGGCGACGGCGCAATTGAGCAGCCGCAGTTTGTTCTCGGTGGCCATCCCGGGAATTTCCCCGAGGATGTGCGAGAGCGCGCGATCGGCGGGATGGGTCGCTCGGGCGAGGCGGCGCGCGTCGGCAAACTCGGGCCATTGCACGCGGCATCGCTCGAGGAAAGCGTCAAAGTGCATCTTTTCAGAAGAGTTGGTCGAGCGGCGAGGCAAATTTGACGATGGCGGCCAGGTTCCGCTCAGACGGAGTCGTCACCAGTTCATCCCAAGGCCCATCGGACCCACGAGGCCCATGCCGTATGGATTGAACATCTCTTGCTGCATGTCCATGTCCTCCATCTGGATGGCTTCGAGGTTTTGCTGGGAAATCTCGCCTTCCTTTGCTTGGAACTGCTCGTTGAGTTTCAACTGCTCGTACTTCTGATAGTTCTCCTCGGTGCCGATATACATGCATTTGCAATCATACGGATCGGCCATCCAATAGTGCAGGGTGCCGGTCTTGCCGACATAGTACTGCACCTGGAGCGGAAGCAGCGACTCGAGTTGCTGCTGGCGCTGGGGAGTGTCGGCGGGGAGCATCCGGAAGCCGGCCGCCGCGAGCACTGGTTCAAGCTGCTCGGCCTGCTGTTCGGGAGTCGGCGGCGGCGGCTGTAGCGAACTGCATCCGGCGAGCGCGGCCGAAAACGCGGCGGTCAAAAAGATGAGGACGAGGGAAGTGGAAGGCCGTTGCGGCATTGGTTCCTTGGGTTGATGCAGAGAAAAAAGGGGCGGCCGTCGCCGACCGCCCCCGATGAAGAGTCAATCAGGGAACGGAGCTGTTCGCGTTTCCGTTGGCGTCGAATAAAGTCAGTGCGCCGGCGCCGTCGGCATTGAGGGTGAGCGAGGCGCGCGTCTTGCCGTCGCTGTTAATCAGTGCGAGACCGGGCAATCCGTCGGGCGTTACGTCGAGCCCGACGCGCGCGCGGTGTTCATCGGCCAGGCGCAGCGTCGGAGAGCCGTTGGGGTTCACGACGATCGAAGCGCGCGGATTGCCGTTCTTGTCCATGAGTCCCAAACCGGACTGGCCGTCGGGCGAAACGCCGAGGGTGGCCTGCGGAGTCGCGTTCACGTCGAAGAGGACAACGCGGGCTACACCGGTCGTGAGTCCGACTTCGACTCGCGGCTTGCCATCATGGCCGTAGATGCCCAGCGCGGGCGCCCCATCGACGCCGACGCCGAGGCCGGCGCGCAAAGTGCCGGTGCCATCGAAGACGGCCAGCTGTGCGACGCCTTTGCTGGTGACGTTGAACTCGCCGCGAGTGTTGCCCTTGGCGTCGACGAGCATGAACTTCTGCGCGGTCATCATTTTGGGGGCGGCGGCGGCCGCATCGACGGCGCGCGCGGCAAAGATATGGCCGGACACTGCTCCTCCGACGAGCGCGGCAGCAAGAGTCAGGGTCACAAACCCGATTCGCTCTTTGATGGTCATGGTCGCGGTCTCCTTTGCGATGCCGATGGTCAGGCGATTTTCGATGAGAACATTAGCAGGCTTGAAGGCGCTGTTACAAAGCAGGGGTGACCCCTGCACCCGATATTAAGAAAAAGACGCGGAAGAGGTTTACCCTGAATACTCGAAGGGGCCTGTTAGAAGGAGTCTGGATTGGGCGAGGGATCAGACGGAATTGTGCTTTGCGGAACTTCATGAGAGTTCGACAAAGCACGCAGCACGACTATGCTTGTGCTCAACACGCTGTTAACGCGCAGCTTAACATGCAGACCAACCCGCCGTCCGTCTAGCAGCCTAATCGCCAAGCATCGCCGGAAGGTGCCGGTCGTGGCGGGCGAAAGGAGAGCGCGTGCGGCCTGGTTCGAGGACTGGCGGGATCGTACTGACGGCGACCGTTGCGGCCGCACTTGCGCTGGCGACGATGCGCGGGGTTTTGCGCGCGGGAGCCGGTGCGCCGAGCGCGGACCGCGTGCTCGGGCAAATCGATTTCATCAAAAACGCGGTGAACTTTGTTGACGCGATCGGAATGGACGCGCCGGCGGGCGTGGCGATCGACCAATCTGCCGGTCACGTGTTGGTCGCGGACACGCAGAACAATCGCGTGATGGGCTGGAAGAGCGCGCAGGCGTTCGCGTCTGGTGGCGCGGCGGACCTGGTAATAGGGCAGCCTGATTTCTATTCGTCGGGATGCAATCAGAATGCGCCGGCGCCGGATGCGACGCGGCTGTTCCAGCCGATCGGAGTCGCGCTGGACGAATTGCATAACGTGTACGTCGGCGACGCGCAAAACAATCGAGTGTTGGTGTTTGCGGATCCGTTTGAGGCCCTGCTGAGCTCGGATCAACGCGGCGACTTCGCGGCTGTCGCGGTCTTCGGGCAGGCCGGGAGCTTCGTCACCGATGCAGGCGGCCTGAGCGCCGACAGTCTGAATAGTCCGCAGGGCCTGGCGGTCGATGCGAACGGGAATCTGTTCGTCGCGGACGTGAATAACAATCGCGCGCTGATTTTTTTCTCGCCGATTCCGATGACGGCGGTGAAGCGGACGCCCGGGAATTTCGGTGACGCGACCGCGGACGTTGCGGTTGGACAGCCGGACCTGGTCAGCGGAGCTTGCAACCAGGGAGTTAGTGCGACGCTCGGGACATTGTGCATGGCGCCGTTTTTCGGCGTTGGGATTGCGGTCGATAGCGTCGGCAATCTCTACGTCGCCGACACCAAGAACGATCGAGCGCTGGAGTACAACGGCCCGTTCGGCTTTGAGCAGACCAATAATGTTACGGCCGACCTGGTTTTCAGCGGAAACAACCTGGCGCAACCGTCAGGGGTCGCGGCCGATTCGAACGGGAATTTCTATGTTTCATCGGAACCTCATAACCAGGTGTACGAGTACACGGAGCCGGTCCCGCTGATGACGGCGGACTTGCTCAATCTGATGATCGGGCCCGGGGCGCAGAATCCGAACGCCGCGTCGCTGCAATTCCCGATGGGGCGGCGATCGATGCGGTCAACAATCTGTACGTCGCCGACCAGGCGAACAATCGGGTGCTGGAGTTCAATGAGGGCAGCTCGCCGGCCAAGAAAGTAGCCAGCGGCGCGGGCGGGCAAATCGATCTGGCGCATAATGCGCCGAACTATGTCGATGCGATCGGCGAGAACGCGCCGGGCGGAATCGCGGTGGACGCGGCGTCCGACCCGCCGCATCGCCATCTATACGTGGCCGACAGCACCAACAATCGCGTGCTCGGATGGAACGACATATCGTCGTTGGTCAGCGCGCAGCCGGCGGATATCGTTTTTGGGCAGCCCGACTTTTTCTCGAACAAGTGCAACCACGGCGTGGCGGGAGGCGATGTGGCCGGGCTCGGCGCGGATAGTCTCTGCGGTCCGGCGCGCATGGCGGTCGATCGGAACGGAAATCTGTACGTTGCGGATTCGGCCAACAATCGCGTGCTGGTGTACAACACGCCCTTCGACGCGGCCAGCGGCGAGCCGGGCGCGGGCGACACCTCGGCGGATTTCGTTTACGGACAGGCCGGCGCATTCACGACGCGGAACTGCAATCTCAACGGCGCGGGTGCGACCACCTTGTGCAATCCGTTGGCAGTGGTGCTCGATGGGGCAGGCAACGTCTATGTAGCGGACGCGGCGAATAATCGGGTGCTCGAATTCGCGAAAGCGGGCAATCCGCCGGTCGCGTCGGATGCGCTTGCGAATCGGTCTTACGGTCAGGGAGCAGTATCTGATTTCTCCGACACGCTCTGCGCCGACGGCGTGGGTCAGGATCCGCCGCCGAGCAGCCACGGGATGTGCAATCCGGGCGGGGTGGCGCTGGACCTCTCGGGGAATCTGTTTGTCGCGGATTCAGGCAACAGCCGGGTGATCGAAATCGACGCGCCGCTTGCGGGGACGCAAATTGCGACGCGGGTGTTCGGTCAGGCCGGCGACTTCACGGCGTTGGGATGCAATCGCGGCGCAATGGCGCCGGGCCCGTCAACACTATGCGCACCGGCGGGATTGACGCTCGACGTGCTCGACAATCTGTGGGTCGCCGACGTGCACAACGATCGCGTACTCGAGTACGAGGCGCCATTCGGCTCGGATACCGCGGCGGCGATGGTAATCGGGCAGGGTGATGGCGCCAATTTCACGACCTCGGGATGCAATCGGGGAATTGCTCCGGGCGGCTTGTTCGGCCTTGGCGCGGACAGTTTGTGCGCGCCGGCTGCGGTCGCCGTCGATTCGAACATCGATCTTTACGTGGCGGACACGACTAACAATCGGTCGTTGGTATATGACGGCATAGTCGCGACGCCCACCGCGACTCCGACGGCGACCGCCACCTCCACACCCACTGCCACTGCAACCAATACTGCGACGCGCACGCCCACGGCTACGGCGACGGCGACTGCATCGGCAATCGCGACCGCGACAACAACCGCGACGCCAACAAGAACTGCGACGCCGACGCCGACGGTGACGCCGGCCGGCCAACTGAAGCTGAGTCCCACATCGATCAATTTCGGCAAGGTTAAGGTCGGGAGCCATTCGGCGCAGCACACGATCAAAATCGGGAACGCGGGGACGGTAACGCTGGTCGCCGCGGTCCCGACGCAGGGCGTACCGTTCCCGGTGAACGGGGGAGAGTTCACGGTCACTCCGTATGGCTCGATGGACGTGGCGATTCAGTTCGTACCGACCGCGAAGGGGACGGTTCACGGGGTGCTCGTTATAACGAGCAGCGACCCGAAGCATCGAACGGTCAGCGTGAAGGTGAGCCGGACCGGCAAGTAAGGGGCGGGAACGTGAGGGGTGCGTGCAAAGCGCGCTGACGGCGCCTCATTAGACGCAATCTTAGGCCACTTTACGATCTTTTCGCGCACCATGGCCTTCCGCTTCCACTAAAGTTTTAGATCACCATCGTCAATTTCCTTTCCTTTAGACGGGCCTAATGGTACCTATCTCACACTTTTGAGTCCGCGGAAGGGTTACATGGCTGGTGGTAGTTCCGGCGTTTCCTTGCGCGCGCGGTTGACGATCGCGGCGGTATCGATCGGGGCAGTCGCGATCGTGGCATTCGCGGCCCTGTCGTTGGGATCGCGAATCTCCCCGGCGACAAAGAGGTCGCCGATTGCGCGTGATGCGAAATCGCCGTCGCCTGATTCCTCCCTGCCGAGCGGGGCGAGCCAGGCGGAAGCTATTGCCAAGGCCAGGGGCATGCTCGCCTCGATGCCCAGTTACTTCGAGAAAAACCAGGGGCAGTCCGATCCGAGCGTGCAGTATCTGTCTCGATCGGGGCGTTATTCGCTGTTCCTGACCGATGATGCGACAACAGTTATCTCGATGATCGGCGGCCAGGTTCACAAAGGCCCGGCCTTCGCGCAATCGAATCCGCCGCCCAAACCTGGCGCGGACCGCCTGGTCGAATCGGACGTTCGAATCCGGCTGGTCGGAGCAAATCCTCATCCGGCGGTGACGGGGTTGGAACCGCTGCCGGGGCGCGTGAACTACCTGATCGGCGACGACAAGTCCAAGTGGCATACAAACATTCCGACCTTCGGGCGTGTGAAATTTGCGGGCGTGTATCCGGGAGTGGACCTGGTCCATTACGGCGTCGGCGATACGCTCGAATACGACATCGTGGCGGCGCCGGGCGCGGATACGTCGCGAATCAAACTCGCGGTGGAAGGCAACGCAAAGACCGCCATCGACAAGGATGGGAATCTGCTGATCGTGATGCCGGCGGGCGTGGTGGTGATGCGCAAGCCGAGCATCTATCAGCAAAGTGCCGACGGGACCCGGACGCCGGTGGGCGGAGGGTTCGTGCTGGCTCACGACGGCACGATCAAAAACAGGATCCCGCGGCGCGAGGTCAGGTTTCAGCTCGCCGCCTATGACCCTTCGCGCGCATTGGTAATCGATCCGACGGCGATCCTGCTTTATTCGAGCTACCTGGGCGGAACTGCGTCGAGCACCGGTCCCGTGAACCTGGAGCAATTCGGAGGATTGACCGGCAACACCCCGCTTACGGTGGCCGACGTCGGACTGGATGTCGCGCTCGACTCCAGCAACAACGCGTATGTAACTGGGATCGCATACTCCAAGGATTTTCCAGTCACGCCGGGCGCGTTTCAGACTTCGTTGAAGGGCGCGAACTCGCCGCCGAAGCAGAATCCGAACGTGTTCGTCGCGAAGTTTAACTACACGAACGCGGCTAACAACAACGCGTCGCTGGTCTATGCGACCTATCTCGGCGGCTCAGGCAATACGGCCGCATCAGGAACTGGAGACGGCGACCTGGGATTTGGAATCGCCGTCGATGCGGCAAACCAGGCATTCGTTGTCGGTCAGACCTATTCGACAGATTTTCCAGAGACGTCTTTGTGCGGGGCGTTCGGACAGACCAACAACCAGGGGGCCTCCTCCACGAACCTAGGATTTATCTCCAAACTCAATGATATGGGCTCCGGGGTCGTTTGGTCCTGCTACATCGATGGTTCAGAAAATGCGACCGAGTCTCGAGTTGCGCTGTTCCCGGCCGGTTGCGGAGGACCTGCCCAACCACAGTGCAACGCGTACATGTCGGGTTCGACACAGAGCACGATCGCCCAGGGTTTCCCGGGGACATCAAATCGGTTCCAAACCGACCTGCGGACCGCCGCCACCAACGGCAAAAGCAACGCGACCTTTATCGTAGTGCATGAGGACGGCCAGTCACTCGACTACGCCACTCACTACGGGGGAACGGGCAACGGCAAAGGGCCCAATCCTTCTCCGAACGCCGATGCGGGAATTGCAGTAGCGGTTGACACCAGCGGCAAAGGGTACATCGTGGGTGCGACGTACTCGAAAGATCTTACGCTGGTGAACGAGGCGGTGAGCTACCCGGGGCGGGCGGACCAGAGCACCAGCAACGTTTTCGTCGCGGAATTCGACCCGACCTTGTCGGGAGGCGCTTCGTTGATCTATGCGACTTACCTCGGTGGCACGGGCGCGACGGGGACTCTCACTGGCGCCTTCCCTTTTTCGCTCTCGGTCGGCGATGTCGGCACCGGAATCGCGGTGGACAGCGAGGCGACGCCAAATATCTTTGTAACCGGTCTCACTGCATCGACGAACTTCCAGGTCTCGGCGATGCCGTTCTCATCGGTCAATCTGGCTGGAACCCGGGCAACTTGCATGCCCGACAGCACGCCAAATCCACCCGCATCGGCGATCTTCGTTACCCGGCTCGATCCCTCGAAGGCGCTGCTGAATCAGATCATCTATTCCACTTACTTCGGTGGATGCGGAACCAAGATCACCGTTGGTGGCGACACCGGCACGATTGGATTCGGCGAGGCGGCGACCGATATCGAAGAGCTAGGCGACAAGGTGTACATCACCGGCGCCACGACCAGCGGGACGAAGGCGGGGCATGATTTCCCGCTCAGCGCCAATGCCTTGGCCTGTAAGAACTCGTTTCGCCTCGATGACAATCAGAGCGTGGGCATCAGCCTTGGCCCCCTCACGCACATCATTCCGTTGACTGCCTTCGCTACCGAACTCGACACGGGGCAAAACGGGTCGAGCGGGCTGGTCTTTTCTGCGTTGCTGGGCGGGACGGGCATGGCCGACATCGGCGGGGGCATCGCGGTCGATTCAAACGGCGACATAGCGGTGGCGGGACTCACCTATTCCACCGATTACCCGATCACGCCGAATGCGTTCCAGTTCGTAAATAAAGGGAACCAGAACAACTCGTCGAACGCGTTCCTGACAGTGATCAATCCTATGGGAAGCATTTGTCCGACGCCGTTCGCGTTCGCGACTGCGACTGCGACATCGACTGCGATCGCGACGGCGACAGCGACCAGGACGGCGACTTCGACTGCGACTGGCGTGGCGACGCCGACTGCGACGGCAACCGCGACATCGACAGTGACGGCAACCGCGACTATGTCGGCCACTCCGACTGCGACTCACACGGCGACGCCGACTGCGAGTGCAACCGGGACGCCAACAGCGTCCGCAACAGCAACCAGGACAGCGACTCCAACTGCGACTCGCACCGCGACCCCGAACGCGACCGCAACAGCGACCATGACGGCGACTCGAACTTCGACGCGCACACCGACCCCGACTCGCACGCCGACCCCGACTCGCACTCGCACGGCGACGGCGACCCGCACGCCGACCCGGACTCGCACACCGACTCCGACTCGCACACGCACGGCGACTCCGACGCGCACGCCGACCCGGACTCGCACGCCGACCCCGACTCGCACACCGACGGCCACCGCCACGGCTACGAGCACGGCAACCTTCACGCCGTCGCGCACCCCGACGGAGACGGCAACTGAGACCGCGACCGAGACCGAGACGCCAACGGAGTCCGCGACGCCGACTCACACCGAAACCGAGACTCCAACCGCAACTCGCACAGCGACGGCGACCGAGACGGCTACGCGCACGGCGACAGCGACCGCGACTGCAACATCCACGGCAACTGCCACTGCCACGCGCACGGCGACCTTCACGCCATCGCACACGCCGACGGAGACCGCGACCGAGACGCCGACCGAGACCGAGACGCCAACCGAGACCGAGACGCCAACTGAGACCGAGACCCCAACGGCGACAGCTACGGCGACGCGGACAGCGACCGCGACTGCGACATCTACAGCGACCGCCACTGCCACGCGCACGGCGACCGTCACGCCGTCGCGCACACCGACGGCAACGGCAACCGAGACCGAGACGCCGACTGCGACAGCAACCGCGACTGCGACATCTACCGCGACCGCCACTGCCACGCGTACGGCGACCTTCACGCCTTCGCACACGCCAACGCAGACGGCGACCGAGACCGAGACGCCAACTGAGACCGAGACGCCGACCGAGACCGAGACGCCAACGGAGACAGAGACGCCAACCGCGACCGTGACCTCAACCGCTAGCGAGTCGGCAACGGCAACCGACACGCCGACGCCGACGGCCACCCCGACGTCGTCAGTGGCCGCGTGCGGGGACTACAAGGCGGTCGGCTGGGACGGCAGCGTCGAGGAGACGGCCGACCCGGACTCGGAATGCGGAGGAACGGCGAGCCTCACTCTCGATACTAATTTTACCAACGAACTGAACTTGGCCAGCGATGGCGCGGGCGGATGCAACGTCAGCGGATCCATCCACTTGAGCCAGGGAGGCGACGCTATTTGCGGCCAGTGGGCGGGACTGTGGATCTGCGGTAATGGCCACGTCGATGCGATGGGCAATATCAAGTTCGACTGTACGTGCCTCACGACCATGGTCGGGTCGGGGGTAGCGGGGACGTTCGAAGGGAATACCTACTCGGGCGGCTGGAGCTTCGATGCCGGTGGCTTCGATATGGAAAGTAATCCTGTCGAGGATGTGGGTACTGGCACTTTCAACCTGAACAGGGTCGCGGCCGGGCCATAGGTGGCAAACCGAGCAATCCGAAATCCGTTCGGCCGCCCCGATGGGCGCAGGCCGCGGACTCGAAAAGGAATGCGCACAAGACAAACCGTTGTGCGGTGTGCCTGCCTGACCGTATGGATGATGTTGCTCGGGAGCGGCGCGGCGAGCGCCCAGGTGGCACTCAGACAGCCGGCCAAATTTCCGATCAAGATTTCCAAGCCCGGCTCCTATCGGCTGGCGGAAAACCTGGACGTGAAGGGTGGCGACGGAATCGATGTCCTGACTGGCAACGTCACCATCGATCTCAACGGTTTCTCGATCATCGGCTCGAGCGACAAGTCGTCCGGCATCGGAATCAACGCGGCCAAGATGGCGTTCGTCAAGGTCTCAAACGGTTCAATCGTCAATATGACCGGAGCGGGTCTGGTGCTGGGCGATAGCGGCGCGGCGAAGGGCGTCCGCGTGAATGGAAACGGAGCGGACGGGGTCGTTTGCGCAAATGATTGCGAGATCATCGACAACGGTGTGACCAACAATGCATTCTACGGAATCTTCGCCGGCCAGAATGCGATCGTGAGCCGAAACTCGGCGAACGATAACCGCAACGGATTTGGCATTACCGTCGGGCAGGGATCATCCGTGACCGAAAACGTGGCAAACGGCAACGCGCTCGGAGGTATCAGGGGCACCAACCATGCGTCTCCATGCAATTGCCGGATCGTGGATAACACTACGAACGGCAACTCGGTCGGCATCGTCGTCGCCGACTTCGGCGTGATCACAGGAAACGTGGCGAACGGAAACGGCAGCTTCGGCATCTGCGGCGGCAAGTCCAGCACCATCACCGGGAACACGGCAAGCGCGAATACCGGACAGGGAATTATTGGTTTCGCAGGCAGCCTGATCCAGGGCAACACCGTGATGGGTAATCAATCGGTCGGCATCCAGTTCATGGACGACGACGGCACCGGCGGCTACGGACTGAACGTGTTGCTCGGCAATCTCGGGGGCGACGTAAGCGGCGGACACTCGTTGGGTGCGGGGAACACCAACGTTTGTAGCGGTTCCAATTGCTAGCTGATTGACGACCGAACCGGCGCGCGAGTTCTCGCGCCAACGGGCGCACCCCACCAGACGGCTATCTTCAGATTACTATTCCGCGGTGGGGGCGCACCGAGAGTGAGCATCTGCCGCGCTCGCGCGTGAGGCGCACCGGGGCGGCAAACGCGCTGGACAGCGTCGCGGAGGTGAGCACTCGCGCGCGAGGGCCGGCGGCGAGCACGCGACCCGCCTTGAGCACGAGTACGTGGGAGAATAGCGCGACGATCTCCTCGACGTGATGGGTGACGAGGACCATCGTGGGCGCGCCGCGGGCGCGGGCGAGGCGGCTGAGGAACTGCAGGAAATGTTCGCGGGCGACGGGGTCGAGTCCGGCGCACGGCTCGTCGAGGATCATGAGCCTGGGCGAGGCCATCAGGGCGCGCCCGATGAGCACGCGCTGGCGTTCGCCCTGCGACAGAAATCGCCAGGGGCGATCGCGGAGCTCGCGCGCTTCGATGCGGCGCAGGATTGCGTCGGCGACGCCGCGGTCGTCGTCGCGCATCTCGCCCCAGTAACCAATCTGTGCGTAGCGTCCGCTGACGACGGCTTTGAGAACCGTTTCGCTGTCTTCCATCATCTGATGCACGCTTGAACTGACCAGTCCGATCCGTGTCCTCAAATCGCGCCAGTCAAAGCGCCCGTAAGTCTCGCCCAGCACGCGAATTTGGCCGGAAGTCGGGGGCAGGTATCCGGTCAGCGCGCGGAGCAGGGAAGTTTTGCCCGAGCCGTTGGCGCCGAGAATCGCCCAATGCTCGCCGCGTTCGACGCGCCAATCGATGCAATCCAGGATAACGGCCTCGCGCTCGACGCGCAGCGCGGTCACCTCGATCGCCGGTGCAGCGGATTTCATGGTGGGCAACTTTTAACAGGCCGGCGCGGGTGAATGCGAGGCGGGCGGAATCGGCGATGCGTGCGGCCATTTACTGTTAGTAGCGATAATCGACCAAATAGCCACGACAGTTCAGGGCTGAACTGTTCAGCCTTATGCGATTTCGTCGCGCGATGCACAATGCGCCTCGATGGAAGACCTCATTACACGCACCGGCGGTGAGAGCGAGACGCGGGCGGGCAAACTGATTCCTTCGTTCGTGATCGATACCGCCGGTGCGCCCGCCTCCGCGCCGGTGCCGGGCGACAAGGCCGCGGCGGCGCCCGAATGGATCGAGTTGCTGCCGGCCGGGGTGTTTTACGGGCGCGACGGGCGCGGGCCATTTTGGCTCGACGATCCGCAAGCGGTCATCGAGTCCACCACTGCGATGCAGATGAACGCGGGCCTGCCGATCGTCGCAACGAGCACGTCTTCCTGTCGCTCGACGACGCGCGGAGCGAGATCGGGCAGTGGCGAATCGAATACAATCGCGAGCGACCGCACTCGAGCCTGGGCTACCTGACACCTGAGGAGTTCGCGGCACGGGCAGAGAATCAAGGGAGCTCAGCCGCCGCGAGCACCGCTTGGCAGCGGCGCTGTCCGGCGCTGTGCAGCGCGCGCCGGCCTCGGATCCAAAACCTGACAGTTTTTCGGCCCCCCTCAAACAGTGAAGGGCGACCGGAAAAACTGTCAAAAGAAACGACGCACCGACGGCGCAGGCAAAAGTGAATCAAAACCCGACACCACTAACTTCCAAGTGGGATACCCTAAAGGGGTAAGGCTGGTTGAGTCGTACCGGAAGAGGTCGGAGATGAGCCCAAGGAAATGTTTATTCACGGCAGGGTCCGGTTGGACAGCGACGAATGGTGCGGCTTCGAGGAAGCCATTACCGGCAAAAGCGATCTCGTCGGCGTGCGAATTCGAGACGAGCCGAACTGGAAACTGTTCCGCTACGGGCGCAGTCCGCTTCTGCGGACGCTGGCTTACATCGGGAGCGAAAAAAGCTGTGCTGTGGACGCGAGGATGGACCCCGCGGCTGCAAACCGTTCCCCGTCAGCACAAGTTGGACAATTCGAGGCGATTGAGGAAGAGAGGATTTTTGGCTCATCTTTAACCGCGTGAAGGAGCGGAAGATGAGATCGAAAATCGATTCGCAGTTGGAAGAGGCGGAGAAGGCGGTACGCGATATGAGACGTGCGACCCGGCGGCATTTCTCGGCTGAGGATAAGGTCCGGATCGTGATCGCGGGCCTCCGCGGCGAGGACAGCGTGGCCGAGCTGTGCCGCAAGGAAGGGATCAACCAGAACTGAACCTCTACTATCGCTGGTCCAAGGACTTCCTGGAGGCTGGCAAAAAGGCGGCTGGCCGGCGATACCGCGCGTGAAGCGACCAGCGACGAAGTCAAAGGGTTGCGGGCGGAGAGCCATCAACTCAAGGAACTGTTGGCCGAGCTGATGATGGAGAACCGTCTGCTCAAAAAAAGCGTGCTGGGCGATGGGGAGTCCGATACATGGGGTTACGCGGCCGTCGAGAAGATTGAGATTATCCGAGCAGGATTGGGGGTATCGACCCCCAAGCCCGAAGGACCGGTGACCCGGTGAACCCGAAAGCGGATGACATGCTTCCTGTCCCTCTTTTGGCTGGCGGGAAAGACGTCGGACTAAAGCCGTCTCGCGGTGATCTCTTGAAACCCCGGAAAAGATCGTCAGTTACCGTCAGTGGTCAATCGGTATACTACCGTCGTCCGATTCGCGCGGCCTTTTTGCATATTTTCTCGAGAGAAAATCCGGCCAAACCGCGCCGGGAGATCGGCTTTCCGTATATTCGGTGCTGCAGGTTACTGACGGTCACTGACAGTAACTGACGATCTTTTCCGAGGTTCGGAAGCGCAGACCAGTGACACTACGCGTCTGCCGCGGATATCGGCGCGGCTGAAGTGGATCTCGATTCCAACAGCACGGAGGTTGCTTGCGATGCGGCGCAGCGCACTGCCCAGCGCACTGGGCGCCTTGGGCCAGCGTACCGAACGGCGGATGCTTTCGCTCATCATGCAGTTGAGCCGCGCATGCAGTTCCGTGACCGTCCCGCTAAAGCCCTCCCGGGCCAGTTCGGCAACAGGTTCGTAAAGGGGCGAGGACTCAAGCGCCAGGTTGTGCATCTCGGTGCGGTTTGACTGGTAAGCAGTCAAGGCCTCGCCTGGCTTCATTCCGAGGCCTTCCTCGCAGGCATTTACCCAGAGCGCGAAGTCGGCCATCCGCGGCGGCTGATCGAGCCTGAGGTTGGGCAGGTTCCCAAGTCCGGCCACAGCGGCTTCGAGCAGTGCGCCGAGGATTCGCGGTCGTACCTCCTCGAATTCGCGCCAGAACTGCGCCTCGTCGCGGCGCATCGCGGGCTTCATGTCGAGGAACTCCACGATCAATGCTCTATCGAGAAAATCGGGCCGCGCGGCGCCCAGGTCGGGAATCGCATTGAACACCATGGGGCGGGTAGCGTCGAAGATCGCTTCGTCATGATCGCTATAGAGTTCCCGGCCACCGAAACCGCCGCCGGTGGCCAGC
>Ga0074044_10000421_pt1 | contig 41811 bp, 28 predicted proteins | sample BogForMeECP23OM1_FD_94443 | JGI IMG/M metagenome (GOLD analysis project Ga0074044, IMG submission 94443) | Bog forest soil microbial communities from Calvert Island, British Columbia, Canada - Bog Forest MetaG ECP23OM1 | ecosystem: Environmental > Terrestrial > Soil > Wetlands ...
AATGATCGCCTGGCTCGGCTGAACACCGGGTTTCAGCGCGATATAGACCTCGGGCACGCGGCCCTTGATCTCGTCCGCCACCGGCACCACCGCCGCTTCCGCAACTTCGGGAACCGTCAGACACGCCGACTCGATTTCCTTCGTGCCCAGGCGATGGCCGGCCACGTTGATCACATCGTCGACTCGGCCGAGAATGCGGAAATAGCCATCGGCAGCCAGCACAGCGCCGTCCGCCGCAAAGTAAGGCCAGTCGCGCCAATCCTTGCTGTTGCGGTTCTTGCAATACTTGGCGAAGTACTGCGTAACGAAGCGGTCGCGATCGCCCCAAATGGTTTGCATGATGCCGGGCCAGGGGTTCCGGATACAGATGTTGCCTGCCTTGCCGGATCCAGCCGCGACCTCCTGCCCGTTTTCGTCAATAATCACGGGATAGATTCCAGGCATGCCTGGGCCCGCGCTTCCCGGCTTCATGGGATCGATGGCCGGCTTGGTGCTGCACAGGAATCCTCCGTTTTCGGTTTGCCACCAGGTATCGACAATCACCGCCTCGCCTTTGCCCACCTTTTCGTGATACCAGCGCCAGACTTCGGGCTCGATCGGCTCTCCCACCGTGGTCATGTGCTTGAAATGGTAGTTGTATTTTTCCGGTTCATCGTGACCGGATTTACGCAACATGCGAATGGCCGTCGGTGAAGTGTGGAAGATGTTGACGTCGAGGCGCTCGGCGATTCTCCAAACCCGGCCCGCGTCGGGATAGGTAGGCACGCCCTCATAGAGCACGCTGGTAGCGGCTAACGCCAGCGGACCGTAGACAATGTAAGAGTGCCCCGTGATCCAGCCGATGTCGGCCATGCACCAGTAAACATCCTCGGGATGAATGTCCTGAATGTACTTGGAGGTTCCGGCCACGTAGGAGAGATAGCCGCCCGTGCGATGTTGACAGCCTTTGGGCTTTCCCGTACTGCCGCTGGTGTACATCAGAAACAGAGGCGCCTCGGCATCCATGGGAATGGGAGCGACCAGCTGGCCTTTGAATTTCGGGAGCACTTCATCGACCCAGACATCGCGCCCTTTAACGAACGGCGAAGCAGTGGCGCTCTGGCCGGCGTGCCGTCTCCAGACCAGCACCTTGTCGACGGTCTGGCCTTCTTTCTGGGCAGTAGCCAGCGCGATATCGGCGGAGGCTTTGTGGTCGAGCAGTTTGCCGTTGCGATAATAACCATCCATCGTAATCAGGACATGGCTTTGGGAATCGGCGGCGCGGGTTCCGCAAGCCTCGCCGCTGAAGCCTCCAAACACAACTGAGTGCACGATGCCCAAGCGGGCGCAGGCCAGCATGGTAATCGGCAACTCAGGGACCATCGGCATGTGGATGGTGACGCGATCGCCGCTCTTTAGGCCGCAGAAATCACGCAGCAGCGCCGCGAATTCATTCACTCTCACATAGAGTTCGCGGTAGGTAACGGCCACGGGCGCTTCCGATTCGGGCTCCGCGACAAAAATCAGCGCCGCTTTGTTTTTGTACTTGGCGAGGTGCCGGTCGACGCAGTTATACGACGCGTTGATCTTCCCGCCCACAAACCACTTCCAGAACGGCGGATCGCTGGTGTCGAGTGTCTTGTCCCAGTATTTATCCCAAGTCAGCAGATCGGCGTATTCGCGGAAGCATTCCGGGTAATTCTTCTCGCTGAAGCGTTCGATGATGCTGGGATCGGTCAGGTTCGCCTGGCCAATAAATTTCGCGGGAGGATAGTAATATTCCTCCTCGCGCCAATGGACCGCGATCTGAGCCTCGGTGGTTGCGCTCACGATTTGTGGTTTCTGACGTATCTCTGCCATAGTAGTTACCCCTTATATTGCCAAATTTGTATTCACTAAAGCTTATGTCTGCCAGCGCAGTCGCGGCTGGTGGAACCAATCTTGTTTACAAAGCCGCTGGCACGGCATCCAGATTCTGGTGCGCCGTGCCCGCGTTATGATGGAAAATCGTAAATGCTTTGCGAAAGCTAAGCTGCGCTGGGCGCTTTCCTGCCCGCCAAAGCTGCCTCCGGCACCGCTGGACGCTTGGCTAACAGTTCGCACACCAGCGCCACTGCCGCCAGCACCGCCGCCGTGTAGAACGCCATCTGGTAATTCTTATACTTGTCGTAGAGCATGCCGCCGATTTTACCGCCGAGGAGACCCGCCACGCCCCAGGCAGTGAATAGCATGCCGTAGTTTATGCCCGCATTCTTCGTGCCCCAGAAATCAGCCGCGGCGGCGCCGTTGACCGACAATTGCGTGCCATAGCACCAGTACACGATGAATAGCATCACGAACAGTCCCAGCACGTTGCCGCCCACAAAATACAGAATGGGCATGGCAACCATGGAGATGCCGATCATCAGCCGCAACACGTTAATCCGGCCCAGGTGGTCCGACATCCAGCCGGAGAGAATGCGGCCAGAAGCATTGCCCACCGCTCCCACCACCAACCCGTACGCAGCCAAAGTCGTGCTCGGGATGCCCACACTCTTGGCGAACGGCACCAATTGGCTGATGACCATCAGACCGGCGGCACACCCGAACGCGTACCCCACCCACATCAAGTAGAACGTCGGCGTGCGCAGCACCTCGCCGGGGGTAAAGTCATACGTGGTCGCTGCAGCTTTCGAAGCGGGCGCCGGCGTCCAGCCAGCCGGCTTGTAGCCCACCGGTGGATTCTTCAACAGGGACGCGCCAAAGATCGTCATCACAAAGAAGATCCCGCCCAGGATCTGAAAGGTGGTGCGCCAGCCATAGGCTGGAATCAGCCAGTTTGCTGCCAGCGGCCCAAAGATCGCCGATCCTGCGCCGTATCCGCCCACCGCCAATCCCACGGCCAACCCGCGCTTGTCCGGAAACCACTTCGACATGACCGGAATCGGCGTCGAATACCCAAATCCGTTTCCCAATCCTCCAAGCACGCCGAAGAAGATGAAGAATTTGTTGAGGCCGTCGGCGTATGCGCAGAGGAAAAATCCCAAGCTCACCAGGATCGCGCCCACGATAGAAATTTTGAAAGGCCCGAGCTTATCCTGCAGCCGGCCAGCCACAATGAATGTCAGCGCGAAGACCCCCACCGCGATATAGAACACGCTGGATGTGTCCGCCCGTTTCCAGTGGAATTCCTTTTCCAGCGGAGCGACAAACACGCTCCAGGCATACAGGGAGCCCAGCGCCAGGTTCATGGAGACACCGCCAACAACGTGCCACCACCGATTGAGGTGAGTGGATGCAGCATTTTCGTTAGCCACAGTTTTCTCCTTTACGAAGATGAAATGAGAACCGACAGCTTTCTATGTTCACAAGCAACTGCTGGACGGCACGTGCGTGCTGGTTGAACAAGCTCACAAGCGAACTGGAACAGACTCCTCAACAAGCCGGCCCCACGAGCTAGCACGTAAACATCGGCCCAAATTCCCTGCGCTGGGCTAAGGTGCGACAACTTTCGCGCGACATCATACAGCGATTCAGCCTCGCGCAAAAGCTCAAAATCGGCCAGGAGCAGCGATTTCGTCTCAGGGCTGCGCTTTTTGCAGATTGGCGGTCACATTCACGGCGGAATCCGGCCCCACCGTAAGCTCCCGCTTCCACTCGGCAAACCCTGGCATCGAAATAACCACCACGTGCGTTCCCGTACTCAGGCCGATCTCCGAGGGCGTGTTGCCCACATACCTCCAATCGACGCTGATCTCCGCCCCGGCGGGCGTTGAACTGAAATTGCACTTCACTTTTTGCGGTAGGGCTTGCGGACCAGCCTGCGATCCCCCGCCCGGTGCCGAGAGGGTGGCCGCCGAAGTCCTGGTCGGCGCCGCAGCCGGCGCCAGTGAGCTATGCGCCGATCCCACCGGGGCCGCATTCTCCGCCCCTCCGGCAGAAGCGACTGCCTGCGATGCAACCGTTACCCCAGTTGCCGCCGAGATCGCTTTTCCGCCCGAATCCACGAGCGTGTACAACTGGCTTCGCGCCTTACCCTTGTCGTCGATGTAGTAAACGGTAATGCCGTGTTTATCTCTTTTGGCTTCGAAAGTTTCGCCCTTGGGCAAGGGCTGGCAACGGGAATATCTTGACTCAATTCTGCAGCTGACACGGAACGGCGGCTTGTCGCCTTCCTGCACCAGCAAAGTACTCATCATTTGCGGGCCCCGAGTGGAACGGCAATACGCATCGAAAGTGAGTTGCTCGCAATTCAAGGGAACGCCGTTGTCGTCCGAAGCCAACGCTCGCGTTTGAGACTCAAGAACCGTGATCTCTATCGTGCTCTTCCGCGACGCGGCATTGGCGAACACCGCCATCAACAGAAGACCTGCCAGCACGACCGCCATTCTACGCATACTCATCGAACCAGTCCCTCCACACACTGCGGATGCAACCGTGGTGCCGCGGGTTTTCCGTGAAGATTTCGGAAGCCGAGCCCGCAGATGCGGTACATTGTGCTCCCTTGGCGTGTCCCGCACAATAGGTTCCTCATGTTAGAAGAGGCTGTGGAGGACAGACCCACCTCTGCGCAAGCGCCCGGGTGGAGTCCGCCCCCTTGTCCTGGGGTGGACGGTGCCCTTGATCTGCACCGGCCAATGCAGTCATCGGTCAATCTTCCAGCCAATCCCAAGCGGGCCTGGTTTGGCCCGCCCGGGTGGAGGGTCGGTCTAGAACGTAAAGATCGGGCCGAACTCGGTTCGGTGATCTTGCCATTCGTTGGATGGATTTCCAGCAATCGTGTACAGATTTACGTGGTCCAGTGCACGCGTGGCGTAGATCGACTGCTCGAAGCCGAACGTAGCCCAGCTGTTCACTTTGTAGTACAGGGTCCCGATCGCACTCTTGCCCATCAGAAGCGGCAATGGAGCCGAATCGTTGACCGTGGCGGAGAAATTAGGATTGTTGAGGTCGCGATCCACCACTTGGTCCTTGCCAACCGTGAACTGAAGCTGCCAGCCCGCATTGTGACCATGCGGATCGGCGTTAAACCACCGGGAAATCGGCAGCCCAAGTTGGATGAACCCGCCAAACGACCGGATGGGCCGCTGCGGCGCAACCACAACCGTGCCGCCACAGCTGCCAGGGGTAATCCCATTCACCGCCGTTCCAGTGGCGGTAAACGTACCCGAGCAACCCAGTACGGCGCCACCGGCAGCAGCCAGCGGACCGCCGTCGAGGGTGGGGAACCCTGGGGCTCCGTTCGCGTTGGTCGTCGGGGCTTGTATTCCCGTCAGACCACCTATATCAGTCGCGAAAGAGTTGATTTGGCCGCCGAAGTAGAAGCGCAAATCGCCTCCCCTATAGGCAGTCGCCACCACGGTAAACCATCGCGTGGGTATTTGAGCCACGATCTGGCCGCCCCACTGTGTGCTGGAGGCCTGAAAGCCGTTCGGGAACGTGTCGCAGTAGTTGGTTTCCGCACATAGTTGCGCGTACGCTGCGGACGCACCGACCGCGGACTCGTTGTAAGCGATCGATGTGCGCCTCGAACGGAATCCCGCCAGCGCGATTTGTGCCGGGGCCACACCCCTGGCCTTGTCTAGCTGGTAACTCAGCGCCACTCTGCCTTCGTACTCAGGACGGTCGGAGTCGGCGCCTTCGCGCTCGCCTTCCCCGAGTTGGCCCGCGAGACCGAGTGACCCGAGCTTCAGGATTTGACCCGAGCTCGGCATCATGAGCCCAAATTGACCCTCCAGGTTGACGTGGTTCTCCTTGTTCAGCGTCTGGATGATGCCGCCCGTGAGTTGCGGCGAACGGGTGTAAATGTTACCCCAAAACGCGCCGTTGAATGTGGTTTCCACGATGTTCATCAGCGCACCGGATCCGAACAGCGTCCAGTCCTGTCCGCCTTTGAAGAAGATGTCCGTGTTTTCGCCGGCGTGGTAATCCAGGCGGAGGAAGGCCAAACGCAATTGCGGCATATTACTGCGAATCGAGGAAACGTCGCGATTGTTGACTTCGCTGAAGTTACCCTCGAAATCGCCCTCGATCTTGCCCGTAAGCGTCAGGTTCTTCGAAATGTCCGGCCATTCCAGGTTCAGCCCAAAGCGCGTCGACCGCGCCTTGATGTGGACCTCAGGATCCTGCGTTGGGCCGGTGCTCAAAATATTCCCGGAATTAAGCCATAAGCCAGGAAACGGGAAGTCGTCGCCATCGGGGTCGCTGCTGTCGTGGACCACTGTGGCCTTGACGAAGCCATAAGGCGCCAGCGTGACCGGGCCCACCTTTAGACCCAGTAGACCGCCGGTTTTCGGCGCATCGACTGGAAACACGCGGACCGGAGCAATCGCCGGAATCACCGCCGGAGGGGGCGGCACTGGCGGCGCGCCAGCGGCCTGCGACGAGGCCATCGCTTCCGGGGTGTTGAGGGTTTCCGTAGCGGCCACCGGAACCGCCACGGCGGCGGACGGTTGCGCAGTTACAGCCAAATCGGCTGCGCTCAGGATTCCCTTGCGGCTGAGAGCGTCGATCAGGAGTTGAAATTCGGCTCCCGGGGCTGCGTTTCTGATGGCGGCGGCCTCGGAGGGATCAAGAACTCCCTTTTTCACGAGAGCGCCGAGCAGTGCCGCGACATTGGCATCGCTGGCGGTTGTGACCAGGCTCACACTTGGACTGGGGCTCGGGCTGGGGCTGGCCGCTGCGGGGCTAGCTTCAGCGCTGGGTGGGTTGGCGGAATTCTCGTTTGTAGTTTTGGAATCGTTGGTTCCAGCCATCACGGGCACAGCCATGACAGCCGCCACTAAGAGGATCGACAGCCAGATTTTCACTTGCAACATAAGACGGTGTCTCCTTCCGGTCGCGAATTGTATCAGTACATGGAGCGCAATGCTTACTTTTTTTCCTGTCAGCGTGCCATGACTCTAATCACACAACGGCGTGATTTGCCGCGAATTCTCCTCTTTTAAAACACAAGATGCTGTGATCTGCGTCACTGACGATGTTTCGGGGGCATAGCAAACTCCACCCGTCCATCAGCAGTTTCGTCGCGCCCAAAAAGAGGCTCCAGATGAACGCTCTCCGGTCTCGAACCGACTTCTCTTGCGGGTTTGGTCCGATTGAAAATCCAGCTGCGTGAATGAAAATGAACAGGAGAAAACCATGAGTCTGATCAATCCAGTAGTCCAGAAGTGGATCGATGCAGGAAAAGAAGACCCGGAAGGTTTTTGGGGACGCGCAGCCGAGCAACTGCCCTGGCTTCGCAAGTGGGACCGAGTGCTGGATTGGACACCGCCGACCTTCAAGTGGTTTGTCGGCGGACAGACGAACCTGGCGTACAACGCGCTTGACTATCACGTGAAGCGCGGCTGGAGCGGGCATACCGCACTCATCTATCTGAATGAACGGGGCGAGCGGCGCATCTTCACCTATGCGCAACTTCTCTACGAAGTCGAGCGCGTGGCAGCGGCCTTGCGCGGCATGGGCATCAAGAAAGGCGACCGCCTCACGGTTTACATGCCGACCTGTCCCGAGGCCATTATCTTAATGCTGGCCACGGTTCGCATTGGCGCGATTCACTCCGTGGTCTTCGCCGGCTTTGGCGCCAAGGCACTGGGCGACCGCATTCGCGCCAGCGGTTCGCGCCTGGTTTTCACGGCCGATGTGACGTACCGCAAGGGTAAGAACACCGACCTCAAGTTGATCGTGGATGAAGCCCTGCAGGGCGGAAGTGACGTCGAGCACGTCATCGTGCTGAAACGAACCGGAACAGAAATCCCGTGGACTCCGGGACGCGACGTGTCCTGGGAAGATTTCCTCGGCCGCGGCACCGGGCACAGCGGCGACTATGTTCCGATGGAAGCCAACGAAACCGCATTTATTCTCGCCACTTCCGGCACCACCGCGACCCCGAAGCTGGCGATGCACACCCACGGTGGTTATCAGGTTCATATCCACAGCATGGGCAAGTGGTTGTTTGACCTCAAACCCACCGATGTGTGGTGGTCAACCTCCGACATTGGATGGATCGTAGGTCACAGCTATATTGTCTACGCGCCGCTGATTGTGGGCGCCACCACGGTGGCATTTGAAGGCGCGCTCGATTACCCGGCTCCGGAAACCAATTGGCGCACCCTGATCGAGGAGTTTCGCGTCACCGGCATTTTCACTTCGCCTACCGCGGTTCGATTGCTGATGCGCTACGGCGATGCGCCCATGCTCAAGATCAATCACGATTACCTGGAGCGGGTGTTCTGCGCGGGCGAAGTGCTCAACGCACCAGCTTGGGAATGGCTGCAGAAGAAGATCTTTAAGAACAGGATTCCGGTGATCGACCACATGTGGCAGACCGAGACCAGCGGTCCCATGTTCGGCAATCCGTATGGACTCGGACTGCTGCCCATCAAACCGGGTTCGTCGACGATTCCCATGCCGGGCATCGACGCAGCCGTAGTGCAAGTCGACGGCAAGCCTTGCGACGCGAATGAGAAAGGCATCATGGTGATCCGGCGTCCCTTCCCGGGCTTGACGCCGGCGCTGTGGGGAGAAAAAGAGCGCTATGGGCGCGATTACTGGCAAATCATTAAGGACGTCTATTACAGCGGAGATTCGGCACACATCGACGATGACGGCTACGTCTGGTTCACCGGACGCGCCGACGAGATCCTTAACATTGCCGGACACCGCATCGGCACCATCGAGGTGGAAACCGCGCTGCTCACCCATTCCGCGGTGGCCGAGTCGGGCGTAGTGGGCCGCGCCGACGATCTCCGTGGCGAAGTGATCTCAGCCTTCGTGGTACTGAAGCAAGGCTTCAGCCCATCGGAGGAACTGAAGAAAGTGCTGCTGGAAAAGGTGCGCCATGAACTTGGAGGTATTGCCGTTATCGGCGATTTGAACTTCGTCGAGATGCTTCCCAAAACGCGCAGCGGCAAGATCATGCGGCGCGTGCTGAAGGCGGTGACGCAAGGTCGGGCTGCGGGAGACATCACCACCATCGAAGATGAAGGCTCGGTGGAAGAAGCCAAGCACGCATGGCAGCAGATGAAAGAGGCGCTGGACCGGTCGCCAGCCACCGTAGGTCCGGCCCTGGTTAAGTGATTCGGGCTTAACCAGTTTGCTGAAAAACTCGATTCTGGTCTCGCTTTTGGGTGGCGCAGCGCTTCAGCGCTGCGATAGTCGCGCTTTTTCAATGCGGCTTTAGCCGCTGAGGTAACGCGGCTTTCAACGTAGCCCACCCCCTATTCGTGCGAACGATTGACAGTCCGCGGCACCGGCACTACGTTTGGTGATTGCCCCCTATGCAATCACTTGACGAAGAACTCCTGAGACTCGTGGTTTGTCCACGGGATAAGCAAGACCTTCGCCAGGAATCTGATTGGCTCCTTTGTCCCTCGGGTCACCGCTATCGGATCATTGAGGGCATTCCAATCCTGCTTGTTTCCGAAGCTGAGCAAACCCATATCGAGGGAACTCGCGCCCTGGCCGCGGTCGAGGAAGACGACGCACAGCAGTTGCCTCAACCCCGGTTGAAGCCCGGCGAGATCGATCCCTTTGTGAAAGACGCGATCGGAGCCACCAACGGCAGCCTGTATCAGCATCTGGTGGGCACGCTCACCGAATATCCCATACCGGCGCTGCGCCTTCCCGCTGGTGAGGGCCGGAGCTTTCTGGAAATCGGTTGCAACTGGGGACGGTGGTGCCTGGCCGCCGCGCAATCCGGCTACCGGGCCGTTGGAATTGACCCCTCGCTCAAAGGCATTCGCGCCGCCCGGCGAGTAGCGCAGCAGCTAGGGATCCGAATCCCTTACCTGGTAGCGGACGGGCGCTACCTGCCATTTCGCGACTCGGTTTTCGACCAGGTTTTTTCCTACAGTGTGCTGCAGCATCTCTCGAAGGAAAACGCACGTTCCGTGCTGGCTGAGGTTCATCGTGTTCTGGACCAGGGCGGGCAATCGCTGATTCAGATGCCAAACGTCTTTGGGGTCCGGTGCCTCTATCACCAGTTTCGGCGGGGCTTTCGCGAGACTCGCGACTTCGAAGTCCGCTACTGGACGATTCCGGAACTGCGCCGAACATTCGGCGCCGCCAGTGGTCCAGCTTCGATTGAGGTGGATGGTTTTTTTTCGCTCAACCCACAAGTCAGCGATTTGCGGTTTTTTCCCTGGCACTACAAGTTGCTGATTCTTCTGTCCGATCGCTTGCAGCGCATTTCGACCAAGGTACCGGCTTTGGCTTATCTCGCCGATAGCCTTTATGTCTCCGCTTCCAAGTGAACCAATCCTGACCGCGGTTCAACCAGCCCGCCAACACGAAACTGATGGCTATTTGAACCCTTCGACGTAGAGCGAATGTGGCAAGTCTTTCGAGTCTCCCGGCTCATACGGCGGAACGCTGCTCCCATACAAGCGGCTTTTTCCTTCCGCCGATTCCTCGACCTCGTTAAAACCAGCCTGCCTCAGCACTTCATCGAAATAGCTGAAGTCGAACGCGGTCCGGTGCTGGCCATCGCAGAAAACAAAGTTTGCAAATCGGCCCCCGAGCGAATCGAAGTGGCGCGGAAAGGAATCGGAAAACCAGGCACTCTGCTTCTGGCTGTAGGCGGAAATTGCACTCGTAAGGTTGGGAACGATCAAACGGATTCCGCCGCCCGGTTTCAGCACCCGCGCACATTCCCGCAGCAGCGACTCCAATTCATCCGGATAGAAGTGCTCGAACATGTGGGTGGAATAAATTGAATCGACGCTGTTCGAAGAAAATGGAAGTCCGTTGCGCACGTCCAGCCAAAGATCAATCTTGTTGAAGAGGTTGCCATCGATGTTGAGAAAGCCGGACAGGTATTTCGTGCCACAACCAAGATGCAGATGACGCGCGCCGTTGGCCCGACCCGCGCTCATGACATAACGTCGCAAGTAATAATTCGGCAGGGTGGCCTTGGCGATGCCCCAAAACATGATGTCTTTGTAGCGCTGGTGCAGCAACCCATTCCTCCGATACGTAGTGCCTCAGGTTTGGATAATCCCAAACCATTACCTAGGATAATCCAAAACCATTGTCATCCTGAGCGGAGCGAAGGACCTGCTTTTTGCTGCTAGCAACTCCAACTTGCGTTGCTAAATTCAAACCGCGACACTACTCTCCGATAAGAGTGATTGCAATTACGAAGGTGATCGTTACTATATCGAGCACCGCCGTACAGTTCTCTCGACATGAGCCTCATGGAACGGCTTGGCGGTAAATCCCGGCGAGCCGTTGCGCCTGGTGCGATAGTGTCAGTTTCTCCAGGATCGTCTGGCGTGCAGCCGCGCCGATGCGCCTGCACATTTCGGGCGAACCCAGCAATCCCGCAAGTCCCTGCACCAGTTCGTCAAGTCCATCGGCTGGAATGAGCCAGCCATTCACCCCGTGTGCAATCACGTCCTCGATTCCCTGCCCGCGGCAGCCAATGAGCGGCTTCGCGCAGGACATCGCTTCCAGATAAACGCAGCCCAGGCCCTCATTGCGGCTGGGCAATGCAAACACGGCGCAGCGTCGCATGGCCTCTGCTACTTCGGATCTGCTCCGGCGCCCAACAAACTGAACTTGCGGCGCAATGCCCAGTTCCCGCGCCAGCGCCTCAAACTGCCCGCGCTCCGGCCCTTCTCCGATGATGCGGCAGCGCAGCTTGGGAAACGATGTTTGGAGTTTCGCAATTGCCTGCAGAACAAGTTCGTGGCCTTTGCTGCGTTGCAAGTTGCCAACCATCAGAATCTCGTGATCAGGCGAAGGCGGCATAGCGGGAGCCGGCGAGAAAAGAATCGGATCCACTCCGTTGTGCACAATCGTGCTGCCGATTTCAGCCGTGGTTCCGGTTTTCAGAACGTCTTGCACTTTGCCGCTGATGCAGATAACCGTTCGCGCCGCACGATAGACGTCCACCGATACCTTACGCCGCCAGAGCGCCGGCATCCCGCCGGTGAAGCATGTGTTGAACACATCCAACCCATGGAGCGTGACGACAAATGGAATGTTCAACCGCTTCGAAAGCAAGGCCGCCGCGTGGCCGCAGGGTAGGGCCGCATGCGCGTGGATCACATCGATCGCTTTCGCAGCGTGCAGTTTCTGTACGCGTCGCAACAAACGGGCGTAAAGCAACCTCCCTGCGCTCGAGAGCCCCAGATTCCCCGGAATTTGCGGAAATCGCACCCATTCGGCCAAAGCCGCCGCACTCGGCATTTGGCGAGGATAATGAATCGGGGCTACGGCAATCACGCCGGAATCGACACCAAACTCCCGAAGCTGTGCGATCGGTTCCGCGATGAAGCAACCGCTCACTTCATTTTGTCGCGATGGAAAAAATGGAGTCAGTGTAAGCACGTGCAACCGTGAACTAACGTCATCGCCTCGGGATCGACCCGCCGCGGACATTAGCGTCGCTCCCTCTCAGACCGCACCAATCCCTGAGCCAGAGCAAGCAGGCGTTCCACATGCTCGCTCCAACTGAAGTCGCGAGCCCGCCACAAGCCGTTGCGCGCAAGTTTTTCGCCTAACTCCGGCGACTGCTGAATCTCGAGTATTCGTTCCGCCAAAGCCTGGGAAGAAAAACGAGGAAAATAAATCCCCGCATCGCCGCAAATTTCGCGATGCACCGCTAAGTCCGAAGCCACCACCGGCAACCCACTCGACATCGCCTCGATCAGGGGGTGAGCAAACGATTCAGCATACGCCGGAGTAACGTAGATATGGCAGGCGCGATAGAGATGATGAAGCGAGCGATAGGGGATCGATCCGAGCTCCACAATATCCTGGCTCTCGCGCAAATCGTTAACGAGCAACGCCGCCGACTCGGCTCGATAGGTCCCGGGATTCTCCGCGGAATTCAGACGACAGGTAAGAAAGAGTTTGACTTTCTTTTGCCGCAGACGACTGCGCAAGATGGGTATTGCGCGAAATAAGGTTTCGAAATTGCGGTAATAATTGTAGTGGCTCACAAAAAGCAGGCGCAGAGCGTCCTGCGCTTGCTCAAGCTGGCTTTGAGCAGCCGTCGGCAACGGAGTCGCACAGCTCGTAAAAGAATCGAGGTCAAATCCGTGGTGCACCGTTAGTACTTTCCGCCCGCTCCACTGGCTGAGTTCCTGGGCAAACGCCGTACTCGGGGCAACGGTAATATCCGCGCGTCGAATGGATTGGCGCGCCAGATAGCTTTTCGCCACGGTGTCCGCCCAGATCGCATAGTCCCGGCGAGCGCGAATATCGCGCAAGAACTCGGAAGAAGTGTAGAGCGAATTGCGCGACAGAAGGATCTGAGGAACAGGAGAACGCCAAAGGGCAAAGTTGCCCGCGGAAATCAAAACCTGGGCCCCACTGCGGCGGATCAGCCTCGGCAACACCGCCTGCTCCCGAAGAAAACGCCGCGCCGCGCCGCCAGGTTGTCGGTCCCCGACCAGCGAGATGTTGGGTAGCTCCCCAAACTCCGCCCGTATTGCGGGATTTAGCAGCACGGTCGTGTCGACATCCACTCGCCGCGCCAACTGCGGAATCACATTGCGCAGATAAGTAAGGCCTCCACCGGCACTGGCGGCAAGGCCATTGATAAACAATCGGATCATCGCCCGGGAACGGCCGCGCCAAACCTGGCCGGCGCCGTGCGAGAAGGCCAGGAAACAACACCGGGAACTGGAGCCACCACCGCCTCGGGGACAAGATCAGCCAGGAGAAACGCGAAAATCCAAAAATACACGCAGGCATAATACCCCGCGGCAAAAAGCCAATCTTCGAAACAGGCGTGGACCAAGCCTGCCAAAATCACCATGGCGAGCGGAATCGAGTAATGGCGCGGATCTAATGTACGGTGCATCCGCGCGCAAGTCTTCCATACGTTCACCACCGTGACGGTCAGCAGGCCGACAAAGGGCAACACACCTAACAAACCCACCCACTCTGCGATAGTCATGTAGCTGTTGCCGTGCTCACGACTCGACATTTCGCTGGACACGAACGCTCCGACATAGACTCCGTAATCTTCGCCGGTTGGACTCGTGCCATATCCGCTCCCGAACACGGGATGCGCCTTGATGGACGCAATCGACTCTTCCCAAGGCGTTCGTCGCGAATCCAGTACTCCTTCTTTTTTGTGGCCCTTGTAAAGCACTTCATCCACCAGTCCGCCGAGCCGCTGGTTTAAGGCGTCGGGAGCGAACACGCCAGCGACCGCAATCAGGAGCAGCGCCAGCGCCGTGACCTGCACCAGCAATTTGTACCGGTGCAGGCAAAGACAGAGAGTAAGCGTGGCGGCGACGGCAGCGACCATGCCGGCTCGCTCCCCACTGAACAAAATCAGGTAGGCACAGAGCAACAATGAAACTAAGCGGCGAACCTTCAACATGGGCCCCTCGCTGATGAGCCATCCCCAGAACAGGACGGGGAACACTCCCACACTCATCGCCACACCGAGGGAGTTAGGATTGCCCCAAATCGCGGCGCCGAGACCGAAGTAACAGAGCACGGTGAGATAGGTTGTTATCTCGCATCCCAGCAGCAGGCCATGAAAAAAACGGTCTTCCCGGCGAAGGACGGCCAAGCGCCCACCGGAAGCGCAATAAAGAAACAGAAGCAGCAGGCTCAAGGCCTTAAGCGAAGCCGTGCGCGTCAGGGGAGAAACGGTGGCCGAGATAAAAGCGGCGCAGACGCAGAAGAAAGCAATCAGATGGAGCGATCCGAAAGGTGCGCGCGGAGCCTTCGTCCAGATAATGAAGCCCACCAATGTGCCAGCGAACAGTACAGCCCAACGTGCAATCATCCAGGCACTTTGCAGGGGAAGATTCATTCCTGCCCAAGCAAAAGCGATGAGCATCAGAAGATAAAACCATTCGTCATACTTACACAGGAAGACGACAATCACTTCCAGCAGAAGAATGGCGCCCAAAACAGTACCGTCGGCGAAGTACGGAAAAAAGTGAAAAATACTGTACAGCGCCAGAACCGCGCCTAACGCGATGCCAGCCCACCGTAACAGGGTCGTGGAATTCATCGAGCCTCCGTGCCAGCAAAAGCGGCTGCTGCGGCCAGACCTTCGGCGCAAGCTTCCGGTGAGTAGTCTCGAATGCGTTCCAGGCTGCGCGCACTCATCTGGTGCCTGAGTTCAGGTTGCCGCACCACGGTTTCCATCGCCACCCTCAGTTTCTCCAAATCCCGGGGAGGCACGACGTACCCATTCCACCCGTCTTCGACCAGATCGGCCGAACACCCTGCGACACTGCTCGCGATAATCGGAAGTCCGCACGCCATCGCCTCATTGACCACCAAACCCCAAGGGTCGCTGTGCGTCGGCAGAACCAAAGCCTCGGCCAACGCGTAGAGGCCAGCCAGATCCTCGCGCTGCGCGAATCCCGGAAAACAAACCGCGCCCGGGCTGACTAGTTTGGCCTGCTGCATCAGTTCCTCTTTGGCAACACCATCGCCCGCAAATACCAATCCCACTTCTGATCGCACCCCGCCCTCTAGTTTGGCATAACCGGCGAGCAGATCAAAAACACCTTTTTCCCGAACCAGCCGCCCCACAAAAAGAATAAACCGCAAGGGCAACTTCAATTTCAGTTTCAGTCTCATCTTTTCGCGAAATGCAGCGGCATGCGAGCGAACACTCTCCGCCTGCGCCGCATACCATCGGTTATCGACTGCATTAGGCGCGGTTACAATATTTGACGCCGCAGCCCCAAGCGACCTGAGATACTCAAACGAAGCCTTGCCCGGCACCACAAATCGGTCGCAGTGGCGCAAGAAATAAGTTTTCAGCCACTCCACCGCTGCCCGTCGTCGACGAGCGTCATGACGGTTGCTTTCCGACCACAAAACAAATTCGACGCCCTGGCGGCGCGCCCACAGGAGCGCCTCCCAGGACGCAGCATAAGCGTACCCGCCGCAGATCAGAACCTCCGGCTTCACTTTGTTTAACGCGGACCACAGTCCTCGATTCACCAGAAAACTGCTTTTGCCCGCGCGCCATCGCCACGACGGCAGCACCTGATAAGAAAAGCGGATTTCATCTTTGTAGACACGCCACTGCCGCAACGTCTCATCGGTCTCTGCCAAAAAAATGACGTGCAGATCCAGTCCCGTTCGCTGCGCGAGAACGTTAAAAACGGGGATGCGGTATGGGGCAATGATTTCCGTAAGGATTACGGTTTTTCGGATCATGATGCAGCTCTAGCCACGCCCATCGCAGCCACGCGCTCCAAAGGACATGCGAACAAATCCTGCAGCGGCTCGACCGGTTTACGGACGGCCACCGGACCCTTCGTCCCCAATTCAAAGACCTGGTATCCAACACTCTCGAAGAACCTGAGCGTTTCCTCAAGATTCGTCCGTTGCAGATATTCGAACATCAGCAGCGGTGGCCTCTTCTCGGCAAGGAACTGCCGCATCCCGCGAAGAACCGAGTTTTCGTGACCCTCGACATCGATCTTCACCAGGGAGACCGCAAACTCGGGATCACCGTGCTGGCGTAGAAACTCATCGAACGTGATACATGGCACGACAAAAGTGGAACGCCGATGGCTAGGAGCATTGCCAACAACGCGCGCTCCCACGTCGACGCCTCCATTGCACTCAAAGCGGATCTCACCGTTGCTATCGGAAAGAGCAACCTCATAAACCTTAAAGTCAAGCTTATTCCGAGCGAGGTTCTCTCGGGCACGTGCGGCTGCCACCGGGTTCGGCTCAAACAGAATCGCGTGTTCTATCGTATCGGCCAGCAACAGGGTTACCGATCCAACATTAGCACCGACATCGATCAAGGTTCCTCCCAAGAGATGCTTCCTAAGGAAAATAATGTTCCTGCTATTGGGGATGCGGGTGTATAAAACTCCAGAAGACACCGGGCAATCCGGATAAGCTCTGAACCGTTGACCATTGAAAAGTGAAACCGTGATTGGTTTGCTAACGAGGCGCTTCCACAGCTGCCATCCGACAAAAGTGCACAGTCTTCGGGTTCGCTGGCCGCGATTGGACTCATCGTTCCAAAGGCTGGAAATCGGGTACATCACGCCCTGCACAACCTTAAGCACAAACGTCCGGTTCCTTTCCCGACCGCGAGCAATCATCAAACAACGCGCGACCGGCCATCGCGTTTATTTAGCCGCCTCAACATACAGACTCTCGCCGCGCCGCGATTCCAGTTCAATCTTCGCGATCTCAGCAATCCGGCTGCTGCCGAAGGCGCTCACTTCAGGCGCTCGGAAACCCGCTTCCTGCAGCATGTGGACCAGCGAGCGGCTATCGAACATTTGTTTGTGATGCGCGCCTGCATGCACCAGATCGCGAACGTTCGCCGTCAGAAGAAGCCGCGCGATAAATCGATGCGAGGCCAGCGGATCGGCAGTATCGTCAAGATAGTCGCGCATATAGTCGCGCACCATGATTCCCAAGTCGGGCACCACGATGCGCAGAATGCCACCGGGCTTAAGCACCCGAAAACACTCCCGCGCCACCGCCAGCGACTCTTCGTAACTGAAGTGTTCGAAAGTGTGGGAAGAATAGATGCACGCGACCGAACCGTCCGGGTAAGGAATGTGTTTCCGAACATCGACCCGCAGCACGTCACGCGGCCAGTCCGGAGTGCGAAAAATCTTCTTCCCCAGCGGCAAACGCGAGAGCAGAATGCTCGGCGAATTGTCGATATTCACCCATCCTTCAATCCCCGAGGTTCCACAACCGATGTTCAACTTGAGTTCGGCGACATCCGTCATGGTTCTGAATCCGTAAGGCTCGCGCGATACCAGGCAACGAAATTCCGTAGACCCTGCTCCATAGATGTCTGCGGTGAATATCCCAAAAGGCGTTTGGCTTTGTCGATATTCGCCCAGGTAATGGGAACGTCTCCGGGTTGGTCGGGCAGATGGTTCTGCAACGCTTTTTTCCCGGTCGCTGCCTCCAGTAACGCAATCAATTCCGTAAGACGCACCGGATGGCAGTTCCCCAAATTGAAAACTTCGAACGGAACCTTGGCTTCTGGCGAGTATTCCAGAGACGCCATGACTCCAGCCACGATATCGTCAACGTAGGTGTAATCGCGGCCCATCGAGCCATCGCCATAGACCGGGATCGGCCGTCCTGCCTCAATCAGCGCAGTGAATTTGTGAATGGCCAGATCAGGCCTTTGCCGCGGCCCATAGACAGTAAAAAAGCGCAGGCAAATAATGGTCAAGCCATACAAATGCGCGTAGGTGTAACCCATCAACTCGCCCGCAAGTTTTGTCGCCGCGTAGGGCGAAATGGGGAGGGTCTTGAGGTCATCTTCGCAAAAGGGAACGTTGTTGGTAACGCCATATACCGAGCTCGACGAGCCAAAAACCACTCGCTGCACGTGGAATTCGCGGGCAATTTCCAGCAGGTTCAGAGTCCCCGCCACGTTGACGCTTTCGTACAGCCCGGGCTGTTCAATCGATGGCCGCACGCCCGCGCGCGCCGCGAGATGAATCATGATTTCAGGCTGGACGCGCTCCGCGATCTTTCGCAAAGCATCTTTATCCCGCACGTCAACCGCGAAGAACTCGTAGCTTTCAGGCTTGCCAATCTCCCGCAGGTTGCGCCGCTTGCGGCTAATCGCGTAGAAATCATCAAGGTTGTCCACAATCGACAACTCTGTCCCGCGGCGAAGCAGCGCCGCGGCCACGTGCGATCCAATGAAGCCCGCCCCGCCCGTCAGCAAAATCCGCTTCGGATTTGATCCCACTCGATCGCGCCCCGATTCGTGTGCAACAGAAGTAGAGAAGAACGGAAAATCGATTCTAACAGGCTGCGGAAAAAGGCGATCTTGCGCTTATTTTTTGGGTGGCGCAGCGCTTCAGCGCTGCGGTAAGCGCATTGCTTTGAGTCCGGCTTTAGCCGCTGAGGTAACGCTTTCTGCCCGCAAACTTGTTTCTCCGCAGCCTGCTAGTGTCGTGTCCCACAACTTTCAGCCATAAGTTAGCGACGCGAAGGATGTAGTTTGTTTGCAGCGTCCAACCTTTGCGCGTCGCATAAAATATGGATGCACACTCATGCCGCGTATTTCCGGGACGCGATTCTAGCGCACTGCCACTACGAAATAGTTGCTCGCAAACTGATCTCCGCGGTAGATTCTCGCCGCCAGCAGCCCCGCCAAATTGTTTACCGGACAAATCGTCCACTCCACCAATCGGCGCAGCCATGGCCAAGGGCTGGTGAGCAAATCCACATACACGTTGATCACCAGAAAAATGCTAGGGACCGTCCCCGCTTCGCCCTTGACGGTCACGTTGTGAAAGTCGCGCAAGATCCATTGCAGGCCTTGCGGCATATACCTCCAGTAGTCGCCAGGCGACCCGTGCTGGGGAAAAATGGATGGAACGCTCAGCAAAAGCGTTCCGCCTGGTTTCAAGACTCGCCGAATTTCGCCAATCACTGCGATCGGATCGGGAATGTGCTCCAGAACCTGAGTAATCATGACCACATCCATGGACGCATCGGAAAGCGGCATGTTGCGCGCGTCGCCGACAACATCCACCGAGTAGGCGGGTTCCACGTCCAGCACATAATGATTGGCTACTCTGCCGGTAAAAAAACAAGCGTAGGGTTTTCCTCTTCCACCCACATCCAACAGGTTCTTGACCCACGGAAGTTTCGCGGCCTGCTCCGCGATCATCTCGGCGCGGCGTCGGCAGTCGAGATAGGTGGCATCGCGGAGTGAAGGACGCACCAGATCCATGCCGCGAAGCTTCGGCTCGCTCCCCGATTTGCGAACGACTGATTTGCGAACGTCGGATTCGCCAGCGTCGGATTTGCCAACGTCACTGCCTGGAGCGTCAAGCGTCATGCGATCCCTTCGGCCTCCCTTCTCAGGAGATGGCGGCCGATGCTAGCCCAGGTGGCGACATACACGGCGCACCCAAGACCGACCAGGACCAACGGCGGCAAGTGGTGGGGCAGCGCCACCCACAAAACAATCCCCATAAGAAGACTGCCGATTAAGGCAACGCTGAGCAGTGGAGTCTTCGCCGCCGCGCGCACTTCCGCAGGACACAAAAAGAAAGCACAAAGCGCAACCCCGAGTTCGCCGACGACAAAGGCCACACAAGCGCCGGCCACTCCGAATAACGGCGGCAAGATTAGATAAAGAGCCACGGCACTGACGGCGCCGACCAGCGTGGAAACGAAGTAAGCCCGGTGACGCCCGAGCGCATAAAGAACGGTGCCCGCGAAAAGCGCGGCCGCGGGCGCCGCGATCACATACAGTGCGACCCACTGGAAAGCATGCACCGCCTGCTGAAATTGCGCGCCGAGCAGCCAGGGAACAACCACCGGGGCGGTCACAATTCCGCCCACGGCCAACGGGATGCCGAACCATACCAGGACCGACGCCGCGATCCTGGCCAGCCGGAAAAGCCCCTGCCCGGAACTTGCGCGCAGAGCCATGCGCGGCATCAAGACGATCTGAATCACCGAAAGAAAATTGCGCAGCACATCGGCTAAGCGCGTGGCGGCCGCATAGATGCCGAGGGCGTGCTCACCGAGATACCAGCGGACCGCAATGTGTCCGCTGCGATGGTAGAGAGTGGACATGAGTGATGAACCAGCATAATGCAAACTGGGCGCCAGAATGACGGCCCAGCGCCTCGGGGCAAGCGAAAACCGAAATCGATATCCCGCCCGCCACAGAAACGCCCAACCGATCAGGCTGGTCAAAAACGCCGAGGCCACGATGCTGACCGGGACCCAGATCACATCCCGCGGCGATCGCACCATGGTGAATATTCCGACAGCATAGAGACATTGCTGCGCAACCGAGATGGACGATTGCCCATGAAACAACTCCAGCGAAGACAATAGATAATCCAACGATAAACTGCTGGTTAACACCGAGGCCACGCCATAGAACTGCAGCAGGAAGCGGACATCCGGTCGGACCTCAAAACTTGCCACCACCAGAACCGCAACCGAGGCGACAGCGCCCGCCAGAACGCGCAGCACCAAAACATCGGAGATGGTGTCAAATGCCGCCTCGCGCCGAGCCGCCACCTGCTGCGCGGCATACGTGGTCAGGCCCGGATTCGCTACCAGACCGGTAAAGCCGCACACCGCCACCACGTAGCTCCACAAACCGTACGTATCGACGCCGAGCCGCCGCACCAGGAAAGGAAAGGTGGCCGCTGTGAGCAGGGTGCCGACAACGCGGGCAGTGGTGACGGACGCTACAAACCCTCCGTAACGCACCAGCGACTTGGAAACTTTCAATAGCCCATCCTAGTGTCCAGTCCAATGTCCAGCCCAATGTCCAGTCCAACTCCGAGCAAGCTACCCGGCCCTCAGGGGCTAAACACCCTGCTGAAAACTCGCGTTTCGTATCAGGGTATCGCTTTACAGCCTGCCGAAAAACTCCGATTCCAGCAGGCTTTTGGGAAGGGCACGACTTCAGTCGTGCAGTCAGTCGTTAAAAATGGGTTCGCGCTTTAGCGCCCGAGTGAGCTTTTTTCGCCTCTCAACGACTTTTTCCGCAACCTCTCCAGCCGTGCCCTATCCATAAGACTAGTCCTAGTTGAGAACGGCAGCTCGGCAACGACGCGAAAGCACCAGCCAACGAAACAGCGCGTCGCTATGATCAGCGCCGGCCAGATGCTGACGGAAAAGTTCTTTCGCCGGCAACGGATTCAGCAGGTTTCGGAGTCCTCCCAAGTCCCCCTCGAGACTGTTTTCCATTTCTCGTTTCAGTTCATGGCGAAGCCAGGCGCACAGCGGAGGAGTGAACCCGCGTTTCTGCCGCCACCGAATTTCGCGCGGAACCCACGCCGGCAGCGCATCCCGCAGGATTACTTTGCCCATGCCCGCTTTGAAGTGATACTCGACCGGCAAACTCGTCGCGAAATGCATCAAGTCCGGGTTCAGGAAAGGCGCTCGACATTCAAGCGAGGCGAGCATACTAGCGCGATCGACCTTCACCATAATCTGCTCCGGCAAATACAAAGACGCGGTGGCTTCGAACGCAGAGAGCGGATAGGACAGCCGCGCGTGTTCCAGCGCGCGCGACTCAAGTTCCCGCAACCCGCTCTCCGCCGCGCTACGATAATCGGGCAGAAAATACGACGCGATCGTATTTCCGCACTCCGCTGGATACAACAGTTCCGAATCGTTCTTCGACAAAAAGCCCAGCAATCCCGCGCCTCGCCAGTCGCTTCGCCAGAGATGCCGAAGGCGCCTAGCCGCGGCGTTCACCCAAGGCGCGCGCCGCACGCCGTGCCAGCGATAATAGCCAAACATCTCGGAATACCCGCCGAAGCACTCGTCGCCTCCATCGCCGGAGAGCATGACCTTGCAGATTTGCCGCGCGGCACGACAAACCGCAAACGTCGGGAACATCGAAACATCGCCAAAAGGTTCATCGTAATGATCGATCAACTCATCGAAGATCGCGAGAAGGTCGCTCGACGAAAAACGGACTTCGTGGTGATCCGTTCCCAGATGTTCGGCAACCAGGCGCGCGTACGGCGCTTCGTCCAACTGTTCATTGTCAAATGACGCACAAAAAGTACTGAACTTGGCCGCCGGTTCCAACTCACGAATCGCTGCGGCAATGCAGGTGGAGTCAACGCCGCCAGAAAGAAATGCTCCGATCGGTACATCACTTCTTAGCCGCAAGCGAACGGATTCCAAAACGCGGGCGCGGACGCTCTCTACAGCCGCTTGCCGGCTGGGAGGCTTGGTCTCGCTCAGTTCGATTCTCGGCCGCCAATACCGCCATGTCCGCAGTCCTGCGCCCTTACCCAGTGAAAGTGCCTCTCCCGCCATCAGTTTGCGGACGCCTTGAAAATGGGTTCGCGGTGCCGGCACATATCCCGCAGCCAGAAACTGCGCAATGGCAGGCGCATCGAGACGGTTGTCAACACCGGGAAAGGGAAAGAGCGCTTTCATCTCCGACGCGAATACCAAACCTCTGCCCTCATTCACCGGCGCGTAGTACAAAGGCTTTTCTCCGAAGCGGTCGCGGGCCAGAAACAACCGTTCGTTTTTCTCATCCACAATCACAAAGGCGAACATACCATCCAGATCGTCAAGCAGAGAGTGCCCTTTCTCCTCGTAAAGGTGCACCAGAACTTCGGTATCGCTTTGTGTGCGAAAGCGGTGTCCCTTGGCGATTAATTTTTGGCGGATCTCGATGTAGTTGTAAATCTCCCCATTCAGAATCACCCAGATGGTCTCATCTTCGTTGCCAATCGGCTGAGCGCCGCCCGGCAGATCGATGATCGCCAGACGGGAGTGGCCAAGCAGGCAGCGTCCACCCATGCATGACAAGCACGCACTTCCATCGGGACCGCGATGCTTGAGAAGCCGGCCCGCTTCCTCCAACCACATCCGGTATTGAGCCACGCCGCCGGCACCGTCATACACACCATAGATTCCGCACATTAGTGTTTTTCGTGACGCTGGCCGGCCGCCTCCACAAATACCCTTTCCCAATCGTGCGTAACTTTGTCCCAGTCGAATTGCACGGCATGTTGAGCGGCCGCGGCCGACATCTTGCCTCGCAAATCTTCGTCGGATAACAGCAAGCCCAGCTTGAGTGAGATTTCGTCCTCCGATTTTACCAAGTACCCCGTCTCGCCATGAACCACATAGTCGGGATGATACTTCTCCATTGCGACCGCCGGCAGTCCGCAAGACGCCGCCTGCCCAAGAACCTGCGGATGACCTTCTATCACACTGGGAAAAAGAAATACGTCCGCGTTTCGCATTTCGTCAGCTAACTCGGGCTGCGAGAGATGGCCAACGAAAGTAACATTGCCGCACTTCAATTCGTTGACCAGCGATCGGCACTTCTCTTCTTCTTCACCTTTTCCGACCAACCGAAATTCAACCGAGGGCCATTGTGCCGCCTCGCGAATGACGAGATCCACTCGTTTGCGAGCCTGAAATGAGCCGGCATACAGCACGGTTAGTCTCGAACGATTTCGCTCGCGGCGAGCCTCTACGGGCGGGTGAAACAGTTCCCGGTTGATGCCGCTGTAAATTGTTCCGGCCGCAACCCCAAAACGATCTTGGACCGTCTGCGCCACGTAGCGCGAGTTTCCAAAAACACAGTCGGCTTCGCGAATCGACCTCGCCAGCGTAGCACCGACATCGATTTCATCGAGAGCCATCACGATATAAGTCACCAGCGCCACGGGCAACCCCAGCGATCGCCGAAAAAAGAGGAACAGTGCATCCAGAGGCCCTTCGCGCGGAAAGAAGTAGACGTCGATTTTCGAAGTCAGCACGCGCGCGAGCCATCGGGGCGTGTTTCCATGCCGCGTCCAGCGCAGGATCTCTGTATTTTCGCGAGTGCGAATTCGGGGATCGGCCGGCCCGTCGCCCAGCATCACGACCCGGTATCGATCCGGCGGCAGACGGCTCACGATCTCTTTCGCGGTCAAGTTCTGCGCGTTGGTGTTCGCTTCATCCGCGAACGACGGTGTGAAAACAGTGATCATGAGCCTCGGTAGAGGGCGAAACCGTATCAGTCAACTCGTTCCAGCAAACGCTCCTGCAGCAGCCTCGTGATAATTGGGATGCAGGTTTCCGCTGGCTCTCCGATCCGCTCGGCGAGCGAAACCAAATCCCGCTGCCCATCGGCGTACGCCAGAATATTCATCATAGTTCGCACATTCGTTCGCACCCCCGCGACACTGTCATGCTGGCTGAGTGTAGGGTACAGGCCTCGCCGCCCCAGTTGCGGCTCCCCTAAACACGTCGCGCGATAGATGCCGTTGGCCTCAAGCAAAGTAAGACAACGCTGCAACGCGCCAAACGCGCCCGCCAATCCTTGCGGCGAAATCAAACTCAGATCGTCCAGCGAAGTATGGTACTCGGGGTAAGTTCCATACTTGGAACGCATCAACGACACAACCGGCAAGTCCACGCCGGGGCTGCAATACTGCCGTTCATCGCTGCCCCGCTCGAGAAAACTGTAAGTGACACATGTGGGATAGTGGTGCTTGATGACATGCTTGGTAATCGCGTCGGCCAGAGTATTACCGGCACGCGACTCCAGGAAAGAATAGGCGCGGTCGTCGCCCACGCAAGTGATGACAAATCCCGCGACAGTTCTGCGCTTCATCTCCGCCAAGTGCTGGCTCAAATAGGTAATCGAGCCAATGGTCTCGGGCACAAACACTACTCGGTACGTGTAGCGCCGTCGCGGCAGAGACTGCAGCCAGCGCACCAGCGCCGCGGTTACCACCGGACCCGACAGTTCGTTATTCGCCATCGAGGGATGGCAAATGTAGGTCGATAAAAAAACCTCGCGGTCTTTACTTCTTCGATCGCTTGTTTGATCGCTTTTTTGACCGCCTCCTTGATCGCCTCTTTGATCGCCGCTTCTTTGACCGCTTCGCTCATCGCCGCTGGGCAGAATGAGTTCCGCGTAAGTCAAAAAACCGGGCGCCAGTGTGCTGTCAATCAATACGCGGTATTTCCCCGGGCGCAAACCATCCCGCACGCGTTGGCTCAGACAGAATCCCCAGCGCCTTTCGTAGTAAGACGTAACATACGGAATGGCCTCGGGCATGCCAGGCAGGGAGTGCAAATGCGGCTGTAATTCTTCCAGAGTCATTTCCGCCGACACCGGGTCGGAGTACCCCACGACGTGAAGATTGTTGCGGCGAAAATCGACGACGCGGGTTCCAGAATCGTCCGCGATGAAAGCGTCGCGAATATTCCATTCCTCTGGAACCACCCAATCCAGAACCTTCGTACCCGATGGCACTTCGCGGATGGCAAGCCCAGGCAGCAATTCTTGCAGATAGCGCAACGTCTCGCGCACGCCGTCGCCGGTAATGCTCCGGCAAATCGGAAACAGATCGCGAGCCCATCGATACATCTGCTCGCCGATGCCGAGATCGTTCATGGCTCTAGGGGTGAACGACAGATGTGGACTCCTTCCGCGATCAGCGAAACCGGATCCTCATCCAACATTTTCCACGCGGTATCGAAAAGGTCGCTCGCTGTTACCGCGATGATTCGCGATCTGCCCACGTCCGCAGTTCGAGACTTCCCATCCTCCGCCAGGCGCTTCTGTAAACGGCGAAGGTCAGATTCCGATCTCCGCGTCAAATCTCGAACGTTGTAAACCACCGAACCCTCGACCGCCTCGCCGTTGGGCGAAATGACCGTCCCCGAAAATACCTTCTTGTAGCGATAGCCGACGCCGTGGGCGGTCTCCACATAGTGCACAAACGTTCCTCCGCGGCTCATCGAGCAGCCCAGGTCAACGATATGGGCGTTCATCCGATGCAAGGCGCCAAAAACCGACTCAGCGCCAAAACATTCCTTGGGACGAAGGCCGCACAATTCTTGCGCTCGTGGCCCGCGGACGGAAAAGCTGAAAATCGGATCCGCCGTTCGGCAAACCCCCGGCCGGGTGCGGAATCTCTCAGTGACCATGCCCGCATCGCTGGAGGTGTTGCCAATGTCGAACCGCTCCCCTTTCGTGAAGCTATAGCTAAACGCCGGCATCACCAGCGTTCCTTCGCTGCCGATTGCGGCCTCTATGGCTCCAATCAGAAGATCCAGCCGCTGCTCATTCGGCATCGCGGGAAACTGTGCCGCCACAATCGCATCCGCATGCACCAGAACGATGCTTCCCGGCCGGATGCCGATCGACGTCAATGCGTCGGTGACATCAGAAGGCGCGATAGTACTGCGATGGACGCCGCGAGTCACGCTGCGATTCACAATGGCAAGAGGGACTGTTTCGAGTTTCAGCAATCGTTATCATAACGTATCGTGCTTCTCAGGCTGGCGTGCGACTGCTAAGATTTTTCCTGCCAGGCGTTCCGCAAATCTATTTCTTCATGAAAATTCTGCTGCTGCATCCAGACGATTCTGTCGAGGTCGGAGCGTGGTCCGCGACCCGATGGGATATGGCCATCGATCTGGGCTGGTCCGGACGCCATGCTTACGCGCAGCAAAGCCAACGCCTGGGATTTCGCGTGGTCAGTATCTATGACTTGCTGGATCACGAGCAACATCGATGCCGAATGCGCGAGGTCATGGCCCTGGGATTGAATCAAGTGGTGGATTCGGAATCGGTGGACTGGTGGGACGCGTTTTCCCCGTTTCCTTATCGGCAACTCGACCAGCTGATATTATCGGCGGCCCTCGCTGATCAAATCCCCGATCATGCCGAAATTTTCGCAACCCGGCCGCACTTCACTTTGGCCGCGCTCGCCCTCCTATTAACCAACAAGCTAACCCCCGGTGAAATGCAGCAGCGCGAGATCAAGACATTTTCACCCGACCGTCCGATAGGCTTGCGAAAGCACGCCCGGCGCTGGTTAAAAGCCGCATTGGCATTGCGCCCAGAGCAGCTCACGGAAATAGCCTTCGACAAGTGGGACGCGGACTACCGTCTTCGCCGCCACTTCGTCCGCCAGCCCAAGCCATCTTCAGCCCCCGCCATCCTGCTCCCGTCCGCATACGGAAATGTCTCTCGGACTCAGGTCGCCTACGCGCAGATGCTGCCGCACCGTCGTTTCCTGCTCGTCGTCACTCGCCGCAACGGCCGTCTGCAAAAACTTCCCGGCAACGTGGAACTGCGCTCGCTCGCCTCCTACGCTCCACGCCGCTCGCCGTCAATCGACAAGGAATACACCCAACTGATGTCACGCTGGCACAACTTGCAGAATGGCCTGTTTGAAACGAACCGTGTGCTCCGGGCGGCCAGTGACCTTCGCGTGTTCGAAGGCTTTGCTAAATTCCTGCAGAGCGGGTTGCGCGTCCGCGATGTCTGGCGTGAGGTTTTCGCGCGTGAGCCCATTACGGCCGTGCTCTCGGCCGACGAAAACAACCCCTACACGCGACTGCCGATCCTGCTGGCCAGCTCGAGAAAGCTGCCCGCCGTCTGTTGCGATCATGGCGCCCTTACCATGGCGTTCGGAATCCGCCCAACCGTTTCCGATACCTATCTGGTGCAGGGCGACATGGCACAGGATTACGCCGTTGCATGGTGCGGCCTGTCCGCCGATAAGGTCGTCGTTGGCGGCCCTGCGGAAACGCAAAGCGCCGGGCCACCTTCCGATCGAACCCACCGAGACTGGATTGTTTATTATTCCGAACCTTACGAACTGTCCTCCAGCCGCACCGCAACCCTCTATGCGGAACTGCTGCCGGAGTTGTGCTTGCTCGCCCGCCAAGTGAATCGCAAGGTCATCGTCAAGCTGCATCCTTTTGAAAGTCGACGAATGAGAACAGCGCTCATCGATAAAGTACTGTCCGCGGAGCAGCGCAGCCTCGTCGAAATACGCGACGGACCAATAACCGCCGACCTTTTCGCGCGCGCCTGGTGCAGCCTTACGGTCGAATCGAGTGTGGCGGTGGAGAGTACGTTCAACCGAGTGCCATGCTTTCTGTGCAGTTGGTTTGACGCTTCCTGGTATGACTATGGCAAGCAGTATGCCAAATACTCTGCCGGTTATCCGCTCGACTCTCCCCAGCGAATTCGCGAGATTCCGCAACTGTTAGAACAATTTCAGATCACCGAAGAAACGCGCCGCAGCCTTCATACTTCAATCAGTCCGCAGCGTCTGGAGTCGGTCTTGTCGGGGCAATGACAATGACCAAGGGCTGATCAGCACACCAGTGCCCAACTCAGCGGCGTTCCCCGCTCCACATCGCAGGCCGCGCGTTTCCCGAGAACTTCGTTAAAGTGCCGCGGGTGCAATCCGTCGGCGGGACGAATCGAGCGCACGTTCTGCTTTGTAAAGCGCTCGCCCTTCTTTATGTCTTCCACCACAAACAGCGAGCGCCGGAACTTACGGCTGTTGGCTTCGCGCGGTCCGGAATCGAATTGCACCGCGCCGAGAGCTTTCTCGGCTGTGCGCACGGCCTCCACCATCGCCTTGAATTCCTGTGGCTCAAGTGAAAAAGCCCCGTCGGGCCCGCCATCGGCGCGGCGCAGACAAAGATGCTTCTCAACGATGCATGCCCCCAGCGCCACGGCAACCACTGGAACCGCGATACCCATCGTGTGATCGGAAAGTCCGACCGGACAATCAAAACGGCGCGCCAGTTCCGGAATCGTGCGCAGGTTCGCTTCCTCCGGCGGCGCCGGGTACGCGCTCGTGCACTTCAACAGCGCAATTTGAGTCGCGCCCGCTCCACGCGCGGCTTCGATTGCTTCTGAAATTTCTTCTTCGCTGGCCATCCCCGTCGACATAATCAGCGGCTTCCCGGTGCGAGCCATCTTCTGGATCAAGCCAATGTCCACCAGTTCAAACGACGCTACCTTGTGGGCGGGAACATTCATCTGTTCGAGAAAGTCGACGGCGCTGTCGTCGAACGCGCTCGAAAACAACTGCATTCCCAGTTCCTCCGCGAGCTGTTTCAGCTTGGGTTGCCAATCCCACGGCGTAAATGCCTCCTGGTAGAGGTCGTGAAGAATGCGCCCGTCCCACAGCGTGCCGCCGGCAATTCGAAAACATTCTCGATCGCTGCGCAGCGTGATCGTATCGGCCGTGTAGGTCTGGAGTTTGACCGCGTCCGCACCGGCATCCTTGGCGGCGTGAATAATGCGGACGGCTTGATCGAAATTCTGATTGTGATTGGCGGAAAGCTCGGCCACGATGTAAACGGGACACCCGTTTCCAACTTCGCGGTGCGCGAGTTTGAGCGACGGCGGAGACTTTGCTTCGAACAGAATTTACTCCCTGATTTTTTTTTAACGCCGGTTTTTCAACACCGGTTTTCTCAACTCACTTGGATGATAACGGCGATCATCAGCACCCGCAACAGTGCGGGTTCGTCGGAGATTGCGTCGTTTATCATGTTGCCATGTCCGATTCTTCCTCACACTGGGACGCGCTCCACCGGCAGCCGCGCTTCCGCCCCGTGTATCCCAACGATCATGTCGTTCGTTTTCTGATGACCAATCGTGAACTATTGCAGACGCACCCTCCGGCGCGGTTTCTCGATATTGGCTTGGGAGCTGGCCGCCACACCAAGTTGGCTGCCGAGCTGGGGTTCCGGACGTTTGGCATCGATATTTCCCTGGTCGGCCTGCAGCACGCTCGCGAACGGGTGCAGACTGTCGGTTTGCAGGCCAGCCTGTCGCAAGCTTCGATGCTGGCTCTGCCGTTTACGGATAGCAGTTTTACCGTCGTCTTAAGTTTCGGAGTTTTTTGTTACGGAACTGGGAAGGAAATGAGACAAGCCATTGCGGAAGTACGCAGAATTCTTGTGCCCGGAGGCAAGGCGTTCCTGGTTCTGAGGACAACCGACGACTACCGCTTTGGCAAGGGGACAGCGCTCGACCATAATACATTTCAACTGAGCATCAGTGAAACCAACGAGCTTCACAGCACGCAGCACTTCCTCGCAGCCGAGGACGTGCCTGCATACTTCGCTGCCTTTTCCCAGCTCAGCTTCGAAAAAAGCGAGACCACGTTCGGAAACCGCAGCGGTATAAATTCTGACTGGCTGATCACAGTGGAACGGTAGACCCGCCCGTGGTGGAACTGGAACCGTGGGCTGAGTTCTGCTGCTGCAACTCTACTTCCGATGGAGTGAACGGCGGTCGCCGTCCGCTGCGAATTGTTGCCAGCGATTTCCCGCCCTCGTTAAAGAGCAGATCGAGCACGCTGGCATGCGCCTGGAAAGGGGGGAAAAGCTGGTGGTACAAAGGATGTTCATAATGCTGGAAGACTACCGTCACACCCCTGCCCGTCAGAATGGGCATCTCGTGCAGCAGATAATCCGCAGATCCCAGCGGCGACACGTAGGTTGTCGCTCCTGACAAACTGCAAATTTCCGCTAGCAGCTGAGTGCGTTTGCCCTCGGCGGCAAGCTCCGACGACCTGACGATCGGCGTCTTGATTCCCAGCACTTCCGATAGCCAGCGAAATAGCGCAATCGTCAGCTCTGCCAGACGTAATCCCGACGATCCCGCCCGAAGTAATTCGCTCAAGGCCGGATAATAAAGATCAAAGAATGGAGCACGACGGTAATTCAACTCGATGGTGCGCAAGTGATCGCGCCAGAACTCCGGTTCCCGTATCTCCGCGTCCACGATCCGCTGTCCCATCCGTCCTCGAAACACAACCGGCACGGTGAGCCACTGCAGGCCCGTCGGAGTCTTAATCCGGTTTCGTTGTTGCCACGACTGTTTCGAAAACTGCACCGTGTCAAGCAGCACGAACTTATCCACCTGATCGAGCAGATCGAAATAGCCGAGCCAGGGCAGATAGGTCGGTTGCGCAATGGCGATTTTCTCGACGTGCTTATCTACAACGCGTCGTGGCTCGCGACCTTCTGACATACGACACCGACTCCGATGTTCATCGACATGGGTTCGGTTGCCGCACTCCTGCGAGAAAAGCAGAGCCTCCTGTCCAGCCACCTGCTTGATACCCACGCGGCGATAACCAATCGCGTCGAACAGCCGAACTGAGGCGTCGTTTCCTAACTTGACGAACGCGTCAATGCGCTGGACCGAGTGCGCGCGAACTAAAGCGTGAGTGGCGAACGCAATCAGTTTCCTGCCCCACCCAATTCCGCGAACCTCGGGCGCCACATTTACCGAGAGCACCGCAATCTCGCCTTTGATGTGAAATCGCACCAACCCAAGCGGTTTGCCGGCGGCGTTCTCTCCAATGTAGATGACGGAACCCGGGTCCCGAAGACGCTCGGAAAACCACCGTACATGCCCCTCCCAGGAGAAGGTTGCCGAATGAAACGAGGCCGCGCGCGCCGCCGGATCATCCGCCCACTCGAACAACAGCTGCCGGTCGTCCTCGCGCACCAATCGAAGCTTCAACTCCCGATCAAGAAGCGCCCCGCACACGCGCTCGCTGCCCAAACCATCCACCAATTCACGTCCACGCCGGTTCATCGCCGCGCGCCGCTCGGAGGATTCAATCAGCGATTGCAACTGGGGGGCAAACAACTCAGCTCGAAACTCCTGCGCCGTACCGGCGTTCACTGCGATTCCCAAGTCCGACAATCGCTCCGCGCTCTGCCGCTGGTTTTCCGCCACTACCAGCAGCAACGACGGCAGCCCCATGTAACAAAGTTCATACGAAGTCCCACCGGCGCCGGAAATCGCCACATCGGCCCAAGCCATTAACGAGGGCATGTCTCGAACGCTGCGCTCCAAGCGTACCCGGACCGGACAAAGCTCCGACGCCGCCTCGAGAGCATCCCAATGCGGATTGCCGCCTCCCACGACCAAGACCACTTCCATATCCCCAGCAGTTTGCTGAAAAACTCGATTTTGGTCTTGCTCTTGGGTGGCGCTGCGGTTTACCGCTGCGATAAACGCGCTATTTTCGGTGTCGGCTTCAGCCGCTGAGGGCACGCCGTGCCGAGCAATCGAGTTGTTCAGCAAACCGCCAGGCTGTAAAAACTCTAAGCTCTGCAGAATTCGCGCACTCAGGTTTTCAGGATCGCTGCCGCCAATCGTGATCAGGACGTTGCGCGCGCGCTCCGGGATCGTCCGCTTCCACCCGGCCCAAGGCAGGAACTCGTCACGCAGAAGCGCGTACTCCGCACCCAGAAGCAACCGGGTATCGCGATTCTTACGGGGGTACATCTCCGGTACGGCGTATGGGTTCTGATTCAAAACCCAGCGCACAGGATAATCGGACGCATGACCATAGTCGTCGACCGTGAGAACGCGAACGCCAGCAGCGCTCAGCAGCGCCTGTTCAGTCGCGCCAAAGCTGTAACCATCGAGCACAACGAATGAGGGTTGGGCGCGCAGCGCCGCCCGAACAAAACCATCGGGAGAAGATCCACTCTCCTCAGGCAGCGTCTCCAGCAAAAGCCCTTCTGCGCGGACCCGTTCTTCGATTCCGGCCAATCCTTCCGGCAGCAGAAAAATTACCTCGCCGCCCGCCCGTTTCCAAGCCTGGCCCAGGGCCAGACAGCGCATGACGTGACCGGTTCCGACCTGTACTCCGCACTCGGCGCAAACCATCAGGCGCTCGGGCTTTTTCAATCTGAATTCTCCACCGTTGTCACCCGTGAACTTTACTGCTTTCCTTCGTGTACCTCCGTGCCCTTTGTGGTGGACGTTCTGGCAAAATGAGCCACCACTGTCTGCTCTCTAACCTTCGCGCAGAGTTTTCTGACGTACATGGGAATTCAGAGCGGCGAGTTCGGGTTGCGCTTCCATAAGCTCCAGCACCTCGATCCAGCGGACGCTATCACGATTCCCGAAGTGCTTATAAACCGCGCGTATCAGTTCCAAATCCTCCGGCGTGTCCACAGTCCAACGATAACGATAGTTACTGTGGTCCGCTTTACCCGTGATCGAGATTACATTGAACAATTCAGGGTTCTCATAAAAGTAAGGCGTGACGTGACTCCGCTGATACTCTCCTTTAGCAGCGGCCCATGCGCGTCCCAAGGCATCTGCGGTAAACACTTCCACATCCAAGCCCCGTGGATAACTACAGACCAGTGAATTGGAAGCATAGTCGGCTTTCTGGTCGAGACTAGAGCGAATTGCGGCGTCAATCAGTTCCGGATCGATCAGGGGACAATCTGACGTAATCCGTACAATTACGTCCCCTGCGAATTTCTGCGCTGCGCGATAGTAACGATCGAGCACGTCCAGTTCCTCACCGCGGAAACAGGCGACTAGCAGAGCTTCACACTCGCGTGCGATCGCATCATCCGCCGGAAGGATGGAGGTGGCAACGACGACCTCGTCGAGCAGGGTCGCGCGCCGGGTGCGCTTGACAACCCTGGCCAGAACCGTTTCGCCACCCAGGTCTTTGAGCACCTTGCCGGGCAGACGCGTGCTGCCCATGCGCGCCTGGATAATGGCAACGACCCTCATGCCTCTTCCTGCCTGAATTGGCCAACGGGCATACCTGCATTACCTGCTTTTGCGGCAGATGCTTTTCCGTAATAATCAACAACCTTAGTCACAACGTGGATCACGTCTTCGACGTCCTGCGCCGTCATGGAATGGAACATGGGCAGGCTGATCAGCCGTTCATAGGCGTCTTCGGCCACCGGGTAATTCTCATTGGGGAAGCGCTCGCGGTAGTACGGATGACGATGAACCGGAATGTAGTGAACATTGACGCCGATATTCTCCGCCCGCAGCGCCCGAAAGATTTCCCCGCGTCCCGCTGTAAGCCTTTCGAGGTTCAGCCGGACGGGATACAAGTGCCACGCGGGATCGACGCCCTCACGAACCGTAGGAGAAACAATTGCTGCCAATTCGCGGAATGCCGCCGTGTACTGCGCCGCAATTTCCCGCCGTCGCGCCAGGTTCGGCGCCAGCTTTTCCAATTGCGAAAGGCCGAGCGCGCAACCAATATCGGTCAGCCTGTAATTAAAACCGAGCAGCACCATCTCGTAGAACCACTGCCCCGATTCCTGCCGCTGGCGCGCTTCGCTGCTGATGCCGTGATTGCGAAAACGTCGCAGTGTCTCGGCCAGCCGCGCATCGCTGGTCACAACCATGCCCCCTTCTCCCGTCGTCAGGTGTTTCACCGGATGAAAGCTGAAGACGGTCATGTCGGCAACGCCACCGACGCGCTTGCCGTGGTACTCCGCGCCCAGTGCATGGCAGGCGTCTTCAATCAGGAGCGCACCGTGAGCCGTCGCCAGTTCCCCCAATTCATCGAGAGCCGCGGGATGCCCCGCATAATCGACCGCGACTATAGCCTTCACGCGAGAAGACGTGCGCGCCGAAAGTTTCCTGGCGACCAGTTCGGGATCAAGATTCAGCGTGTCCGCCGAGACATCGGCGAACACTGGCATCGCGCCCTGGTACAAAATGCAGTTGGCGGTCGCACAGAAAGTCATGGGGGTGGTGATCGCCGCATCTCCAGGGCCTAATCCGGCGGCAAACGCCGCGCCGTGCAACGCGGCTGTCCCCGAACTGAAACTAACCGCATGCCGCGCCCCAACCCAAGCCGCAAATCGCTCTTCGAACTCGCCAACCTTAGGTCCGGTAGTGAGCCAGTCGGACTTTAGAACCTCAACTACGGCTTGAATGTCTGCGTCATCCAAACTTTGCCGCCCATACGGCAGCAACTTCTCTCGCACCGGCGAACCGCCATGGATGGCCAGCGTTTCCATAACTAGGCGGACGTCGGAACCGTCTCCGTAGCTCTGGTTTCGGGCGCGACGAGTTCTTCCAATTCACGCCGGGTTAGCCAGCGGTCATTTGTATCGCTCGAATAACGGAAGCCTTCCGGCAGCGGCTTCCCATTGACCCAGTTTTCCGAACTCCACCACGGATGAGACGGCTGAATCACGTACATATCGTCCGCTTCCAGTGTCTGCCGAGATTCGTCTTCCGAAACCAGAACCTCATGCAACTTCTCGCCCGGGCGAATGCCGATGTACTCCACCTGGCATCCGGGAGCAACCGTCTCCGCCAGATCCAGCAACCGCATGCTCGGAATCTTGGGAACAAAAATCTCGCCGCCGTGCATCTGCTCCAGACAGCGGATGACAAACTTCACTCCCTGCTCCAGGGTCAGCCAGAATCGGGTCATGCGGGGATCGGTAATCGTAATCTTGCCGCGACGTCGCTGCTCCAGAAAAATTGGAATGACGCTGCCGCGGCTGCCCACCACGTTCCCGTAGCGCGCGCAGCTAAAGCGAGTGTTTCTAGCGCCCGCATAAGCGTTGGCCTGCACAAATACTTTTTCGGCGCACAACTTGGTCGCGCCATACAGATTGATGGGATTCACTGCCTTGTCGGTGGAGAGCGCGAGAATGCGGCGCACGCCCTGATCGAGGGCGGCATCAATCACATTGCGGCCGCCGATGATATTGGTCTGGATCGCCTCAAACGGATTGTATTCGCAAGCCGGCACCTGCTTGAGCGCGGCCGCGTGCACCACCACGGTCACGCCTTCGAGCGCGCGCTTCAACCGCTCCACGTCACGAACGTCTCCAATAAAATACCGCAGGCTGGGATGATCAAAACCCGACGTTCGCATCTCGTGCTGCTTCAACTCGTCGCGACTGAAAACCACCAGCCTCTGTGGCTGGTAGTCGCGCAGCATGATCTCGACAAATTTTTTCCCAAACGATCCCGTTCCACCCGTGACCAGTATCGATTCCTGCGACCAATTCAACATTCTTGTTCCTTTGCAACCTCTTGTGCCCCCTCGTCGCCCAGGAAAAACGAAAAACGCAAAAACGCAGGCTTCTTCTCGGGGCAATATCTCCGAGATCAGGGCCGCGTCAGGAGATGAGTAACGAAAATCGACTCTTTTCGCAAAGTGTCAGACGAGAGTTCGGTTTCCGGGCAAGTTCTTGTGCTCGATAGTATAGCCGACGATTCATTCGGCGCGTCTCAATAACGCCGAGGCGGTATTTCCCAAAACACTAGCAACCCTCTAAATTGTGGATGCGTCTTTCTTGCAAGATGCTAGAATCAGGCAAATTCTTCACAACCGCTCGCTGCTCTCTGCCTTCTCGTAAGGCTGAACAGGGGTTATGTGCCTGGCAGTTTGCTGAAAAACTCGGTTTTGTTCTTGCTTTTGGGTAGCGCAGCGGTTTACCGCTGCGATAAATGCCTGATCTGTCAGTGCCGGCTTTAGCCGCTGAGGGAGTGAAGCGGCGCGCAACTGAGTTTTTCAGCAAACGGGCGACGCGGTTGCAGTCGGACTGGTGAGGACAAGGAGTAATGATGTCATTGGGACCCCTGGTTCCACGAAATAACGATCCACGAGATAACGATCCGCGAGGGGATGTATCGCTCAGTAACGAAGCATCGCGCGGACAGGCGCCCGGCGAACCGGTAGAATTTCTGCGCCCCATCGGATCGTCGCTCTATAACGTCCTCCCGCCGCAGGAATCCATGCTGCGCGAGTACATGCGCGTTCTCATCAAGCGCAAGTGGCTGGTGATCTCGGTGATCGTAGGCATCTTCATGGCGGTCGCGGTTGCCAGCCTGCGCCAGACTCCCATCTACGATGCCGTAGGACGCATCGCCGTCAACAAAGCGGATTCGAACCTGGTTGCCTTCAAAGACTCGGCGCCCGACACCGACTACGTTTATGAGCAGAGCGATCTCGATACCGAAGTCCGCATCCTGCAAAGCGACCTGATGGCCCTGCAGGTAATCCGGCAGCTGAATCTGGATAAGCGTCCCGAGTTCGGCGGCCATGGCGATCAAAAGCAAGCCAACCTGGTCGCCGATCCGCTGCAGACCGATTCCGCCCGCACCTCGGCTCTACTCGCCATGTTTCACAGCCGGCTCCACGTTTCGCTGATTCCCAACACTCGAATCATGGAGATTCATTTCACCAGCACCGACCCGCAACTCGCCGCCAGCGCCGTCAACACACTCGCCGCCACCTATGTCGAGCAGAATTTCAAAACCAAGTTCGAATCCACCATGCAAGCTTCCGACTGGCTTTCGAAACAGCTCATCGACTTGCAGATGAAAGTGGAGACCTCGCAGGAAAAGCTCGTCCGTTACCAGAAAGAACACGAGATTCTCGGGACCGACGAAAAAACAAACATCACCACCGAAAAACTCGACGAACTGAATAAAGAAATGACGATGGCGGAATCGGATCGGATGCAAAAAGAGGCCGTCTATCGCCAGACCGAGTCCAATGATCCGGTGGCGGTTCAGGCCGCTATCGTGGCCGACAACGGGGGAAGTAGCACAGCAGGTTCCGTGCTGCTGGACAAGCTGCGCGAGCAACAAATCAATCTCGGGATCGAAGTTGCGAAAGACAGCGCTCAGCTAGGCCCCAACCATCCGGAAGTGGTCAAACTCAATAACCAACTGAAGGAAATTGACCACCAGTATCAAGTGGAAACCGACAAAGCTGTCGACCACCTCAAGGGAAGATATCTGGCCGCCTTGCAACGCGAGAATATGTTGCGCGGCGCCTTTGAGAAGCAAAAACAGGAAGCGAATAAACTGAACGAAAGTGCGATCGAATACAGCATCCTGAAACGCGATTTGGACAGCAACCGCACCCTCTACGAAGGATTGCTGGAAAAACTGAAAGAAGCCGGCGTCACGGCGGGATTGCGCTCCAATAATTTCCGCATCATCGATGCGGCCCGCGTGCCCACCGGTCCAAGCGAACCCAACATCCCCCGCAACCTGTCTTTTGCGCTGGTGCTGGGCATCATCTCCGGCCTGGGATTGGCCTTTCTACTCGAGAATATGGACAACACCGTCCGCACTCCCGAACAGGCGACGGCGCTCTCGGGTCTCCCTTCACTCGGAATGATTCCACTCGGCTCCAAATCAGGCAACCACGGCCCCACCGGGAAGCGACTGGCATTGACATCCTCGAAGGAAGCGGTCGAGACCGTGACTCAGGTTCGCCCCCAGTCGCAGATGGCGGAATCGTATCGCGCGCTGCGGACTTCGCTCTTGCTCTCCAATTTGGGAGCCCCGCCCAAGGTCATCATGGTAACCAGCGCGCGTCCGCAGGAAGGCAAAACGACGACCAGCATCAATACCGCCATCGTGCTGGCACAAAAGGGTGTCCGCGTTTTGCTGATAGATGCCGACTTGCGCCGCCCCAGTGTTCACAAAACGCTCGGCATGGGCCCGCGCAGCGGTCTCAGCAATGTGCTCACCGGAAGCGCTACCCTGCAACAAACCATCACCACCTCTCCCATGCTGCCGAATCTTTTCATCATGCCCGCGGGCACTCCGCCGCCCAATCCCGCCGAATTGCTCGCCTCCTCCAATATGAGGGACCTGATCGCCGAGTTGCGCGGCATGTACGACCACATCGTGATCGACACTCCTCCCACGCTCTCGGTCACGGATGCAGTGGTGTTGTCACCGCGCGCCGACGCCACTGTCCTGGTGATTCGCTCCAGCCAGACCACAAAACAGGCACTGCGCCGGGCCCGCGACATTCTGATGCAGGTCAATGCTCACGTTGCCGGTGTGCTCTTGAACGCCGTCGACCTGACTTCCCCCGATTATTACTATTACTACGAGTATCAGGGAAAGTATGGTCAGTACTATCACGAAGATCTTCCCCCCGACCGCGACGATGCGGAACCAAAGGCGGTTTGAAGCGCTGTGGGTCAGTTTGATTTTTTTGAAAGGGCACGGCTTCAGAGCTTGCGGAGAAAGTTAGTCTTGGGGGTTGTTTTTGGGTGGCGCAGCGGTTTACCGCTGCGATATCTGGCTTGTTTTGAAAGGGCACGGCTTCAGCCGTGCCGTAACTGCCACAAATTAATGCGGCTTTAGCCGCCGGGGGAATGTGTCGTCCAACCCGACCCACTACCGTTTGGAGCGGTGTGTTTCGCCGCGCAAGCAATTACTGTACACTCGTCGAGCATTGAAAGAATTCAGGAGAATAAGTTACCCGTCGGCGCACCAGCCTGACAGGTAACGGATCATGGCCACTTCGCTTTCAACCAGGCAGCGTTGGCAGTTTGCCGCCGGCGTGGGGTTGCTGGTCTCTGTCTATCTTGTTCTGGCGGGCAAAGAGTTCGCCGCCAGCGTCTTCGCGGCGCATCCGGAGTTGGCTCAACTCAAACGGGCGGTCTGGCTCTCGCCGGGCAATGCCGACTATCGCCATCGTCTGGGACGTTACTTTGCTTTTGTGAGCGGCGACCCGCAGGCCGCGATCGCCAGCTTCCGAGCGGCGGTCGCGCTCAATCCCCACGATGCCCGCTATTGGTTCGATCTGGCTGCCGCTTATCAGGTAACCGGCAATACCAACGATCAGCGATCGGCGCTCGACCGCGCGCTCCAAGCCGAACCAACCGCGCCCGATGTGGCGTGGGAAGCGGCGAATTTTTTTCTGATTGACGGCGAGATCGACCGCGCCCTGCGTGAGTTCCGCGTCGTCATCGAGAACGACCTTTCCCTGGTGGACGCCTCGCTGCGTGCCTGCTGGCGCGTGCGTCCCGATACCGACGCGCTGCTCCGCGACGTGATCCCGGCTCGTGGCGATTCCCTGATTGCCTTTCTCCATTTCCTGATGAATAACAAGGAAATCGACGGCACCACCAAAACCTGGGAACGCCTCACTCATCTGCACGAGAAATTCGCGAACCGCTATTTGTACGAGTACGTGAATTTTCTGATTGCGGCGCATCGACCCGAAGCCGCAATGACGGCATGGGAGCAAAGCGCCGACGTTCTTGGCCTGTCCGCCTACTTGCCGACGGACGACAACCTGGTGGTAAACGGCGATTTCAGCCTCGATATTTTGAATGGAGGCTTTGACTGGACCTACGTCGATCGCACCGGAGTCAAACCAATTCTTGATCCGAGCGCCTTCCACCAGGGTCATCGCTCTCTGTTTCTCACCTTCGAAGGTCCGGGAATCAATGACGCCGGCATTTCAGAACTGATTCCCGTGCACGGCGCAACCTCTTACGACTTTTCCGCGTACTACAAGTCAGCCGAATTTGAAGGAGCGGGAGGCCCCGAGATCGTTCTGCGCGACGCCTACACCGGCGATCCGATCTTTGCCAGCGATCCCCTCAACGATGCCGACTTCTGGAAGGAACTTCATTCGCAAATTACAATCCCCGGTTCCACCACTCTGCTGCGGCTCGCGATCGAACGCTTCCCCGCTGGTTCGCCGATTCGGGGCAAGCTTTGGCTTGACGATTTTGAACTTTCTCCCACGCTTGCCTCCGATGTTGCCTCGGACGACGCATCCGACAACGCACCCGGCAATTCCCCAGATCATTCCCAAAATCACTCCAAGGACAAGCTGTGAGTTCCGCCCTCGCCACGCAGCCCGAACCCGCGCCGGTCGCGAAAGTCTCGCAACCAATGTTGACCAACAATGCGCTGCTGGCGGGCGCCTGGGCCGTGCTGCTGCTGGGCCCACTGGCCTTTGGAGCGGTTGAGCCCTGGTCTATCTTTGCCCTCGAAGCGTGCTCTGCGGTGCTGCTGGCGGTTTGGGCGGTGCGCCAGTGGATCCGACGCGAACTCAACATCTCCGACCATCCTCTTTACCGCCCAATGGCAGCCTTTTTTGCGCTCGCGCTGGTCCAGTGGGCAGTCGGAACCACCGCCTACCGCCAGGTGACCTACTCTCACTTGCTGCTCTACGGCGCGTACGGCATGTTGGTGTTCGTCGTGACGCAGACTCTGCGTCGCTACTCTCAGTTTGAGTGGATGGCCAAACTGCTCACCGGTTACGGCGCAGTGGTGGCATCGTTTGCCGTGCTTCAGGGTTTGACGCCGAATGGAAAGCTCTATTGGATCTGGGCTTTGGAACAGGGTGGCTCGATTTATGGACCGTACGTCAATCACAATCATTACGCCGGCCTGATGGAGATGCTCTTGCCCTTCCCTTTGGTGCTGGCGGCAACTCATTTCACCAGCGGGAACCGCAAACTTGCCGTGGCGGGAATCGCCGCGCTGATGGCAGGAAGCATTTTTCTTTCTGGGTCCCGCGGAGGCATGGCAGCTTTCGTCGCCGAGATGGTGGTCTTGGCTGTGCTCATGCTTCGTCGCCGCGAGGGCAGTTGGAAGCAACCCCTGATGCTGGGCGCGTTTCTGGCAACGGTCATAGTTTTCCTGGTGTGGATCGGCGGCAACCAACTCACCCAGCGCCTAGCCAGCATTCACTCCGAAGCTCGTGAAGAAATCAATGGCGGGGTTCGCCTCAGCATCGATCGCGACTGCTTGCGCATGTTTGCGAAGCGGCCACTGCTGGGTTGGGGACTCGGCACGTTCCCCATCGTCTACCCGGAATTTCGCAGTTTCTACAGTCTGTTCTTTGTCAACCAGGCGCACAATGATTATCTGCAATTGCTGGTCGAGACGGGAGTGGCGGGATTCTCGATCGCGGCCTGGTTTCTGGTGCTGGTCTTCCGGCGTGGGGCGGCCAAGCTTAAGAATTGGACCGAGACGGCGAGCGGCGCGCTGACCGCGGCGGCCTTGCTCGGTTGCGTCGGAATCCTGGTGCATAGCGTGCT